>Ga0209367_1003933_pt1 | contig 20360 bp, 9 predicted proteins | sample WorMetLIZISLAND2_FD_187412 | JGI IMG/M metagenome (GOLD analysis project Ga0209367, IMG submission 187412) | Marine gutless worms symbiont microbial communities from Max Planck institute for Marine Microbiology, Germany - Olavius geniculatus... ...
ACGTTAAATATTAATTTCAAATTTTATAACCCCCAAAAGGCACATCCTTGCGCGAGACCGCGTCGTTTGAGCCATTGCACGCAAAAATCCGCCGAAGGGTCTGACCTGTAGGTGAGTTTCTGAAAAAAAGGTGTATGGCTATAAAAATTTTTGCGTATATTTCACCCATTTGCCGGGAAGCCCCCTTGGAGGGATTTACATGAAATTTTGCATGAGGGGTCATCTCGCCGACATAATCAACCGCGCCAAATTTTATCTCAATCAGATCAGGGGTTTTGATTCTGTGGGAGGTCGAATTTTTGGCTTTCCCATAAGAAAGAGAAGTCGCCGTTAACACAGGGCTTGAACTACCGTTCAGCCTGTGATTAACAACTTATTGTTGTGCTTAAAAGTGGCAGGTGCTGTTGGGAACTCGCTCATTCCGCGAACTGGCATAGCAGGTGCATGGAATAGGCCGCGTGATCCTGCCTTGTGCCTCTCGTCTCGGCACAGCACAGTTAAACCTCGTCTCCATCGAACGCAAAGCACACAACGAAAGACCCTTCCGTACTTTCTTTACGCAAGTGACAGAGACGAAGCGAGAAAAGTAGCTTTCGCCAGCAAGTATAGGCAACAAACGCAACAGTCGCACCTGACGCAAGACGGCGACGCAGCAGCCAAAACGCAAGCAGTGTCTGTTTGTGCGTTGTGTGCGTTGCGTTGGATGGAAAGCTGGCTTTAACCCGGCGAGGCTTCGGTTCGGTGCCGTTCCATGCAGGTTGTCAGAGCGGACAGCGACTTTGATCAGTGTCGATGTATCGCAGCAGCTTAACATGACCAGCGCTACAAGTGAGTAGCATACCCTAACAAGCTGCAGTGCGGACTATGGTTCAACGCTGTTGCAGCCAGTAAAAACGCGGAAAACCGTCTGTGAATTTTTGCTGCTAATCTGAAGCCATTTAAGTTTTAAACCTACTAAGGATTAAAAAACATCGGAGCATATTTTAGATGCGACGAACTCTCCGGACTCTGTATGCAAGCGCGTCAGTGATTCAGCAGTCCGTTTATCTTGTTGCGCCTTTCGGTTCAGTGAATGAAACAAGAAATTTGAGCTAGTGCTCAGGAGACGCGCGAAAGCCTATAGCAGTTCCGGTTCTGTAGCTTAGCTGAAAATTGGGGGTGTTCACGCTAAATTACTATACAAATACCAAATTCTCTATCTGGATCGCATAACGATAGTAGCTTGGCGCCATCTTGTGAATGATATAGACTTGTGTTGCAACCCGAAATCGCCAAAAATCCATAGAACCCTTTATTTTGGCGTTCAAGGTCATTCAAGGTCATTGAATTCGGCGCCAATCGAGAGCCAGTGTACGACTTCTTATTAGTGATTTATAGTAACTTAGGTCTTATCTCGCACGATTACTGAGATACAGCGACTTATTGGCCAAAAATAGCAAATTTTGCTCACCCCCTCTCATTTAACGCTCTCGTTCGGGGTGACTTCCTTCGAATTTATGGGAAAGCTTTACGGTTTCTGAAACTGCAGTCTTCCAGGCAGCCGACGGTGAAGATTAGGTGATCTTAGCTTGCACCGTTTTTGACTGATCCACCCGTGTGACAGACGGACAGACAGACGGACAGAATTGCGATGGCTAAGACGCGCTAAAAGCAGTAGCTGCTTTCGTGCGTAATAATGTTTCTGTCACGGAAGCGGAAATGGCATCTTTAGATCTGCCGTAATGTGAAGCTTTCAATTTCCATAGGCTGACTGCATCGCTCGTCCAGCTATTTATCAGCTTAGAGTAGGCTTCAAAAAACGGGAGAGATGGTGTTAAGCCCTTTTTGAAAAATGATACAAAATGAGTCCTGTATAGGCGTGTAAAGTTTTTAACGTAAAATGAAATGAGATCTAATACAATGCTACGAATTGTTGAAACTTTTTTTACCAAAAGATGGGATATAGCGTTTAAGAAGGAAAATTTTTCTTGGCTTTGTTCTCATTCGCATCTGGATTTCAGCCATAGTTGATCACCGTTGTTAATTTTCTTATCTCCTCTGTTTCGTGAGCTTACGTCACTCTGTTAAAACCATGGCTGATGGAAAGAAATTGACAGACCATTTTGTTCTGCGCCGATAAAAACAGAAATGATTCACTCGCGTATAGCCTAACTTGTCGTTAAACATTGTCGCAAGTCGTGAGCATGCATGTATGCGTCATGACGTGGTTTTGTAGCCTACATATTATGTCCAACGTTGTCGCCGCATCCATATAGTTTATTTGCTCGTTGTTACTGGCGCTGCTTGTATCGCGACCAGATAAACAGTATTGATGCTAATGGAGTCGTGGTCATGCGGAAGCTATTCCCAGCAGCCGAGACGTCGATGATGCAATGCACTGTTGACCGAGCTGTCAACGTGTGTACGTTGCTATAGCGGACTTCTCATCAGGATCGGCACTGTATAGGCCTACGACTCATTCAGTCATTGCATGGCATGCACGCCGGCCACACTGGAAGTAATGACCTGTCTGTGACGCCACGCATTAGCGACCATGCCATCTCATCTCATTCTCATCTGCTGCTATCGATTTTTGACGCGCTACAGTTATGCCGTAGGCGTCTGTGGCACGATGTATCTGTCGTCTGTCCGTCCGTCTGTGGTTAACGGATGTATTACGGCTAAACGGTGCGAGATGGGGCCTAGGTTGCTATTGATCACTAATAGGAAATCGCATACGCCCTTTCAGATGAGATAAAAATCATCGACCTTGGATGACCTTCAACGTCAGTACTGCAACAGGAACTGTATAGGCTGTAGCGCGCTTTTCCTAACGACAGCCGGGCTTCTTGTTTTACTCTGCGCTCAGACGCAGACGCAGAAATAGCATGCTGCCGGTGTGCACTGAAGCCCTGCAGACTTTTCTTGCTTCGATTTGCTGCAGTTCTGTAGTACGACGAAATGCCATACAACAAATCTATTCGACAGCCAGTCGAGATGATGGAGTCCGCACCTGAGTGAAGCGGTAACGGCATCGCGCTAGTGTGGTCAAAATACACAGGAGTCTCATGTGGACGAGGATCGTATCTGAGACACTACCGCCGACTACCGAGAGAACCGCGTCCCATTTTTCTGCAGTAAGCTGAACAAGAAATTTGAGCTAATGCTCACGAGACGCGCGAAAGCCTATAGCATTTCCGGGTCAGTAGTTTAGCTGAAAATTGGGGTGTTCACGCTAAGTTAATATACAAATACCAAATTCTTTATCTGGATCGCATAACAATAGTTCCGTGTCGCCACCATGTAAATGATATAGACTTGTGTCGCAGCCCGAAGTCGCCAAAAAAATCCATAAAACGCCCTATTTTGGCGTTTAAGGTCATTCAAGGTCATTGAATTTGGCGCCAATCGAGAGCCAGTGTACGACTTCCTATTGGTGATTAATAGTAGCTTAGGTCCTATCTCTCACCGTTACTGAGATACAGCGACTTATTGGCCAAAAATCGCAATTTTGCCCACTCCCTCTCATTTAGCGCCCTCGTTTGGGGTGACCCCCCTCGAATTTATGGAAAAGCTTAACGGTTCCTGAAACTAGATTCTTTTAAGCAGCCGACGGTGAAGATTTGGTGATCCTATCTTGCACCATTTTTGACTGATCCGCCCGTGTGACACACGGACAGACAGACGGACAGAATTGTGATGGCTAAGACGCGCTGAAAGCAGTAGCTGCTTTCGTGCGTAAAAATCGTTAAAACGGGGAGGCAATCGCCGTATACTCAATGCAGATGCTGTATATAGCCTGCGACGGTAAAACGTGTAAACATTAAATTATTATTGAAGTACACAAAACATTTTTTCTACAACCTAGATTTTCGTCCATCTTGTAGTGCCCCACTCCAGTTTGCATCTCGGATTCGGCGAATTTTGTCGACAAATTGGTACTTATTTGCTTGCATTATCTAAGTCGTACCTAACTTTTTTGTCCTATGATCCTGTGCTTGAACGATCCGATCTCGTTTGTCGTCTGTAGTCGTCCAAAACTTGTGTCACGGTCGGGGTTCAATAGATCTGGTTCAATAACAGAGTACTGTATATAGAGGGCGCCTGCATGGGACGGGGGAGGTCGGTGCTCGTCTAATACGTGCAGGCTTATCGCGACATACTGCGCAGTTCGTCGTTGTACGTCATCGATCAGCTAGAACACGGGAGGACACGCTCACATCAATCACTCACGGGGCACACTGACCGAGCGAGCGAGCGACCTTTGGGCTCCATCTTAAAACGCGATGTCAACGAGGTATATGCTGCCAGCAGCCGAGCATTGATGAGAAGTCGCCCGCTCATTGACATCGTCGTCATCATCATTCATCATTGCTTACATTGCGCCCCTGCGCCGCACGCTGCTGCTGCTGCTGAAAGTGCAAACAACTTCTCTATTATACTATAGTCTTCTCACATTGTAGGCGATCGTATCGTAGCTATGTTCGCTCCTAATATGCTACAGCATAAAGTGAAGCTTACTTCGACGATCTGTTACAGTTCACGATCGGCATTACACGCCGCAAACAAGCATTAGCCATTGCAGTTACGCATTTTACTGAACTTTTTGCGGGCATATTACGCTCTTTTTGCCCGTTTGTCTGCCTCTTACTGGAAAAAGCGTAAAAGAAAATTTATGTAAACGTTCTCCAGGGCAGGAGTAACCAGTGTGATTATTTTCAGTTCTGTGGATCAAAGGTCAAGGTTATCAGACATCAAAAACTTCACAAAAGTGAGGCGTAATCGTGCTGCGACTCCCTCCCTGTATCAGCGTAGCCGTGCGAGCTATGGGTAGCAAGCAACAATACCACAAAACAACACGGTTTTGGGGCTTCCATTATTGGCAATGCATGATAATTATTTTGATATTTTGACACTTAAGAATTCCTATCCTATGACGATGTCTTCGGCCACGTATATTTTTGTCGACATTGGGCTCGACATCTTATTACGTTTTCATTCAAAGCTAATGTTGCGGGACTGACTTTACTGACGCAAGTCGTGTCCAGCGGCCAGATGAGCGATAGGCGTCGGCAGCCAGCCGTCGGTTTTAGATACATGTACACTGCCAAAAATAGGCGCCACCCGCAGTCCTCGTGGACTCGAACGTCGGACAAAATCAATCTGAGAACACTGGCGCTGCCGCTGTTGCACACTGACATAGAATGGCTTGTTTCCGCGCATACCACAGCGTATACATTATATCGACATCCAGACGCTTATATACGCAGTACAGACCAAGCCCAGATGGATTTTCTCAAGATTTCTTTGTCTGAAGAATATCTACCAAGGTGCTTTCTCTAAATTTTAGAATCTGACAGCACGTTTTCTCCGGAATTTAGCGTGTTCAGGAGCGACGGATCAGAAATTTCGAAAGTGGGAAGGCACGCTAACTTACGAATATTTTAGCCTTTTCCCCTAGCAGCCGGTTACTTGGAAGTTAAAGTAAGAAAAATTCATTTTTTTGCGCTTTTGGCCAACAGATGATCGCATGAAAATGCCGCATGGGCCTTATGACCTAAGCGTCTTTCTTTAATGCATTTTGCGGTAAGTACAATATAGCGATATACGTTAATTGCGTTACAGCCGAACGTACTACTGAGACGTGTCGTGATGCCATTGGATCCGTGTTCGCTACCCAAATTTTATGGCTAAAATACATGTAGCAGTTTTTCTTATCCATGCCAAAGCACCGGGAACGAAATCCTACATGAATCAAGCTGCGTGAGAAATTACGACGCTGTAGGTATCGGGCATATGTCCTGACAAAAGACCCCACCATCACATGCAGAGAGAGGCCCGGACAATTCTACTCCTCTATGAACCGTAGCCTGCATAGATAGCTTGGATGGGCCTTTCGCGCGTATGCGAGCCTTATATCATTTTCTCGCTGAGGCTATACGGTATATGCATCAGACAGTGACGATGTTTTTAAAGCATCGTGCCACCAACAATCGTTAGCGCTCGAGTGAGCGGAGAAGTCGATCGAGTGGGGATTACTGCAGAATGAAATCGCTCGGCTCGGCTGCACGGATCTTCTGCTGCGCGGGTTGCAGAGGCTGCAGGCGATGACGTCACAAAGTGGGTGGGAGGAGAATGAGAAGGGAAAGAGAGGAGAGGGGAGAGAGTGAAGGAAGCGTCCATGACAGTGCGTCAAACTGGAGCGGAGCAGCGTCCGGCGCCTGGGTGCTGCATTCGAAGCGCCGGCCTTTGGCGACTGATACAATTGGTCGTCGGCTCATTAAGCAGGCCGGGATCGGATTTGGAACCCGGCCGTACATCTCGGCCTCTGTGTCGTCTCCTCCAAGGATGCGCTGCCTCCTCCTCCCAGCCTCGCCTGCTTGTCGGTCGTTTTACTTATGCGGCCTTCTCGATCGATCGCCGTTGTAACTGCGAGGTGCAGCTGTGTGCGTGGCATATAGGCGCCGCCACCGCCAGCTGCATTGCCACAGTGGCAGCTATACTCTCTGCGCTCTGCATTTTGTCTGCAAGCACCTGCCAATCAGTCAACAAAAACAATCATTGCAGTGGCGATATAGATTTCGTAAACGATCAATGCCGAAGTAGAAGTGGGAAACAGTGGAAATGCATGGAGCAAGCTGCTAAACTAATTTTCTATCTGGCCAACTCAGCGCACTTCTCGTCAGAAAGTAAAATAATTGGTAGCTTACCTAGTGTGAGCTACGGGAATTAAAATACGCGTCCGTGACCCAAGTACTCCCGTCACGTTGTTTTACTTACACAAACAGAACTTTTAATTTCGGTCTTTCGCGAAATTAGGCCAAATTCGAAATTTCGTCTACCAGCTGCTCGCGCCTTCTGTCTTTCTGTTCTCATAATCTTTGCTCATGATGTCGCTTACCGTTTGTAGGCGCTTTCTTCTGCTTGTTGTTTTATTCAACATCCTCCTCGCTTCGATTTGTGTTTTAAGATGTGCCCAATCCATTTGATGATCTGAGTTTGCGTTTGCGTTTGCTGTAGGCCCTATATATAAGGTGCTCCTATTTTCCTGCATTGTGTATGGTAGAACTTCTACATTTGTAAGAGGTCCGTGTAGCTCTGCCGGAAGTCACCAGTCGGACGATAGATGGAGCCAATGTTGACTGGCCGAAACTGTCGTCAGTTCCTGTCAGCTGTGGCTACGGCCCGCATGCAGAATTACAGCCTGCCTAATCTACATGGCCATTCATTTGACGGTGGTCATTCACTTTCTCACGTTCAGGTCACGTCTCTGGCGTCCCGCGAGGGTGTCGGCCATGGCGCGGCTCTAGCGTCGTATAGTTAGAACAGCTTCAGGTCTCGTACAGTGTCTAGTGATGTGACACGTGTCAGAAGTACGGCGGTACGATGCGGTATCACGACTGCAACCTTTATTTGTTGTATAAGTCGCCAGCGTAGAAATTTAGTCTATGGATTTAAACTGAAAAACGCTGACTATAAGCTATATTTAAAAGACGCTTAATGGTCAAAGATCAAAAAATAAACACCAAATACCGCATGGACAGTAGATTGCATCATGCTTTTCGTTTTCGCTATTCTTGCCACTCTCTCAGACTCACATTTAAGGCGGTTTCAGTACTACCGCTAAAATCCTTTAACTGTAGACTGCTTATAATTTTTGTATACATTATTGAACCTTTTTCCCGGATTTTTAAGCTCATCTGGATGTGAGGTGATAAGTAATCGGCATCGAACGACACGACGCTCTGCCGGAGGAACAAATCTGAGAAGCGAGCTTCTCTATAGAAGTCGTTCTGGCCGTCTCATCTGTTGCACCAGACAGACGCATATGACGCTCCCGTGCCGGCTGCTGACGGAGAGAAAGTTGTCGAGGAGCGTCGTCGCGGCATCCGTTAATCAGATGCTGACTGCATGCAAGGCGGCTGCAGTGCCGTGCAAGGCGCCTGCATTGCCGCTACGCAGTCGATGAAACACCAGCAGCAGCAGCAGCTGCAGCGGCGGCAGCAGCGTCAGAGCACAGTCGTGAGTCTCGACTGCACACCACACGTGGATCCTGTGGACCCTGGACCGTGGATATTCGCGCGGCGCACTTGGAATCCACGTTGGCGTTGTCGTTGTGTCGTGCCGTCGTTGACGACGTTGGCGACCATGCGACGCCAGAGCACGCTGTCCTCTGAATCCTTGATGAGCTTTGTTGGGCTCACGTTGTTCTTCCACGATGCTCACAAACTGCCCACATACTTCAGTCTCAGACGTCCATTGCTTTTTTCTTTATCTTTCCAGTCATCGCCAAGTTCTCGAGACCCATGTCTTCTTCTGACATGACCCAGGAAAGCCAGCTTCCGTTGACGAATTCTTTTTATTCGTGTTCGCCGTACCCGTGCTTTTCTTACATTTTTTCTAGTTACTTTTCTTTTTAGTCCATTATAACGTTTTAGAGAATTATCAGCAGAAACCACATTTCAGCCCATGGCTTATGCAATTTTGGAATCCGTACACAACATTGAAATTCGGTCAACGATTTACCAGATCTGCCATATATGCCATCATGAGTTTACCGCTCATGGTGCCCAGACGGGACTGATAGTTTTGAAAGACAAGAAGCCCAGCTGTCGCTATGGATAGCCGACCGTACTGGTTGTCAGTGATCTTCAAGGTCAACCAAGGTCGATGCTTTTTATTTTATTTGAAAGCCGATATGCGACTTCCTATCAGTGATCAATAGCAACCTAAGCCCTATCTCGCAACGTTTAGCCACAATACATTCGTGGCAGACAGACGGATGGACAGACGGACGACAACCATGACAACAGCTCGACCGTTACTAAAGTACGGTCGGCTAAAAAAACTTACATAAACCTAAAACTTATAGTACCCTGGAGATCTTCTCAACATATTTGCTAAAGCAGAAGTAACAATATGTTACGGTAATCGGTTCCGATTTTTGCTCACGCTGTTAAAAAAAACCAAACTTTTCATACCTTTCACAACGACTGTATTTGTGACCTTCGACGGTCGACAAACGGTGACAGTTTACCCAGTTTCTGTCGTGGCGTAGCCAGCTGTGCACCATGCGGCCTCGCAGTACAGCAGCTGTCTCCAGAGATTGCCAGCGACCAAACCGTATGTATAGACGGCGGTGGTTTGTCCAACAAGCACGAAGTCGACCGGGTCGCCGAACGGTAACAGAATCCGTTAATGAAATTGCGGACAAGACAGGCGGACTGATATACGATGGATCCACGCACCCGCGACCAGCATTTCTCATCTGCGATGCTGATACGACAGACATGAAATCCAGCGAAGAATGTCCATCTCTCGCGAGGCTCTGCACTGCAGTCGCATTATTTATTTATTTGCATCCTTTCTGTAGTCGATTGGCCATGTATAGCCGACCCACAGACCAAACCCGACCCCATGATACGACTGTTGAGACTACGCCGCAATTATATCCACGGAAGCCGCATCTTTCCCTCGACTACCGAACATAATCCATGCCCCACAGTATGTGGTTGTTTCTTTGATAGTCTGTATGACCATTCTATCATTAGGCCTACATAATTATACAGCTTGGCGATTGCTATTCATCAATAAAGGAACTGTGCCGTAACCGAATAGCCGCGTATGAAACTGGATATATATATTTTCCAGTGAACGCGCCGTGTCCACGAATGACGGGAATTGTGTTGTTAAATTTACATCTTTAATTAATACGGCTGACCTTTAAGTTCTCATGAGTCGCAGCAATTCTATGCTGCGGTAACGTGTCTGTGCACTGTACGTTTCTCGGACTCAGTTACCATGGGATGATCGCTGCATCGTATCCGTCCATGAAGCACGTCGCATATCGACGGGAAAACGGCGCTTTTATGATGTTGGATTATTTACAGTCGGTCGCTGGTTGTCGATGATGTTGCGGCGAGATGTGTATGCAGCTCGTTATCCGAGAAGATAGATCAAGCAACTGAATTATCAACGATCGTTGGCTTGGGATATTTCGTCTCACTGCCCCGACCCCTCCCCTTCTCTGCACTTGGGCCTGATTTATGAAACATTTGTTTTGCACAAAGACGATCCACTACAGCGTTGTTGCACGATGCTTCTATGACTGACACTACGTGTATATAGACTTCATTACGCGGCCTTCAGTGCTCGTATATACTTCGGCCGTAGAGTACGTTGCTAGTATAGCTCGAGGCTGGACGAATAGTGTAACCGACTAGAAAAAATATGTTTGTTTAGTGCCGACATGTTTTGCGGCCGTCCGCCTAAAACTGCGCAACTCTGACCCTAACTTTGATTTTCGACCTTTTGAACTCAAAATTGGCACACTAAGCCGTATTCTTTTTGCCATGCGGAACGTTCACGCCAACTTTAGTTTTTCTATGCTTTTTTCATTTTCGAGAAACTTGTAAGTTACAGAGGGACGGTCGAGACCTGTATTGGGGCCTATTAAGATGTCCGCACAATAAGCGAAACTAGGCGTTGAACGTGATCGATATTAAAAAGCGACTACTGTTTTTCGTTCTCGTTTTTAGCCGACCGTACTTTACTAACGGCCGAGCTGTTGTCATGGTTGTCGTCCGTCCATCCGTCCGTCCATCGTCCGTCACGGATGTATTGTGGCTAAACGGTGCGAGATATGGCCTGGGTCGTTGTGGCTACAAACAGAAGCAGATGGCGAACTCTTGCTGCCCATTGTCTTGTCAAGGACCGGAGAATTTAAGTGTTAAGTAAGTGTGCTGTTGATTACTAATAGGATGTCGCATATTGGCTTTTGAATGAAATGAAAATCATCGACCTTGGATGACCTTGAAAGTCACTGACACGGTCGGCTATCCTGGCAACAGTTGCAAGGGCTTCTTGTTCAACATAGCATCAGATTTTATGCTCATCACACGCACAATACGACGTCATGCATGCTACCTGTATGTTGAACCACGTACTGAACCCTCTTCCATCTCGAACTCATGTCATAACTAGAAAGCAGTCATAGCCCGCAGGTACCTCCGCCAAGGCAAAGCTATTCGCCAGGTGGCGTCACCATATTCGCTTTGCCAGCGGTTTCCTTATGCCCCCTTTAACGCAATGGTAACGAAAATTTTAAAGTGATCCAGAATCCAGGATTCCTGCCGGATCACGCCCAAAATTTAATCACTTGTAGTTTATGCCAGGCCTGACATTTCCTCAAAATTTCAGAAAGATCCGTCCATAACTGTTTGAGTTATCTTGCTAACACACAGACAAACAAACAGACAAACAGACAAACAAAAACCAACAAAAACATAACCTCCTTGGCAGAAATAATAACTGTAGATCTGCCGGACTAATCGGCCTTTCTAGGCATAGCCTAAAAGCCGAACTCAATTGCCTATAGTGAATGCTACAGCCTAACCGTGAACACTCAGCCTAGTCTCTGCCAGTATGCGCCTCTAATTCGTTCGTTCTGCTTTTTATATACATTCTGTTCAAAAATTTAAGTATAATTTCGTAATTGCTCTCGTGAATCATTCTAATACTTCACTTTACTAACAGATGTAAAATTTATTCTTTACTTCTTGACTGATTGAATGAATTTTCAGTTCTTTTTGAATACACTTCATATACGTCGTGGACCTTATGACCAGTCCGTCGTGCGATGGGCACTATGAAACAGTCTGCATTGATGTCGAGGCCTACGCCTCTTCCAGTTTCATTATGTTGTATTATGCCAGACAAAAAAACTGTTCGATCTGGGCTTTTTTGTTTCCGGTCCGAATATTTACAGTCAGGTCGGAAACTGCGCGCGTCCTGTCAACGTCGTTAAACTGGTTACGAATTTTTCACGGGGGAGACTATTTAATGTGACACCGGATCGCATTTGGCTGCGTTCGGACTACTTTAAATTTTGTCTTTCCACCGAGGACGCGTTTGCTGGGATGTAGAAACCTGTTGCAGTTCTGCAGCAAGGAACGTGAAATAGAGGCCTGATATGACAATCGATTATTTTATGCCACCGCTGCGGTCGTACAGCCTCTCTCGAGCACTATGTCTGCAGTGTCGGTCGATAGCTCCATGAATGGAGTCAAGCGTGACTAAACGAACGACTAGGCCCTATCTTGCACCGTTTAGCCACAGTACACCCGTTACAAAGGATGACAGTCGACGACGGACGACAACCGTGAAAGTCGCCTACAGCATTGCTGTAGCGCGTCAATAATATCTGTCAAAGACAGGCGGACGGACGGGCAAGATCCGTAATGCGGCCTGTTAGGACGGACGTATAAATAAACCAAATAAATAAAACAGCCGAATGCGGTCGAAGCTCGCGGACGAAATCAACGGAGCAGTGAAACAGTCGATTCAGCATGCAGCGTGAATGCTGAATACCGCTCACGGAGCTTTTATTTCTATTTCCATGAATACCGCTTAGTCTAAGTTAGCGATGAGGGATGGCACCAGCAGCAGCAGCAGCAGCAACCATCCAACCTGGAACGCTCGACTAAAAAAGAGTGCTGTCATAGCGCCGAAGCGCGACAGTCAAACAGTGTACGGTAAGCTACAGGATCGACTGTCGGCGATCGTGGAGTAAGTGTGTTAAACCGCTGTTTGGAGTGTGCATGTTACGTAACGTGTAAGTTCGCTTAATGCCCACTTCCCGTTCCAGACGTGCGTGTGTGTGTGTGTGACTCTGCGTAGAAAAAGCGGGTTAGCTATAGAGCTGGCATTATACGGATCTGTTGTGTTTCTAGTAACTAGTAACCCGGGGGATTTCTTGTAAGCGGGTTCTGTCATGGTTTTTTTTTATAGCTGTAGGCTCAACAGATATCGGGTTGTCGCTGATTGAATTCGACTGCTCGGCGATTATTGGCGGGCTCCGTTGCGATTACCGACGGATCTGCTGTAAATCTGAGACGCGGCCAAGTTGTTCAGCGCTTATGCCACATCTCTCCATCTGCATATTCTCTCTTTCTGTCAGCATTGTTCGTGTAGTAGACTGCATAGTGTGTCACTGATTGTGTTCCCTTTCTATGTTTAAAGAAACGAACTATCAAAAAGCGTAAACTTTGCGGGGTGTCTAACCAGTAGCCTATATATTTTTGTGTTATATGTAGGGCCTATACAACTGGACACGTATTTTTATTGTAGCGACGGCGTACTTCGAGTGCAATGTAATATCGCGGGTTTTGTTGTATATCGTGGTTTCTGTGCATGTGGTTCAGGGAGAACCAGTCGGCGAGCTGATGTGCTTGCTGCGTCGTCGGTGGTGGTCGAAGTGATTCCAGACATTCCAGACAGCGTGCGTTGCCCGTACGGTGTATTGACGCTATGATGATTCAGATGCCTCTGCCGCCGCCGCCTCCGACCTCCGCGTTCGTCGTGCCGTCAGCACCAAGCAAGAACCCGTTCGACGACGACGACGACGTCGACGATATGTCGCCTCAACATCCGCTGCACGCCCGGTCCTCGGTGGGCTCCGGTCGAGCCAGGCATCGAGCTACACCGGGCGGCAGTGCCAGCAGTCCCGGCACCTCGGCCATAGACCCGCCGGCAGGACCGTGTCAACGGTGTTCAGACTGCTGCTTCAAGTGCACCGCTCGTTGTACACGAGTCCTGCTCGTTGGACCAAATCTCTTATTTCTTGTACGTTTAACCGCTTTTTCTCGACCGCAGTATAAAACGTACTATTAGTTGACACTGTTGAATAACGATCGTTGGTAATTAATTCATCACTAAGCCAGTAAGACATGTTCGTCGTTCAATATAGCAATAGCACAAGCTGGTGTGACCGAAATTATTTTTTTATCGCAGTCTTCATTTGAAATGTTTTTAAAAAACGTTGGTAAAAAAATTGACTACTGCAAACTGTCATTTAAGACTTAACTGCTCAAATTACTTGCTGACGTATGATGTTTTTAGTTGGTTTAGTAATATTTCACAAGGTAGTGCAGCAACGCATTTAAAGTGTGGTGGAAAACTTGACGTCGTTGTTGCAAATTTTTTCTTGAGTCTGCCAGTGAAATATTTTTTTGATAATCGGTCGCAGTTTGGCAAAGATATAATCACAAAATCTAAGTGGCTGCATATGGAACAGGGTGTAGATGGATTTGAGGGGAAGGTATGAGGGTTTAAGCTGGGAATCTGACTACTTCGGCACAGTTTGAGCATGCTGAATTCCATTGTTCCGGTTTTTCAAGCCGAATTTTGAGTCTCAGACCTTCTAATATGTGTATAAACATAACGTCGGTGTATGACGTGTCGATTGCAGTTGTTCGGTGCTACGTTGGTCGGTCTCGGGGTCTGGATGCGGGCTGACCGCGAGTCGCCGTTTTATCTGGAACTATTACGAAGTATTCCCGCCAGTCCGATACTGACCATCGACCAACTTCCGGTCGCCGTTATCGCCGTCGGCGGCTGCGTCGCAATCCTCAGCTTCCTCGGCTGTTGCGGAGCCTGCTTTGAAAGCATCTGCTTCCTCTGCATGGTATAGGGCCTATAGGCTTGCTCCTCTTTCTTTTACTCCCGGTTTTGCGAAGACGTCTATAGACAGCCACAAAAATGAACTGAAGTGCTCTGAACTGTTCAGTTCAGTTCGTTGCACGTTTTGTACAAAGCAAATGAACTGACAGTTTTGTTCAGTTCATTTCTTTTGCTCTGTACGCGCTTCGAGAGTAATATCTTGCTGTGGCGCTTGCAGAGGGAAGTTTGGCTGTTTGCGAACTATAAATAACTATTAAATTTTTTAAAAATCAAACCAAAACTTATGTACCGCTACTGTAAGTCATGCAAAGTAAGGTTTATGTTTTTCTGCTGTGGCAGTTTTTTTCGGTTTGTTTCTGTTTCATGTCATGTCTTTTGTTTTTAAATGCACCCTGCGTCGGTCAAAATTTACATCGCATATTGCACCAGTGCTTAGTGGCTATGGTTCATTATGTTGCAAATAATTCTACCGTGGAGTGCTAGTCCCGTGGTATTCTATACGTACTGCATTCGCAGATCGAGACTAATCGTTTCTGAAGCTGTCTGATTGTTTGATCTTTGTAAAGCAATGCATGCATTTTTCACTTTTAATGCGCCACCTGGTATGACGGCTGGAAAGTAGTACTGAGTGCTGATGGATGCTCTATTTCATGACCTACTTCGTCCTCCTGTCTCTCACCACAGGGTCGGCAGTGTTATAATCGCCCATAATCTCATTCCAGTCAAGCATGATGAGTGAAACCGTCTCGCGTTTGTTTATCACATGTCCTTGTACGTTCTAGGCAAAACACATCGTCGATCGCGGCCATGAAATAAGTACGTTTCAGCACGGTCTGCTGTGTATTATGCCTCGTTACTGGCATGATACACTGTAGAGAACACACTAGCTCTATCTGCAAATCTGCTTATTATCACATCCGGCCACTCCGCCATATTCGTTCGTCTATCACTGATGATATGGCCAAATTAGTCGCCTCTTCCCTGGTTTGCTTCGGCATAGACTACGCTAATTTTCTTCACCTCGGCACCACCCAGAAAAGATCAATCGTCTTCAGCGCGCCCAAAACATACTTGCTGAAGCCTAGAATCGATGCCAGTCACGCTTTCCCTCGTGGTGCTTACTCATTTCATATTTTTCAGGATCTGCATTAACTCCCCATTGATCAACGCATTGAATTCAAACTCGCTACTTGATGTGTAACATTCTCAACTCCTCTCAACCTGTTTATCTACGTTCTCTACTCAATTATCACACTCTCACACGTTCTCTGCGTTCTGCCAACACCAATCTGCTGTTGGTTCCACGTGTCCGCACAACCTTTGCCTCCCGCGGTTTTAGCATTGCACACAGTATGGAACTCACTACTTTCTAGCATCCGCAGTTCTACCTCTGCAGGCACTTTTCGTCGCCTCTTTAAAACTCACTGCTTCCAGCAGGCCTACTGCTGCCTCTAGCGGCTCAGACAAGTGCCTAAGATTAGGCCACTGGCTGACATTGTGCACTCTAAATATGCACTTACTTACTTACTTACTTACTTAGAGACGGTGTTGAAGCTTGTACATAATGAATGCTATTGCACGGGATGACGGGCCGGGACTGTGTTGTGTTGTGCTGATGGGTGCAGTACGCGACGTTCCTGGTGCTGATGGTCACTGCTGAGGTCGTGCTAGGTGTCGTCATCGCTGTCATGCATGAACAGGTTCGCATCACACGCTCCAACAATCAGCTTAATTACACCTACTCCAGTACTTTCGCCTTGCTCTCTGTCTGTCTGTCTGTTTGTCTTCTCCGGCCCACCCACCTCGCGCTCTCACGCTTCCTCTGCTGTTAGAATTTCTCTCCATTGTTTCCGCCGCTCTTCGGTTTTTTGCACCTCAACGAAGTTAGTTCAGCCGGTTTACGTTCAGTTTCGATTTGTTATGGATTAACTGTACAACATGCTAGTAGTATATTATATGTTTTGTGCGGTATTATGCGGTCGTTCTAATAGGTCGCATTACGCTTCTTGTCCGTCCGTTTGTCCGTTTGTCCGTTTGTCCGTTTGTCACGTACTCGAAAACAATAAAAAAGCACAATCGGTGTAAACGTTCTTCAGAGCAAGGTAACCGATGTGCCAGTTTTCAGTTTAAAAGGTCAAGGATCAACATCACCAGATGTCGAAAACCTGACGAAAACGCCGCACATCTGGCGACAGCCTGGTTTTTTTTCGCGGAGCCTCGTCGTTGAAATATTTGCAAAACATCTTTGGAAATATTTCATTTCACACGTAGGCATAACCACGTCTTTAGACTAACACTGGGCATTAACTACACACCGAGGCGCTTATGCGCACAACTTGCTTCAGTTCCGGACCACTCCATGACAGACACCTTGCGCTCCAGTGAACACCATTTACTCGACGCGTCGCCGCAGCCAGGATTCTGTGTTTCGCAGCCGAGCTTTCTATCATGCGGTCCACCACAACTGTCTGGAACTCGCTACCACCTCTCAACTTGACCGTTGATTTTAATACGACGTTTTATCAACTGTTAAAAAGAACCTGAAGACACACTTTACCGAGTATCTTATACCTAGTCACATAACTGTTTTTCGTGGCTGCGATTTGTTTTTAATCGTACATCAGCTGCGTTGGTATGATAAAATATGATGTTTGCTGCGGCAGCTGATGTTAAAGCTGGCAACATCGTTACAACATCAGATTCATTACGACTACAACCGCAGCACGCCGGAGGTCAGACCTACTCAACCCTCCAGTCAGCTGGCCTTCCTGACGCCGTCGCCGTCGCCTTCCATACCATCTGCGTCTTACGTGCAACACATCACCCTAGCCTGGGACACCATGCACACCCAGGTCAGTCTGTCCACAAACAACCTTGCCTTTTTTCCCATCTTCCATGCACTGGGGGTAACTTTCGTTTACACAGAGTGGGCTACCGTGTTTCTCCCTGTGTTTGTATTTGTCGGGAGGCCAATGAGCTTAATAAGTCGATGACCCTGCCAGGATTTGTTTTGTCCCAAAACTGACCGCTGATCGCATCAGAAATGTGACAAATACAGCTGCCCTTTTTGTTCCATTTCTTTACTTATGATGGTGCACAAGCGTACAGCCTGAAAAGTGGGGGTGCAATATCTCCAAGCCTGCTTCAAACAGTGGATGGGGTACACACAATGACTTTTTAACAGGCTATTAATAGAACGTCCTTGGGTACACATATCACCCGCACCGAAAGTTAAGCCTGTGCTTTCCTGTCGCCGTCGCCCATCAGTTTGTTAAAGAACGCAAGCATTATGAAATTGAGTATAAAACAAACAGCAAAGAAATGTGATGTGAACTATTTTTGGCTCAAAAAGGCTAAATGACACTTGCAGCAGTAAGTGATCTAGAACAAGAAATCTGAGCTAATGCTCATGAGACGCGCAAGAGCCTATAGCAGTTCCTGTTCGCAGGTAATCTTTGTCTGTCTCCATCCATTTCGTCGCAATTCACTCTTCTGCAGCCAAAAAATTACTAAAAACTAATACTTTGAAGGTTCAAGGTCATTTAAGGTTATCGATGTTGACATTCCTAAGAAGCTTGTTGCCAGTGCTTGTTATGATAAGTAGCATGTCTGTGCCTATATGCAATTATTTTCACGCTAGACAAGCCAACAATGGATAAATAACCACTTTTTAGAAGGGTACCCCTCTTTGATACCCGCTTGCACAACCCGCCTTAAACCTAGAGGGTTCGAACTTGGACTGCTAAAATCTACATTCAATGCTGAATAGAAAAGCCCTGCTAACGCAAAGATGAACGCGCAACAGCGATGCATGTTTGAACTTTGAAAGCCCAGTAAAACAAAATCAATCGCCAGAGTGCGCCAGACGACCGGCGACTAAACATCTATAGTGTTTTACTTGTACTTACCAGAGGGCGCCACCTGTCTCGCTCAACGTTGTATCCGCTGGTAATCGCAAATTTTTCCTACCCTCTTTCATTTTGCGCTCTCACTCGAGGTGACTCGTTTGAATACATGGAAAAGCTTCACGGTTCCTGAAATTAAAGTTTTCTGGGCAGCCGACAGTGAAAATTTGGTAATCCTAGCTTGCATCGTTTTTGACTGATATACCCGTGTGATGGACGGACGGACAGACAGACAGAATTGCGATGGCTAAGAGGCGTTACAGCAGTAGCTGCTGTTGCGCGTAAAAAAAACTGTTAGTTGTGGTCTCATTTTATAACTCTGTAGGCTGTGTGTATCCTCAGAGATGCCGGCATGCAATTTCTGTACCTCTGGTGTGAAAACCGTTGCAGATAGGTACAGACATGCTGCTTATCATAACAAGCACTGGTAACAGGCTTTTTAGATTTGTCAACATCGATGACCTTGAACGACCTTAAATTCCCAAAAATAAACGTTTTGGTGATTTTTTTTGCAATGTCTGACTGCAGCAAACATTTCTAGACTGAATTGCGACGAAATGGCTGGAGATAGCCAAGTCAATCTGCGTATGAAATTTTCAGCATTAAACGTAGATTTTAGCAGTCTAAGTCCTAACCTTCTAGGTTCAAGGAGGGCTGTGCAAGCGAGCATCAAACAGGGGTACCCCTTAAAATGGTTATTTCACCATTGGCTCGTCTAGCGTTCAAACAGTTGCAGATAGGTACAGACATGCTGCTTATCATAACACTAATGACGAGCTTTTAATGGTGTCAACACCGATGACTTTGAATGACCTTGAACTCTCAAAATAAGGGGTGTTAATGTTTTTTTTCCATTTTTTGGCTGTTGTGCACATTTTAAGGGTGAATTGCGACGAAATGGATGGAGATAGACCAAGATAACCTGCGAACCGGAACTGCTAGTAAGTAAGTAAGTAAATTTAATTTATAAAGCGCACAATGTCAGCGAGAAATTTACTGAGTCTAAGGCGCTGAGGTAAGGAGTGAGGCAGGCCACTAGACATGGCTAGACGTTGAAAAATAAAATGTTTTGAGTAAACACGTCAGCCATCTTGGCCCCGCCCACTTGACCTGCTAAAGCTGTCGTGCATCTTGTCTCATGAGCTTTGCTCAAATTACTTGTATGTACTGGGCAGGTACGGTAGATCAAGCAGACTAGGCTACCCGTCAGTTTTTAAAACCCTACGTTATGCATATTTGTACGGCATCGTATAACAATAACAAAATTCGATGGCGGCGCTGCGCTGGTGTGGTGGTTTCAGTTTTCCTGTTGCGGTGCTGTCGGTCCGCAAGACTTTCAGTACAGCGCCTGGTACAATCGCTCGAACGTCTTGGACGTCACACGCGTCTACGTTCCCGGCTCGTGCTGCGTTGATAGTCCGACGTACGATTCCAGCGGGAATCCTGTAAAAATCTACGCCGAATCTAAAGTTTCTAACTGCCAGCAGTCGGCCGATCGCTACATTCGTTACATCAACAATCTGAACGGCCCGGATCCCACTGTCGGCAGCTTACACTTTTTACAAACTCAGGTCGGTGCTTTTGGAAATCGGTTTGCACCATCATTGCAGGTAAACGATATTAAACACAAATGCAACTGCGAAATTACACAATAAAAATTACATGACTAAACGCACGATGTTAAGCAGTGTTGTCTAAAAATTTAGTCATACGTTTGCCAAAAATTTCACAAGTTATGGAGTGGTTTTACTGCATAGCCCATAATGTCGTTTATTGTGGAGGCTTGACGTCGACCAAACTCATTACCAGGTAACCGCGCCTGTCTAAAAAGACCCGATTATATGCACATTTCTTGGCAGATGCTCGGCGTCTTGGACGATCGGTTTGGTTGCCATGGTTGCATAGGAGCACTTTTGATTGCCAATGCATTTCAGCTTCAACGTGTATAAAGTTGGACACGGGTCGCGTCCATTAGTGGGTCGGGTTAGATCGGGTCAGGTCGGGTCGGGTCGGGTA
>Ga0209367_1003934_pt1 | contig 20360 bp, 12 predicted proteins | sample WorMetLIZISLAND2_FD_187412 | JGI IMG/M metagenome (GOLD analysis project Ga0209367, IMG submission 187412) | Marine gutless worms symbiont microbial communities from Max Planck institute for Marine Microbiology, Germany - Olavius geniculatus... ...
TTTATTGCAGATAACAACATTCGGCGTTATGTAGCAATTTGGAACATTTGCGTTTAACACGGTAAGGTGATGACGCAAATTAGGTGAGGTGGAAAATGAGTGCACCTCGCATATATTTGGATCGTTTGCCATCTTTCTGCCAAAAATTATCAAAATCGGTGGAAATTTGACGCAGTTCTGACAAAAACAAATCTGCTTAGTTTTTTTGGGACACGGTGTATTTTGCTTTTCGCCAAGAAATGTAAATGTCGTGGGGCAAAGACGTAAGAAAGCCGTTTCCCAACTTTTTTCGAAGACGGAATGCTTTTTCAATCATTTTTATGCGCGACAGCATGTAATGATATAATCATATTTTCAAAACATTTTAGCATATGCCAATAAGCTTGGTCTCTGAATTTCTGCATGTAACATTTGTTCCGTTTTTAATTAACAACAGCTTTTGTAGCCGATTAATTTGCAATAATATTTTGCTTCGGTGTTTGCCTGAGTAACTGCGATGCCAGCGTGAGAATGAAGCGTGTCGCTAAGACAAATAAACACAATCATGCAATGATATACTGTAAACGGTAGACTAGAATAGACCTATCTCATTTTGCGCTGTGCAATTTGTGGGTGGTTAACTCATTTTGGGTCGAACACAAGTGCATCTACAGTAACATTCTAACTGTTAACCACCGCTCACGACGTTCGATAGGCAGACGTCAGCTGCCTGCATAGCTGTTCATCATCATCAGAACGCGTGGTCGGCGGTGGACTGATGCGCTCTCCACTCTTCCCGATCATCTGCCGCTGTCCAGGCCTCTTGAGCAGTTAAACGTGATGCATCGTGGTCTTTCTGGCTTTCTTCTTTCTTCTCCAGCCAGAATGTGATACCATGCTGGCATACAATTTAACCGATGCATGAAGGACGTCGTGCTGAAGCGCCTTCTGGCAGGCGGCTGACATGTCTGAACAGAACCGGCTTTTTGTCATTGATAAATGTGCGTATGTCTGGTAGACCTGTCTTTTCGGTGACAGCCGAGTTGGTTACAAAGTCTGACCACCGGATGCCTAGAATGCAGCGCTGGCACTGCATGTCTGTTCGTTGCATGTCAATGCGCCGCGTTACTTACTCACGGACACTAAACCCGGCCATCTCGAAATATTGTGGACCTACGGCTTGCAGCTGGTTTTCAAAAGCGCAGGGCGAAATAAGACGTCATATCAGATGTAATCGCACATGGTGGTTACGAGAATGTTGGCGCTGAAATCGCATAAAACAAAACAGAACCACAGATGAATGTGGACGACGCTATAGTCAGTTGTGATTGGCTTGAAAGTGCACAATGTTACAGCCCAGTACGCTGTGGAATTTCGCTTCTTAACGCGATGTAGCATCAGTGATTGTCTGTTTTAAGACGCTGTAACCTAGCAATAGATCTAGAAACTTTAGTATAGCTAGGCTACAGAGAAACTAAACACTGCACCTTTCTCAGAATAAAAGATTCTGGGTGCAGAATCTTGCGTTGTTTTTTCACGCTTGTCCTCTCGGCTAAACCAGCCAATCAGTTGCGTAAGCAGGTAGGACTAGGCCTATAATATTTCTTTGGCAGGTGTACCTATTTTGCTTTTCACCAAGAAATGTAAATGTCGTGGGGCAAAGACATAAAAAAGCCGTTTCCCAACTTTTTTCGAAGACGGAATGCTTTTTCAATCATTTTTATGCGCGACAGCATGTAATGGTATAATCATATTTTCAAAACATTTTAGCATATGCCAATAAGCTTAGTCTCTGAATTTCTGCATGCAACATTTGTTCCGTTTTTAATTAACAACAGCTTTTGTAGCCGATTAATTTGCAATAATTTTTAATGCACTGAAACAGTTTTGTTGCATTTCATACACAAGTTCATTGCGCTTCTGAACATAGACTTCTGATTGTGGTGCAGCGTGCTGTATAAAAAAGAAATGACTAACGAAAGTTTTGCCATGTCGCACCTGCCTGTTGCTATAACAACGAACGATGCTGTCACGACGCAAACAACCAGCGGAAACATGATAACGTTGATGTACCTAAGCGGCTACAACTTCTATCTCCGTTGTGCTCTGGTTGTCATGGGAGTGGCGGGAACGGCGGGAAACGCGTTTGTCATCTACGCGCTGGTGGCCTCCAAACAGCACAAAAAACACCCGCTTATAGTCAACCAGAATGCGCTCGATTTCGCCTGCAGTTTTTTCCTGGTCGTCTGTAAAGTCGTCGAACTTTGCAACATCCGCTTCACCGGATCACTCGGCTACTGGCTGTGCATGCTAATACACAGCGAAACGCTTATAGCGTACACGATGTACGGTTCCAGAATTAACATCGCCGCCATCACGGTCGAGCGCTATCTAAAAGTGGTCCATTCGGTCTGGAGTAAGAAACGGCTGCGCTCTTGGATGATCCGTTCAACCATGGCATTCTGTTGGCTCGTCGGGACCGTGCAGGTTTCTTGGAATGCAGCAACACGCAGCGTTAGGAACGGCGTGTGCTACGCGGTGATCAGCACGGAGTTGTTGATGGGAGCCATGTGGTGGTACATCATCACATTCTACGGCGTCGTATTCGCCATCTTTAACTTCTGCTACGGACGCATACTGATGACCATTCGTCGCCAGGCGCATGTGATGGCCGCCTACAGCACCGCCGGACCAAGCACCGCCCCTCGAACCCAGCAGATTCAAACCAACGTCATCAAGACGATGATTCTTGTCAGCGCGTTCTACGTCATCTGTCACCTGCTACAAGCTGTCCAGTACATTGCTTATGTGTGTGCAAATACGGAATTGGTGAAAAACGCTTACATTACCGATGCTGCACGGATCGTACAGTTTTTCTACATCACCACTAATCCGTTTATCTACGCCATCAAGTTTGATCCCGTCAAGAAGGTCCTAAAAGATCTGATTCTCAGATGCATGCCAAGCAAACTTGCCCAGTCACAAGCCAGCGCAACCGAGTAGCAGATGATTTGTATCACACCTTTGTTGTATGGAATTTGACGTTTCGTACCACGGCGCGGAAGAACCGAGAGCGGCGGATTGTTATTGGCTACCTGGCGGTTAGTAACGTGGTAGACATAACATTACGAACCCAATTTGTACATACATTAGCTGTAAAAATTCGGCTTTTTCGACGTTGACTGGGTATATTTTTTCTATTTTGCTATCACCTGTGTGTTTTTCTGTATAAACATGTAAGAAGAAGCTGTAGTTTCAAACTTGCTCAACTCTTTCACGACCTGTCACTCGCGGCCCACCACCCGTTCCCACTCCGCGTCGTTGTACGAATCGTCAACCGCCCTCTTCAAAGGCGTTCCGGAGATGTTCGCGTTCAAAGTCTGAAGTTGTCCGAAATCGCGCCGAATTTTTCGAGGTTTCTGCCTTCTCAAGGTAAACAAGAAATTTGAGCTAATTCTCACGAGACGCGCGAAAGCCTATATAGCAGTTCCTGTTCGCGAACTGTCAGTCTATCTCCAGCCATTTCATCGCAGTTCATTCTTGGAGTGTGCGCTGCAGCCGAAGATCGCAAACATCGGCATTCGGCATCTAACCCAAAGTCGACATTTGGCCACACGCAAAAAAACCATTGCCCCTCCGTGCCTTGGCCCATGCCCCTCGTTGTCCGCTAGCTTTAGACTCCTAGTGCCGCCCATGTGCGTGGGATACTTCAAGTTCAAGCCGAAGATTAAAGTATGGGTTAGATGCCGAATGCGTAGGAGTAAAGTAAAGCTCGATGCATTGTAAGTGCATTTAGTCTGTAGTTTCCGGTGTGGTCAAGTTCGGAAATTACTATTCGTGATACTCCGCGTTGACAGACCCATGACGTCCGAAGTCTTATCGAATGACGCGATCAGTGTAGCCTAAATATAACTTCTGCGACGCAGGTGCTTGCACGCAAACCGACATGCAACCCCATTAGGGAGAAAATAGAAAATCACAGTTAGACGTCTCGCTAAATATTCATGCACGCTTCACGCGATCTGGATCGATGTAAATTATTGGACAGTTGGCTCATCAGGAAATCGAGTTTCGTAGTCCTACAGTTCATTAATAATTATATAAAACTGCTCGGTAAGTCAGTGTATTAAAATTACTGTCGACGACGCTCATACTTTGGAGATACGAAAGAGCAAAGATCAATTCGCGATTACAGAATTCCCACCCACTTCATCCCCAGATTCCCCGGACTATAGATGCTGCCTGAAGAACAAACCGACTGTAACGGCGAAGTAAAAACAAGGAATTCCACAAGACAACACGACTATCTATCACAAAGTCATTCTCACGGCAGAGTGTGTCACGCTCGAGACAGTTATAAACATCATCGACATTAGCCTCACGCGCCTGCCCTCTTGAAAGAAAGTTTTTTTTAGTGAAAAGAGGAAAATTAGCTTTAAAATACAGAATGTTTGTCAAGACTAGCGCAAAAATGTGTACGCAGTAGGTACATATGGCCCCCTTTTTTTACACAAATACGCCCCTGTCACGTTTTTTTACTTATTGGCATCAATACATGAAACAAAACAAAACCAATATTGGCTCGGAACTATGCTAACAAAAAAAAACAAAAAATTTGAGCTAATGTTCACGAAACGCGCGAAAACCTAATAGCAGTTTCTGTTCGCAAACTGTCAGTTTATCTCCAGCAATTTTTTGGACCATCGAAATCTACGTTCAATACTGAAAATTTCATATGCAGCTTTTCCATGTTTATTTCAATTGATTTCGGCGCAATTCGCTCTTAAAATGTGTCTCGCAGCCTGGAATCGCCAAAAATCCATAAAACCCCTATTTTGGCGTTTAAGGTCATCCAAGGTCATTGAATTCGGTAGCAATCAAGAGCCAGTGTATGACTTCCAATTAGCGATTAATAGTAACCTATGCTCTATCTCGCACCGTTATTGGGATACAGCGACTTATTGGCTAAAAATCGCAAATTTTTCCTACCTCCCTCTCATTTAGCGCTTTCTTTCGGGGTGACTTCCTCCGATTTTATAGAAAATCTTTACAGTTCCTAAAACTAGAGTCTTCCAGGCAACCGATGGTAAAGATTTGATGATCTTAAATTGCACCGTTTTTGATTGATCCACCGGTGTGACAGACAGACAGACAGACGGACAGGACAGACAGACAGAATTGCGATGGCTAAGACGCGCTAAAGCAGTCTAGCTGTTTTCGCGCGTAAAAACCAGTAACTCTACTAACCGGGATTAATTTGCTGATGATTGGAATAAGGACGGAATAGAGTGATGTCATCTTGTGACGGACCGACCAAGCCCGCGCTAACGACCGCCTGTAGCAACCGTAATTTATGTCACAACGAAAACACAGACGGCAAAGACTAAAATAACTTCAGCCTTTGCTCTCTAGGGTTCTCTGAGAATTATCAGCAGTTACGTAATTTGACAAATTATTATTTGACTTTATAACAGTTTTTCGTGTTGTCAATATCACATTTAACTTTCGTTTACGATTTAGTCAGCAAACAGTTATCAACAACAACAATGTGAAAGTGTGATCGTTAAACCGCGTTGTTACATTCACACGGCAGCATATTTTCATATGACATTTTTACATCGATTGTGCTGCAACGTTTTGGAAAATTTGCGCAAGATGTTTAGCAGCTGAAACATTTTAGAAGTACAAAATATGAACTGCAACTTTTTAACTAATGTAGGCATATATAACAGTTCCCCAAATGCACATAGCATTATTCTGTATGCCTTTTCTCTTTTCCCCTTTTTCTTTAATTGTACATTATTAATTTGTTGTCTACCATCTACCAATTTTGGTGAATAAAGATTTTCATTTTAACATCCCCCGTTACACGTAAGACCAAAACCTGACCTGGGAGTTATTTCTCTGAGCCGCTATTCCGTCGAATATCGGAGTTTCCTGGCTGTCCTGTTTCCTAATGCACAGCAGCATGGGACTGCGTGTGAACCTGCGTCGTGATGGCGGGTCTCTCACGGCTGCGGAGGCTGCTGGCGGCATTAACTCTCGATATCGATCATCACTGACATCAGTGAACTTATCGTGTGACGGCCTGCAGTGATAACAGCCACATGCAGCTTTTATCATTATCATCATCATCATCAGCGTAAATTGAGAAGTCTTGACTTACCGTTTTAAACATTCATAAAATGCATACTGTTAATAATATAAGCCATTTGACCCATTTGTTTTATAAAACTCGTTAAAATTTATTCTTGCGCATTCCTGCTAGCCAGAACTTTTGAAATTCGTACAAATTTGTAAAATTTTTTTTACAAAAGTGTGTAAATTTTACATCACACAATATAAAAGTTGAAATATCTCGAGCTAAAAGTTAGTAAAACATTTTAAAATGTGTGTTTTGAGATACTTTTTGAAAGCTGAAACATTGCCGACAAAAAGGGGGTTGTTTGAGCAACTTTATGTTTTCAGGCGTGCAGATTAGAACACTCATTTTTTGATTAACCTAGCTATTGACGTCGTTATGCACATTCAGACTACGGAATAATTTAAAAATATGCTGCCAATATACAGTATAAAAATGGTCGTGATACACCAACTTTACATACAGACAGACGACAGAACATTATTAGGCTTAGTGTTGCAATACGTGCGTCGTGCGGTGAAAAGTACCTATACCGGTAACTACTTCGTGTATAGCTTCTAAAACAGCAGTTAATGTAGGGAGTTTATTATGCACTGTTTTGATAAAGAAGTAGTCAACCGGTGATATCTTAGACAATGGTTTAGCTATTGCAGTAGAGTTGAACTGACCATGTGCTGATGACTGGTCCTCGCCTATGTTCCGAGTCGGTAGGCGGCTTGTGGTAGTATACAGACAGCAGTCCGGCGTGACCCTGCCTGTCATTGTCATAGTGGCGAGCTGCGGCTCTAGCCGACTGAATTCTGTCGTCGTGTACAAGCGTCATGTACAGATTACAATCAGACGAGTGAAACGAAGATAACAACAACAACTACTACTACTACTACGGCTATTAAGAGTAGCATTGCATCTCAAGTCATTAAAACAAGATTTTTTGCGGTTGGATCTGTAATGACCATTTTGTGGCAGTTTTTTTATTCAGCCCACAAAAAGAATTTTAAAAATCAGAAATAGCCTAACCAGAGAAAATATAACAGTAGTTATGTGTCTTTTTGGTTTAATGTATGGCTTACTACACACTTACTATACTCTTACATATTACTACCGACTTAATTTTGTTTATAACCAGCCAACTTTTTCTCCGGATTTATTCCACATTTTACTGAACGAGTCTGACACAAGCAGACTTTTAGAATTGCTTTCCAAGTAACAATGCAGTCTTTATGGCCACCGATGTTGCAGACAGACAGACAGACAGACGAACGGACAGACAACTTACAGTAGCAATACCACGCTCTGTACTAGGTGTCCAGTAAATACAGAACTGTGGTTTTGTTCATTTCACGAAAATGCAAAGCTAGAAGCAGTCAGCGCTACCTGTTAGAGCCTTGATGAAGCCGATTGGAATGAGCCAAGTTGGGGTAAGACGACGAAGAAAGTAACGAATGGCGCCGGGCACTTGTTTGTTCATCCATAGTCCATGCGTTGCCCTGGTTTACCGACATAGCTGGTAGTAACGGACCGGCGCCGAATAGACTGTGATTTCTCTATCACAAAGAACACACAAAAAATATTAAATGCCCGTCTAGTCTGCAAAGAAAGTAGTTTCCAATGTCTGTTAGCTTCAAGAATGTTTAATGCCTGGCTCCAGCACGCAATGCAAGCAACGCCTATGCGACGCAACAGCCAAACGCAAGGACTGAATCTCTGCCAATTTTTGTAAGGGTGAAAATATGGAGACTTAGAGTCGGGATTACGTTTAGAGATAAGATTAAGTTAAAATTATGGGTATGGTCAATATTGTGTCCAAACTAAGAGTTAAATTATAGACTTTAGTACTGTTTAAACAGTTGCAGTCTTATGTGCTGAATTATTTTTGGAATGCGCATTACATACCACAACATATCATATTAGGCTCTAACACATGGTAAGGCATTCGACTTGAAATGCATGAAACGTGAAGCAAAGCAGCGCACCCTGTGTGTTGGTTCTTCCAGCTCTCCGGTTGGATATTCCTCGTCTTCCAAGTTGCCGGATATTGCTCGACGAATTTCTGGACCAAAGTCTTGCACCGCGCGAAGACCCGCCTACAACGAGAGGCATTTTTCGACGTAAAACCGAGGTCGACATATTGAATTAAACCAAACCACTGTCATGTTATTTATTTGCACGAATTTATAGTTGTTCAAAGTAAGCCACTGGTACAAAAGACCAAGCAAACTAACAGATGTCAAAGCTTAGCAAAAACAAATGTGTTTAGGCAAAAAAGACAAACAAAACACTGTTAAATATAGACTTTACTAAACATTTCAATTTGGCGACGACATTAAAAGCACTAACAGTACACGCAATAAACAGGCTGTTCAAAGTATTATTGGGTTTTATCAAAATGCATCAGAATCTACACCAAATTGTCAGCAGTTTGTAGCTGTGCCCGCTGATTATTGACAGAACTGGAAGTCGTTGATTTTATGCGCAACTTTGCTTCTGAGTTTATTTGCATAACATGAACACAAACAGCTAACCGTGAGCACGTTGGCCATCGACTTACGACGCTTCTCTCTTTTCTTTATCTCCTCCTGACGTTTCTTGAAGCGTCTGAAGTAGTCCTGGATGAGGAAAGTGGCATAGAATCTGCCGACCGTGATCTCGTCGCCACCTGGCGGTGGAATAACCTGGTCCAGCAGCTTAGTGCGAGTTCGTTTCCACAGCTTCTTAATGATTGCACGCAGCTCCTCGTTAGCTACGTCGATGTTGCCTACAAGATACGATCAAGTTTGCTCAAGGACGTACGCAGAGAGCCCAGCTTTGCCTGTTTTAATTTAAAAACAAAAAATCCTGTAACAAAAACGTACTCACAAAAGAGAGGGAGTATTTTGGACTTAACGAAAGAAATATTTCCGACGCAACATTTATTCTTCTTTTCCGATAATGCCAAAATTCCCGAAGTTAAGTGATGTCGAGAGTACGTTTTAAATTTAATGAAATGTAACCATGTACGGTTAAACCGATAAGCCACAGCGTAGCTGCTAAACACATTAAACAGAATATCACAAAACTGTGAAAAACAGTTGGTTATTTTCACAAACAAGCAAAAACGTAAAATCATTAAACATAGTTTGCAAAATATTAATTTTTTGGCAACACAATGTCTAGATATAAAAAGTACGTGTACCAAGTGAAAACAGCAAAACCACTTGGCTGTGCGACATTTAGCCAGTAGTAGTAAGAAATGTAGTGAGCGCTTTGAACGTTTGATTAATCTAAATATTAGATTTCTTTTCTCGATATAATTGCGCTGCCCACAATGTGAAAAATGCATCTATAGATCGAGTCATAGAAAGTTAGCAAAGAGATACAATTTAGAAAGCAGAACGGCACCGTCAGTTTTGATGTGAAGTGAAGTTCTGACAAGAGCAAAGAGTGTAGCGTTAAACATCACAGTCCCGTCACTGTTCAGAGGCATGTTCATCATCACCAGTCGCTGTGCAGCATTACAACAACATATACTTTGTGTATATCAACAACACTCTACAACTGCACAGCCAATAATCGCTGATTATAATTATACCGAAGAAAATTTTTGACAAACGCCTTAGCAAACTGGTTACACTAATAATAATAATAATACAAAATTTAGGCTTATATAAAGCTTTAAAGTCCGAAGATAAAAGACGCTTGAAGATACAAAAATATAAATTCTATTCTGAAACAAAAACATAAAGTTCATAAATTTTGTTAGCAGACGGAAGTAAACAGCTAAGTATAAATTATTTGTTGTTGAGTGGGTAAAATAATACACGCAATTGTGGCAATAAAAATGTTATGATTTTGTACTTAAGTTATCACAACTGGCTTATTTATTAAAATATGAAATAACTGACTTTGCAGGCAATACGGTGTGGGCAACACTTTCCGAAGCCGAGTGGCGGTAAAATCTTTCTCAGCAAGTCGACAACGTCCAGATGCTTTATACGACAGCTGACACAAGCAAAAATAATAAAATAAAGCCAAAAAATCAATATAGAAACGATTTGTTAACACAATTTCTAAATAAAGTTTACCAATTTCAGAAATATAAGAACAAAATTATTGATATTTTTAAAATAAAATCTTGCTATGAGCATCATAAATTCACGTCTAACTGACCGCTAGTCACAATGCGCCGAATTTACAGCACAGCTGTTTAAACAGTTCAAAGTTTATATCGGTTTGTCTCAGATTAGGCTGTAACCAAAAAGTTTTAGGTTCGCTATTCCAAAGGGCTGCAGGGGCAGTTTTCTCAAAGATTTGCCAGTGCAGTAGAGTACGGTAACGTTAACCCTAACTCAAAACTGTCGGCATAGTGAGACTTCAAAATATAACTGCAGCCTGACACAGTATAAAATCACGTATTGATGGCTTACGTTGCTTCAGGGTCGTACTCAGCCCAATGTCGAATGAACTCTTCAAGATGATGCGGTCCAAGGATTGACCAATCTCGCGTCAAGTAGTCAAAGTTGTCCATAATAACCGCCAAGAACAAGTTTAATACCTGCGCCACAAATCACTCATTTTTGTTACAGTACACTTTTTATATTGTATACTTTTATGTGGGCTATGTTGCCTGAATTTAAAAAAAACAGAAATGGCAAAACACATTTGCAATTTTACAAATATTCAATAACTGAATATCATCATTCCTATAATCGCTATTTAAACCTTTCTGCAAATTTCGTAACATCATAATTATGATGTTATTAAAACAAATGTTATATAAAACAAATACATGGGATGGTGCACACTATTTTACTATTTTGTGTTGTTCTGTAATTTTTTTTCTGGCAGTAGTATTTTTAATTGCACTTATTTTTCTGTGTGTTTGTTTCCGTGAGTGGAATACAACAACAAACGACTGTCGAACTGCACTGTTCCGTATATAGTTGTGTGCTGACCAGGAAAGAGCAAAGGATGTAGAATGTGATGAAGTATGCAAATGAGAACCAGGTTCCACACGATTGGCCGGGAGAGTCCGAGTACTGGGAACACTTGGTCTCGGATCGAGCGCAGTCCATCATAATCATCTGCCAGGCTTCACCCGTCGCCGTCCTACAAAGTCACACAAACATCAGACCGTGATGAAACGTTATAAACAGACGCGAGACACGTTTCAATCGTCACGCTTGACTGCAGTGAGATTGTGGGCGATTATAAAACGACGAAAAAGAACGAAAAGAGTTAGATAATAAAATGAGATTCTAACAGTGTTTTATCTTACTAGGGTGGCAGTATGGTCTGGTGTTTAACGCGTTGGTCTCAAACAACGAAACTGCTCAATACCGTGCTCTATTACTACTTCCAAAGTTGACAGATTAACTCAGACTTAACCCTTCCATAGTAGATAAATCGTTAGGCCTACCGGCGGGCCTAGCTAAGGTTAAGGTGGGGCGCGTACACTTGTGTCGGATAGCAACATTGTGCAATTAAAAATGGGTTAACGGGTTAAGAATGGTTTCATCATGAGCTTTTATTAATTTTGTGGTCGTAGTGAGAGTACGAAACTGAATTGATAAACACATGATCCTATAGGCTCCCGCACATGTTGAAGTCAACACGTTGTAGACTGGTTGTACAGGTGTATACTGCTATCAGTTACACGAGTGAAAAAGATTACGTGAACCTGAAAAGAACGATGAGCGACTGGGTGAAGGTCTGAAAGTTGTTATTGCGGTTGATCGTCGTGTCGTCATTCAACTCAATCTTACCCAGCATCTGCACTCACAACGCATGCATTCTATAGACACTCTGCGTCCTAGCGTACGAAACAGCAAAGTGACACAGCAACAACAATAATTACTACTACTACTACTACTACTATTAAACCATGAGATAGCTCAGTGAACTGAGAAATGGTAGTGTAAACTAAATGAGTTGACGAAAAACCAAGGTAAGTTTTTTTGCGCCTCCAAAGTTACGACCTAACGGCGCTGTACAAATCTATTATTATTATTATTATTATTATTATTACTACTATTACTACTACTACTACTACTATTTTAACACCTACGGTAACCTGGCAAATTTTCTTTTGGCGTTATAAATGTTTTAAGCTAATAATGTTTTACGAAACGCGGTGACTATTCGTCCAGCAGCCGTAAAAATTGCCCGTGGGCTATTTTTCCGACACTGGACGAAAACGAAAAACTCAATCGCACTCGCTAAGCGACGGTACCAATGTCGCTTGGCGTAATTGCGTTACACGTAGTGACCAGAATTAGTGGTAATATTGTGACTTTCCACCACGGCATCACGGGAACCTGACATAGCCGTTACACACTGGACATCACTGTTACTTTCCACTACTCCTCCATTGCCGTAACAGTCATCATCTCTTCGACTATGGGTCGTTGGTTCAATATTTACGGTTTCCGGCGTGGTAAATAACTAATTTCCCATAGCTGGATCGGGGTCCTGTTGTGCAAAGGTTTGCCGCAAAGGTCCTGTAATCGAGGAAAGACTAGATGCTGTGGAAGCTATTTGCTATGGAAGCTGTTACCAATTTAGTTGCTGACCTTGAAACTATCGGGGGAAACGAATTTTATAGGTGGTAATTGTACCTATAGGTAGCACGTCTCTTGGACAAAGTATTTTTAGAGATAGATTTGAGATTTTATGAAAAAGAACTTAGATTTTTACAGGACACCTAAAACTGTGGATGCTTTGTCCTAACTGTAACCCAAGGTAGAATGGCGTTGAATGTCCTTGTGTTCTGGCAAAATTTTGGCTACAATATTATAGTGTAGGGTACAAGTTTTAAGGTTTAAAGTTAAGATTAGGATTAAGGTTAAGGTAAAGATTAAAATTAAGGTTAACGTATTTCGAAGATTTATGTGACAACAATGAACACCAAAAATAAGCGTATAATATCTGTGCTAAATTTGATGGTGCTGGCGATCCGTGATTCCTTAGTTGCCAGGGCTGAGGTCGCCCGGCTGCCGTCGTGTCTCTACGGCAATATGACGAGCATCCGAAAGATAAGCTATTGATACGACTGCCAAATAAATATCCTGTGTTTTACAAAAAAACACTGTTAAACACGATAAACGACTTGCCCTCAGACTAACTGGCTTAATTCTGTAAACTATATAACTTCACCAAATACTGCACAAAATTTTTTCGTAAATAACATTTTGTCACCTGCATGCCGATGACGGCGTAAACGAAAAACAAAATTGCAATGAGAAGTGCGACGTACGGCAACGCCTGCAGACCACAACCGCATGTATTTCATTATTGATTTTTTTATTTAATTTTTTTGTATGATTTCATAATCAACATAAATATTTATTTACTGCATTTACTTATAATTTTATACATATTTATTTAAAGCATTTCTCTCAAATAAAAATGTTTTATTAGCAAGTGCATTTCTATTTTGTTATGTAGACTGTTCTGCCATTTGCTAGAATTTGTTCTGTTCTCAAGGCTGCCGTAAGTGCTTTGACGAGCCGGGCACATCTTGCTCATGTAAACTTAAATCGCTGTAAACTGTTATTGGTAGACTAGCGTTCTGTTTTATTGAGCAAATAAAGTGACTGGTTGCAGCTATACCTGAAATGACTTGACGAACGTCCACAGCAGAAGACGGATGCTCTCTCCGCGACTCAGCAGCTTCAGCAGCCTCATCACGCGAAACAGCCGAAAAAAACTGATATTTATCACGCGGTTGTCCTAAACATACACAACCACAGACTTCACCTGCGATAGAATAAAAGGAAAAATAAGAACAAGTCGAGAAAGATTTTGTTGAGTGAGATATCATCCCCTTTATCAATTTTGTGGCGCTTTTAAACGTCTGGGGTTAAACAATAATAGAGTCGGCCGGATAGCACGTTCACCGGCGTCGGGTGGCAAATGGTGTGATGCCATATGGCAGATGACGCTTTGTAGCTCTGAAATTGGTTTAGACACACATCCATAGATCCATAGACAATTTTAAATGTAATATTATAATCAGCATAACGCTGATATAATTCAACGAAGAATAGGTTTATACACAGAGCTCTAACCAGCTGGTATTCAAGGATAATGTCAATGATGCTGCCGATGACGATGATGAAGTCAAGCACGTTCCAGGGATCGATAAAGTAATTCTACACAAAAAGAAAAACAACATTCAGTGACAACTAACTGAATTAAATACATTAACTAACATAACTTATTGAGTCTTTACAATCGTTCCTTCACAGAATAAAATAAATGTATTCGATTATCAGCGTTTCACTACAATGTCATGTATACTGTAGTGTTAACTTGTGATCTGCAGCTGACGACCGTTGAAATGCGCCTACAATTTTAAGCAAAACTTTCTCATTTTAGTTACAATATTTTATATCTACTGTTATGACATGTAAACTGTTTTTGTTTTCCAAGTATGGTTATAAATGGTCATAAATGGTTATAATTATTTTTTAAAAGTAATGTAAATAATACTATAAAATAAAATTGAAAATTTTGTTTTTAATTCAAAATAGAAGTACCTCTGTGTGGTCATTTTGACAAGTATGGTTGTACTGGCAAAGTAATTCCACTTGCACTTGTTTGTAACTTAACGCTAACATTTATTTCTACAGTTCATGTTTTGTTGAGGCATACTGACTTTGATGTGAAACGCGAACAGCTTGAAGAGACATTCGAGCGCGAATAAACTCGTAAAAATGATGTTGAAAATGTCCAGTGTTTGTTCATACTCAGCGGACTGTTGGTAATACTGAAACAGAACAAAGCAAGTGCGATAAAATTGATGTAGCAAACTGGCTCAAGAGCATATTATGTGCACCAACGAAAACGATGCAGAGCCAGCGCACATAACAAAACAGAAAGTTATCGAATCAATCCCATATGAACGGTCTAGTAATTCTCTAAGGCAGCCGATGGCATGTAATTTTTTTGTAAAAAATACATCACGAAATAATAGGTAACTATAAATCGTTGTCTTCAGTGATTCAGGGATTCGAACCCACAAACTGTTAGTAGCAAGTCCGACACCATTTTCTTTTTAGCTTTTCTTCATTTATTAGTTTTTCGAGATTAGGCTTCTACATTTGCCACAACTATTCTGTCTTAAAATATGTTTTTTTACTTAGCAGTACTTCTTCCATTTTTTCATGTCGGTTTTCTTTAAAACAGTTTCAGTTCTTTTGGTTTACGTGCCAGATTAAGCTGACACTTGCAGGCTAGTTCTGCAGTGCAAGTCATTTATCATATTTACTCACTCACACGCTCACTACTGGTCAGAAGTCTTCAGCTTGTTGAAATGTGACCATTTTTCAAAATAGCAGAAGTCATACAAATCGTTAAGCCTAAAGCGCATACCGTCATAGCCAGAGTCAAGGTATTGAGCATAATCAGAGTGAATATGCTGTATTCGAACGCTTGTGAGGTAACAATCGTCCAGGCTTTCTTCTGCATCGGCGACTTGGGAATGTAGCGACGCAACGGACGCGCTTTCAAAGCAAACTCGACGCACTTGCGCTGCACGCCCACAAATGAAATTTTTTACACTTAAAGAATACAACTAACTTACTTACTCATTAAAGTAAACAAGCAAGTAAAGAAAATATACATTTATGTTGCGCATACTCAAAAAATTTCCAACGCGTTTAATACATTTTGTCGTCAATATTTCGCAAAAAAGTAAATGTCTTCAGCTGACGTTTGAAAGTGTCGAGACTGCCAAACGTCAGAAATGAACGAAATATAAGCTTGAACGACGGAAAACGTATGCGTGTTTCACGTTGAAGCGCACACATTAACCCTTATTAATGCATTCGACAGGTGGCAGCATTATTCTCAGCGGGGATTTAAAATGTCTGATCGCTTTCAGTTATTATTGCGTTAAAATCCGTCAGTGTGTAGTTGCACACACAATACTGACTGACCGACCTATTTGTTTCAAACTTACACACATCAAACACGCATCAACGGTCACTACAAAACGATGACAAAATTCAAAAGCTAAGCAAAAATACAAAAAAGCACTGAACATCAAACATAGTTAGGGCCTATAGCAACAAATATCAATTTAAAAAAAAAAGACTGAACAAATTAAATTGAAAATTTGGTAGTGCAAAAAATTGGCCCGCATGGTATCTTTGTAGAAAAAATGTAAAACAAACACGCGAATTAATAAGTAACGGAATCAGCAAACGACGTGCCTGGTTCTTGTCGAGTTCGCAGTTTTTGTACTCCTGCTCGCCTTCCTTCTGGAACGTGACGATAACGAAGCCGACGAAGATGTTGACCATGAAGAAAGCGATGACGATGATGTAGACGATGTAGAACAGTGCCATTGCTGGCCGGTTGTTGTACACCGGTCCCATGCCCTCGCCATTCGAATCAATGCTCTTGTGCATTAGGCTACAACGCACGCTCGCTTTATATCCACTTTTTATGGTTAATGGTTTAATAGTATAGCTCCTTATAGAAAACCCATTTCAGAGCTACAAAGCGTCATCTGCCTTATAGGATCACACAAGTAAACGCGCCCCGTTATAACTTCAGCCAGATAGGCCGGTACTCGATTCATTTATCCCCAAAAAATGGAACGCTGAGTTGACCTTGGTGTTGGTTATATACCAAGATGGTTTACCTATCCACAGACAGTCACCCATCCAAGTCGCAACCACTTACTTACTTGTTACTTCATTTCACAACGACCCCACCGGGAATTAAACCAACGGCCTCACAATCGCGAGTCCAACGTCCTATCCGTTATAGTATCAAGCCATCTTTCACAACACTTTCACTTATTCCATGCTGGCACTCGTAGGCCTACTGCCTATCTCAACCATGTGGCATAACGTGTCACACTGTCAATAACAGCAGTATTCAATTTTGCTCATTTCAGTTTTGTTTGAAGCAGTCTCAGTTTGCGTCATAGATTAAACCGGCAGTTGATCTGTCAGTTTTCCAGTACAAACACTCATCATCATAAGCCACTTTGAAAACTGCAATCGATAAACCTGTTTATTAATCTACTGCTTAAATGACTGACTGCAGGTCAATACTCACTGCGGCCATCCTTCGAACGTTGCAGCCGTGAACAGAGACAACAAGCTGATGCCGACGTGATCGAAGTGAAAATCTTCATTTTTCCATACTCGATCCTTCGCCTCCGGATAGTGAAAGTCCGCCTGCGAGAAGTCCTGATACTGACCCCTACGCCATCAGTCATATAAGACATGACGACATAAAAATTGTTCGTTGTCATATTTGAATTCAACCCAGGGTTAGCTTACGTTTCAGTGTCCAGCCATATTTTTCGCAAGACAGTTTTTTTTTGACTATCGCAGTACCTGATACTTGTTCAGTGTAGTTTTTGCTAGACTTTACAAACTTATCTGCTTACTAGAATAAATGTTTAAGTTAGTTTAAGCTTTTGAAAGTCCGGACCACTAATTGTTTTACTTTTCTCACAGCGTTTGCAATGATCTATATAAAATGTATTTTGCCAGAAGCGGTAAAACAGTATACCGAGTAAACAAAAAAACTAATTTTAAGGTAGAAAAAACTATACATAAAAACTAGAGAACCTACTTGCATGTATCTGCTGTCAGCTTCGAGTAATCGCTGCACGAAAAGAACTGTCCCTACAAACATCATTTACACAGCTAAATCACGCAAAATGCGTTTTAATGTTTTTAAAAACTTTTCTTAACGTTTATTGCATTGTGTAGAATACTGATCACAGTACTAACATAATGCAAAACTCGGTGTTTTTGAATAGACTTGTAGACTGCAACGGTTACTAATAAGTTATTTAAATTCATCAAATACGAATCTTTTGTTGTTGACGTTTCAACTACCGTTGATGCCTTCGTCGGAACGACTGTCCGCAAGATGTTACACCAGGGTCAACAACAAGCTCGACAAAGATTGTAATTAGACAAATTAATATAACTTATTAAAATTCGGTGTTGTTTTTAATTCTATGAAATGAGTGGATTGGCGAAAAGACAGCAGACCTTGAAAAGCTGTACGCCGATGACGGAGAAGATAAACATAAGTAAAAACGTAACAAGCATGATGTTGTAAATCGTCTTCACTGCCACGATCACGCACTGAACGACTCGCTACAGAATATAATATTATTATACACAGAACACACCATCCAGCTGTAATCCACCTACCACATCTACACCTAAATCTCAAACATGGTTCCTCTTTAAAAAAATACTTATGTTGAAAACAATTTCAAAAATTTAGACACAATTTGGATTAGTTTTAGTTATCTATTTGCCAAAATCGTCAAACTGTTTTATTGTGGCTAAGATTAAAAATCACATATACAATTAATCGATCAAGTTTCATTTGAGAACACGGTTTAAACCAAAAAGACAAACAGCACAGTGCGCAAATACTAGCGCTATAGCAAACGTTCAGATCTTTATCATGGTGACTGAGAAATATTTTGCCGAGCTATCAATGTTACCTTGAGTCCCTTGGCTCTGTTGATTGCCCGTAGGGGTCTCAGGACGCGTAGAACTCGCAGCACTCTGACCACGTTGAACCGATCCTGACTGCATAGCATTACAGCACCATCATAATAAGCATCTTACGTTTAACATCGCGACAAAATGCTGACAGCGGCAGACAAAATACAAGTTAAACTGTTAACGCCTTACTCGGCCGTTCCCCAGTTGCCGAAGATCGAGAGTAAACTAAGCCTAACAGTGTTTGCAGTCGGCGCTGAAGCCGCCCGACGCGCCTGAGACGGCCGGCCGGCACGTAATCTACCAACCGTATGTACGGTGTATGCCAAATACGTCTTTGGGTCGTTCGGGGAACTTTTGTGACCTTGCCCTTCGGCATTTAAACCGAAAAATGGCACACCGGTTATTGCACTTTGAAAAAAAAATTACACCAATTTTTAGGCGTTTCTGTGTTCAAGTTAAAAGTTAGCAAAAAACAAACAATATTTGTGTTTGCCAGCGTTGTCATGACTAAAATGTGTTGCAGATAGTTTCGGCTTTTGACACTCACTCGAAGATAAACGATACCCATGAGACGGTGACGACAAGCAAATCAAGCAGGTTGAATGCGCTTCGACAGAAAGATCTCTTGTGCATGATAATTCCGACTCCAACGATCTACAGTCACATCAGACCGTAAATTTCTGCTGCCCGTTTTCTGCTAAACTGCTTGCAAATATGCAAATATGCAAAACCGCAGTAAGTTATACACATGTTATAACGACGACATGCACTGACACATCAAAAACAGCAAATATAACAAAAGGTCGACTAAGTATCATTTCCAAGCAGCCATTTATAACTTCCCTTTGTTGCACACACTGTTCAAACAAATTCGTATACTAAACTATAGTACTACTAATCTATAAACTCTAGCAATATGACGTGCTACGCTACTTACCTTGATTGCGATTTCTATCGTAAAAATTCCGGTGAAAATATAGTCAAAGTACTGTAGCACCTGCATCAAAATAACAATACTTACAGGCTTTAGTAAATGTACACATAAATCAACCAAAACTCGACGATTTTATTTTTCACTGGCGCAATCAACAAACAAGTAATTTGAGCAAAGCTCATGAGACGCGCGAGAACCTTAGCAGTTCCTGTTCGCAGGTTGTTTTTGTCTATTTCCAGCAATTTCTACGCAATACTCTTTATGTGTGCCTCGCAGCCGAAAATCGCAAAAAAAACTCTAAAATACCCTATTTTAGAGGTTCAAGGTCATTCAAGGTCATTAACGTTGACACCATTAAAAGCCGTGTCACTATAGTGCTCGTTATGATAAGCAGAATGTCTGCGTCTATCTGCAAGCGTTATCACGCTACACAAGCCAATAGCGGTAAAATAACCACTTTTATGGGGTACCCTTCTTTGACGCCCGCGTGCGCCGCCCTCCTTGAACCTAGGGAATCGGAACTTGCAGCATTAAAATCTACGCTTAATGCTAAAAATTGCGTATGCGGATTATCTTGGTCTATCTGTAGTCATTTTGGCGCAATTCACTCATTCATTCGGCGATCAACGTGCTGTTAAAACAGTTGACGATATTATTACTGTTCTGACTCATCTTGACGAGAAGCTGAAATTGAAATATCTGCCGCGGTATGTTGCTGATTCTCCTGATGCTATGCCGTCAATTAGACTCTATGATGGTGATCTCCAATCACTAAAGAAAGTGTTAGACAAGTTGAACGACCGCATGGATAAGTCAGAGGCGGCTCTTGTCG
>Ga0209367_1003937_pt1 | contig 20357 bp, 7 predicted proteins | sample WorMetLIZISLAND2_FD_187412 | JGI IMG/M metagenome (GOLD analysis project Ga0209367, IMG submission 187412) | Marine gutless worms symbiont microbial communities from Max Planck institute for Marine Microbiology, Germany - Olavius geniculatus... ...
CTGGCTGACAGTGGACTACTCCCACGAAATTTCACCACGGGCGATGGCGTCAGTCATGTCTTACTGCCAACTAGGAAACTATGCAGCAAGGTCGCATAGTGCAGAGCAAGCTCCATCTCACAGTATGACGGCCGGAACACCGTTGAAAGTAATGCTGTAAATTTCTAGCTCCATGGCAATGTTAGATCGATATCGCTGTCAGGGACGATTCCGACACTATACATGCTATCTAATATACACGATTACATGTATATAGCACAAGCAGAGAACATTCACCAGATTTACCAGATGCCACCGGGAGCTTTCTGCTACTGCTAGCCAGTTAGAGCGAAAAGTTTTAAGCAAAAACATATTTCAGTCGCAAATTTTCCAGCAAGTGGCGATCACGTTTATTCTTGAACATTATCGAGCGACGTGAAAGTAACAATCGGTTCCAATCTGTGCACAGCTGAGGCAGCTAGACGGTCGCGTCATCTGGTAGCGTATTCTTGCAAAGATGCGAGCACAAAAAGCGTCGGCAGCGTAAGGACGTCTGCGCAGCATCTGTTGAGAGCTGTGCGCTGATGGGTTTATGCCGCCGCTGAGTGGTTTAGCCGCGTGCACAGGTCGATAGTTGGTAACAAGACAGATGCCAAGTCTGCTGGTATTTCTGTACGTAGACCTTCCCGAACATCTCAGCAGCACACATTAGGTAATTATCATATAAACTACAATCAAGTCACTTATCAAAAGTGGCCACTGGTTTGCAAACTAAAAAGAAAAGCTGCTTTAAAAATAAAAAGTGGAATAATTAGTTTGTGCTTGTGCTTATAGATTTCGTGTGACATGGGCAGCTATCTGCGACAGACTGTTTCAAACGGCTAATGGAGAAGAAAAAGAAAAGGAAAAGATGCGTTGGCTGAATGTTGAAATGCTTTCGTAGTTGCTCGCATCGAAAACTATCAGTGACAAAACCATAATATGGAGACAACATTGTTCTGTCTTGAGACAAGATCATAAGGCCAAATATGTTGCCGGCAGATGGAAATCATGCTCATGAGGTGGCTGCAGTTGTTGGATGACAATGTCGAAGATAGGGAGGTTTCCGGGAGATGTGAAGCACAACGCGCCAGCAAACATAGTTATAGTCTTGTGCATTATTTTACCGGAAGCACATGTGAAGCAAGCAAGACGCTCTATCAATCAGGTTGCTCACTGCGTTCTCGGCCTCTGCAGCACAGTTGTGCATTCAAGCATTATTGCTTCCAATATGTCCACTGTCCAACGACAGACTACTGGATTTCTACCAGTATTCGCACTGCTACCAAAATCTTATGAGTATCTTCAGGTATCGTTGACATACACAGACAGCTAAACGGAATGGAATATAACTGACATTCACTTTCTTATTGAAGCAAACGATGACGAACAGCCAGTCTCGTTTAAGTCTGACTGCCACGTGCTGTAGTAGAATAATAGGCATATCGATATCGACTAGAAGTTTAATGAGCACACTGCAGTCGACTTATTGTTCACGTGGTTGGCTTTTTGGCGCTTACGCAAAATGGTAAAAGTTGTCGCTCTCAAATTACACAAAAAAAATCCGTTTTGAAAGACATTTTTTTCGTCGGTTGTTGACCGCAAGTCGCAAAACGTGTTTGTATGGCTTGTGTACAAATGCAGACGCATAATCGGTCTGCTATCCACTGCGATTACAACTAATGCAATGTAATCATCCAGCAGTCGTCTTAGAAGCCACTCAACTGCTGAATAATGACTGAATGTTGCAAGCTGTCGCTACGCCATTTTCAACGTCATCATTACCAGCAGCAGCAAGAGCGTGATGAAAGACTCATCGGATTAGCCCTATTAAGGCGACTGCCAGACGCCGCTTATGTAGGCCTATAACATGCCCATATAACTCTCATATAACTAACTGAATCGTGCTTAAGCATGGTGTTTTCAGCCGTTGCCAGTTACCCATATAAATCTATTTTTCTGGGCTTGACGAGAGAAACAAATGAACTGATGGAAGCCGGATTTCAAAAGCAATAGCCTAACACTGTCGCTGAATGTCTACGTAGTCAAGGCTCTTCAACGAAACTGACATTTTAAGTAGAGTCTATCTGGCTACAACAAAGGTCAGCAGCAGCCAAACATATAAACTGAAAAATTATGTCTATTTCTACCGTCCAACACTTTCGAAGTACAAATCTTATAATATATGAGCTACTGGATACTTGTCGTGTTGAAGTTAAGCTTCTTGTAGGTCTGTGTCATGTACGACACCAATTTCAGCCTTAACAATTTATTGATTGATTGACTGCTTTCCATATAACCGAGAGGTCTGGAGCATGTAACGCATAATCGTATTATAGTCATGATACAAAATTGTATTGGCAAAAACTATGGCTGCTAAATTTCTGCATGTGGCCTGCTGAATTAGTTGCTTGTGGACCTGCTGATTGCTGGTTATCTGCATATAACGGATGGCGCAAAAAGTGAAAATATGCTTTACGTAGGTCTGGATCGAGCAATCAGACAATTTCGGAAATGGTTAGCCTGGATCGTTGTACTGGTGAAGAGTGGTCATGTTGAACGTTGTGTTAAAGTGTTTAACGTGAGCATCCTTACCGCCATAATCGAGACTATCAGTTTCCAAAACTGTCTAATTGTTCGATTCGCGGAAAACGTATGTGCCATTTTTATGCACCACGTTGTTATTACCGTCTATACAATTATACGGTCGTCGTAGTTGTTAGCTGGTCCGAATAGCACTGTCTGCTCAAAATTATCAATTTCCTTTCTGCATCTTTATGATGTCAATAATTTAGCAATTTAGCCAAATACTTAAAGTCATTTTATTCGCAGATAATGGTTGTCAAATATCTGATGATTTCAATGAACTGATTCGTCAAGGTAGGCTATATTGTTGCTGATGTTTTTATTTGCCTACGGTGCGCGTGAAGTAACTCTCTCTGTTCCTTGTAAACAAGTTAAAAGTGCCAATGTTTCCTTGACCTTTCAAGACTTCGTGTATATATACTAGACGTGTGTACGTTATGTCCCATCGCCTTCGCAAATTGCTGCGGCGTTTCTCAGACCTTTCTTCTCCTCGATTCTTTATTCTTTTGTTCACTAATTTTGTTTCGTTTCGTGCGATAGGTTAAGTCATTTGTTCTTCTGTTTGAGGTCGTGGTTATATGTGAAACTCAATAACATTTATGTTTCGCAAACGTTTTGTGTTTTATTTTACGTGTGACCACGGCCTTACAGCGTTATTTTTGTATCGCCTCGTAGTCTATGCAGAATGCAGGTGTCGCTACGCAACACAGCATGCAGATGCACCTGGCCTCAAAACCTCTCGGGAACAATCTAGCATCTTGTGTCCAGTTACCTTTGCCCGTATTCTCTTCCTCTCTCTCACTCGGCACGCTCTGCTCGCAGAATGCGTCCGGTGAGGTGTACTGGAAAGGAAATTTCCGTCACTCAACGTAAAACAAGGATTAATATTGCCGGATTGCCAGACCAAATCCATGCATGAATTAACAGCAAACACTAAGTAGGGAGCATGTATCAAGTTCCCACCCTGCTCCTGAAATGGACGGCTGCGAGCTGTAGTGGTGGCATTAGGACGAACATACGCGTCAGTTGAATACATCCTGCCCGGTGATTCTCCGATGGACATTGATTGATAGGCCTACAACGCTTGTTATCAGTACCAGTTTCAGCAGCAGCAGCAGCAGCAGTCGGCACTGAGTTGAAGTACAATGTCGCCCATGTCGTTTGTTCTGTCAGCTCGATGTGTGATTATTGTCACTTTTCACTGCTGTTTGACGTGAATAAATCACTAAACACTGACCACACCAACCCGACTTTCCGCGACTTTTTCATCACTCAGTTATGGTCGGCACTAAAGCAAGGAACCCTATATGTCGGGCTTATATGACACTGTACTTAGGCCTGTGGGGCCAGAGATTGGCGGAGAAGGATGGAAGTTGGCTCCTTTGACCAAATGCAGTTTAAAATTGGTCGTCATGGTCGACGGCGACAATCGCGGTTCAGTTCAGTAGTTTCTCGGGGCGTGCGTGCGTTGGTGCTGAAGCAGCAGCAGCACAAAACGTTCGGTCAGTCAGTCAGTTGCGTCAGTTGCACGCGAGCCGGTGGGCAATGCGTGATGAACGCCGACCCGTTCCCTGCCATCAGTCAGTAACCGTCATAGCGACGCAATCGGCGTATGTTGACTTGACGCTCGGCCTGTCTTACGTTGTAGTTGTTGTTGTGTGATCATGACGTCATCGATAACGTCACTAATGACGTCACCGCCGTCCGATGTGCAGACTGCAGAGTCGTCGCCTTCGTCCGGCAACGTCAGCTCAGCTGGATTCGAGGTCAGTCGCTGTCAATTCCGTCTTCTATACTCTAGTGCATAGCGCGGAGACCTCGGAACGGTGTTCGTTGCATGGGTCATCCCCTACAAATGTCATAACCTGACCGTTGGAGACGTCCAATCTATTGCATAACGATAAACACCCGTGTAGATTGGTTTTCACCCGTGGTGATGATCGGCTCATGTTTTACGGATTGCTGGAAATTGGGCTTTAAAATGCCCTATTTAAACGACCGTGCCACGTAAGGAAGTATAGTAAGTGTATTTTATATGGCACATATACCGTTTAAAAATTGTTAGTGCGTGTATTAGCATTATTGCAATTGCGCATCACAGGTCCGAAGTGTGAATACACCTTTAGTCTTTATTACAATCACTTTCGTGAGCAGTAGCCACAGACACAGTCACGCGTATTATGCGTTTCACGCGCATCTTGTTACGTAATATTATATATTACAGGGACAACGTTTAGTAGCCTATTTGTAAACGTTTCCTTGCTGTTGTCATTTTACGCGGCAACATCCTTCTATTGTTTCATATTATAGGCCTAAGACTAACAATAGATTTCACTTCATTTTATTACATCAATGGCGTTAGCCTGGAATTATTTACAGAGAAAGACATATAGCTTTTTCTATGTCAGTTTTCTATGTCAGTTTTTCATTAACCTACCTACTGGCAATCGTGCATTTGTTCTCGTGTAAAGTTGATATTTATCTGATACAAAACGAAAACGTCGTGGTTTGCACTTCTTCCGTGTCATGTATCATCAGCTAGTGGGCCTAAAACAGTAATTAAGTACTTTGATTTGCGGACTGCGCACCTTAGGCCCAGCATTCTCGTGTTTTGAATTACTTAATTTACTCGGCAAACGCGTTTGGTTAGTACATGTATTTATTATAATCAATTATTTTGCACAAACATGTCAGCATGACACAAAAACAGTTAATTAGGCAATACGGATTAGACTGTTGCTGAAACAATAAGTCACTGAGCACAAAATGAGGAAGAAAGGCTAAGCGTAAGCTCGCCGCAAATCCTTTGAGATCGCTCGATGCCGATAGATCGGAAGAGTCATCGTAAAATACAACTAGACCCCACAGGTCGTCGCGCGGCGTGCATACGCGACGAGTTGACTGCATAATGGTATAGGACCTCGCCTCCGCATACCGCCATGTAGGCTAACCGTGCACTGACGTCTATCTTAAACGTTAAACTAGAGTCTCTTTGGCCACAAACGAGCTCCAATTTTCTGTCATTTTTACGCGCGACAGCAGAATGCTTCGCGCGTCTTTGCCATCGTCTGGGCGTCTGTCTGTCTGTCCGTCCGTCCGTCTGTCACACTCGTGATCTGTATCAAAACGGTGCAAGCTAGAATCACGAAATCTTCACTGTAAGCTGCCCCAAGGTGTCTAGTTTATCGTGACAAAATTTCTTGCCACTGGATGCAGGGGTTCCCCTCGAACGAGGGCGTCAATGGTACCCCCCTAAAAAAGACGTTTTTTGCCGCTATTGGGTCAAATAATGTGAAAACGGTTGCAGATAGGTACATACATGCTGCTTATCATAACAAACACTTGTGACAGGCTTTTTGGATTTATCAACATCGATGACCTTGAACGACCATGAACCCCTCAAAAAGAGGTTTTTAGTGAATTTTTCGCAATTTTTGGATGCAGCGCACATTTCAACTCTGAATTGCGACGAAATGGCTAGAGATAGACCAAGACAACCTGCATATGAAATTGTCAGCATTCAACGTAGATTTTAGCACTTCAAGTCCCGACCCCTTAAGTTCAAGGAGGCCGGCGATAGGCACAGACATGCTGCTTATCATAAGAAGCACTGGTGACAAGCTTTTTATTGCTGTCAACGTCGATGACCTTGAATGACCTTGAACCCTCAAAATAGGGGTTTTTAATGAATTTTTCTGCAATTTTTGGCTGCGACACACATTCTGGAGATAGACCTGGACATTTTGCGCATGACATTTTTAGCATAGAACGTACATTTTTAAGAACCTACAAGTAGTTGTTTTACCGCTATTGGCTCGTGTAGCTTGAAAACGGTTGCAGATCGGCAGAGACATGCTGCTTATCATAACAAGCAATATAGTGACAAGTTTTTTATTGGTGTAAACATCGATGACCTTGAATGACCCTGAATTTCTGAAATAAGGAATTTAGTGTTTTTTGCAATTTGTGGCTGCGGCGTAGATTTCAAGAGTGAATTGCGTCAAAATGGATAGAGTTAAATCAAGACAACCTGCGAATATGAACTGCTAAGGCTGTCGCGCGTCTGATGAGCTTTGCTCAAATTACTTGTTACATAAACTTTGTGCCGAACTTAACTTGGCCCCAAAGGATGCAAAGCCAAAATACTATAAATGGGCATGTCATTGTCCTCTCGTCCGCTTTTGGCGCTAGTCATGTAGCCTATGATGTTTTTTACTGTAGTCGTGTAGTGTAACCAAAAATACAAAGAACGCAATGCGAGACAAGGAAATTGAACAAGATAGAGAGCATCTTGCCAGAACAATTAGGACCAAATAGGGTTTCAGTGGGGAGATAGCACGCGTTTTAACCTTCAGTGCAAACACAACCTAATTTTTGTAGGGCTGTGACCCTGTGGCACTCGTAAAATGGAGTATTTTTTCGCAATTTAGTTAAAAATAATAACTGTCACATTATATCACAAGTCTTACATTTACATAGTTTAAAAAGAAAAAAACATTACTGTTGTTGAAAAACGTCATCAATTAGGACATACAGTGACTAACGGTAAACGCCGTGTGGGTGTGGTCCACCCAAGTTCCAACCACATTTTTCAAGGGGTCGGGCTGCCGGCGCTGTGTATAATTCCGTTCGGAGACAACCACGTAGCCTAAACCCAAATTCCACATTTCTATATGTTGTAAATTCTCACGCCGCATGTGCTCTAAACTACACTACTTTGATTTAAAGTAGTGTAGGTCAGAGCACATGCGGCGTACGTACAGGCTAGCTATGCGTTGTCGTGACACGGTGACACTGTAGCTGCAGTGCAAGGAACTGCCGCAAGCGATGAGCGCAGTTTGCACGTCCAGTCAACGTCACAGCGCTGCACAGTGCACAGACCTAGAGGACGTTTATGATCACTGCATTCTCTGCCACTTAAATGACTACGTCAACAACTGATAGATATAGGACGCAGAGCGGCCTCTGCTGTAGACCACGAAACTAGTTCCCAACTATCCACAATGTTACCATTGACGTTCCGAGGTGGCATAGTCGTTAGGGCGTTCGACTCGCGATAGGGAGGCCGCGGGTTCGATTCCTGACCTGTTCATTGCCAGGAAGAAACCCTGGACAAGTTTTTCGCACGCCTCTATCACGAAGAAAGCATCTGTAATAATCGTTACTTGTTAGTTATTTTTCCAACAAATCACACGCTATGGGAGCAGCACACGTAAACGCATCAACCACAAAGAAACACCTGTGACCTGCGATGATTTCATTGTATTCAAGTTGCTACCAGCAGATCGTGTCGCTGAGTGCGCCACATCAGTGATCAAACCAGTCCGTATTCCTGTGGGAGCGTCGTACGGATTTATATCTCTACATAATCTGTTTTTCAACGTTTTTACCATATTTTTACTAATATTATTACCAGCTTATTTTACAACATGCACAACATATCATTATTTAGCCCGTAGCCGACCGGAGAAAAAAATTTAAATACAACTAGGGCTACATTTTGTAACTGAACATTTTTTCAGCTTTTTGAAGCATTTTGTTAAAAAGTTTTTTTTTCCATATTTTCATCACAACAGTTTTCGGTTTTCGTTGGCTGTGCTATTAGTAATTTTTGTCACACTTATATTTATCAAAATGTCGAAGTTTGTTATCAAAAAACAAAACACAAACATTTTCGCTGCCGGAGACCCAGATCACAACGTTCGGCGCTACTGTAATAGACTTATTATTATCATTCACGAAAATTAAATGACTGGAGAAAAGCAAATAGTGAGCGTGCGTCTAGTTCCCTCAATAACTTGATGGAAATTACTGGGCTGCATTAGCGCCGTAACAGCTGCTGCTGCTGCTGCTGCTGCCCTCCATCTTCTTCTATCTCTCGGTGCGAGAGAAAGTGGATTGCTTTGAGCAGCCATGCGAAAAATTCCTAATAACTCTTCACGACTACGTTATTCTAACGCAAATACCATGCGCACTGTAGTCATCGTGGCGTATTCGACAGTCACGGACAAGAAAGCCGGACTTTCGCCATTAATTAGCGTTTATTATCTGCCGTCTGTGTGAATTATTATCTTGTGATGTCAGGTTTGGAATACAAATCAAATTTGTACTACTTGGTAAGTCGTAGGCTATTTCTGATTGGTAATTCAATTAAAATACCTAAATAATACAATAACGCATACATCGTGCTGTGCTAACAGCTATAGACCTCGTATATTACACTACGAAATACTCCCACGCGCCGTGTGAATGAAGAGTGACGATTTTCTCAGCAATCTATTTAGCAGCACAAAGAAAAATAGCTCATCGGATGAAACAAACGATATTACTTTTATTCAATAATTATTTTAAATAACACGAAGACAACTCAGATACAAAAACAATACGTACCGGGTACTAAATGTCTGTGTACACGTCTTGTGCCAGCATAGTGCACGTCAGAAACGGCTGGAAAGAAAAAGAGTGGCAACTGACAGATGGAGAATAAATCGCTGACGAATGGCGTCGTCAAAATTAAGTGCGGACAGAAATACAGCAGGAAAAAGCTGCAGACAATGAACGCAACAGCTTTCTGTCGCATGTCGCGTGATTGCATGTTGGGATCGAAAGCCACCAGTGAACCTCTGTATATAGATTCCTTATATCAAACTACAGCGTGAGTCTAATGAAGTAGATCACCGAGTTTTTGTTACAACTGTACTAAATATTGACCAATGTGAATATTCTCCTACCGAAAAATGTGCAATATACAGCGTGACTCAAAAAACGTCCCGCTTGTGAAGTTTGTCAGTGAAATTTATGTTATCATTTATTCATTTATTAGCATAAAAAAGCAAAGTCAAATTTTCATATCACGATTAGCATAGTGATGTTTAAGATGTCCACCTTTCGCCGTCACACAGCCTACATCGCACTCCAACATTCTGACACTTTCATGTATATTTTACAACCTATTGTAGCCGCGTGTTTCAGATGTGGTTGAATCTTCAATGATTGCTTTAGGCCTACTGCAAATTTTCTGTTGAGTACGGAATGCCAATGGAAGAAGTTTGAAAATCGGTCAGTATTTGGTGAAACTATGAAAAAATCTGCGGTCCTGTTTTGGTTCATAGTAGAACAGAAGTGGGTCGGTCGTGCGTGTGATGTGTACAAGTTTCGTCAGTTTAGTCTGCAATCACTTGTCGAATTGCTGCGGCGCATGTTTTGCATCTGTCGAAGATGCTCTTTGAGACGATGCTGAGGCGAAGCGATGATCGCGCAGTGTGTACACGCTCGCTCGGCGAGTTGATCTGTATGCCTGCGACCGGTTCTGAATAATAAAGCGACTGATAAGGCTGGTCGTGCGGCACGGGTCGCAGGGCGCGTATTGATTTGCTGCCCCGTGCCCGGCGCGACCCCCCACGTCGTCGGGTAAATGTAATGACAATGTCAGACGACGCACGACGGACGCCGACAAAGCCTTAATCATCGCCAGCGAGCTCTCGTGTGTCGACGACGGCGATGGCAAATCGTAGAAGCCAGTGCAAACGCGCGTGTCTCCGACTGTTTGCTTCTCCACGTGATGACCGATATTACACACAGCTCCGAGTGACTGACGGCGCGACAGAGTGAGTGAATGGTTCTATGTTTTGACGTCGACGATCGATCCTTCCTACCAGTCCGAGTCCGAGTCCAACATACAGTACTACAAACTCTACGAAATGCGAACGACAGTACTATTGTACATGTAGGCTTACCCATGTTGTCGCTTCTCGCCCGGTCTCTGCACTTCGACGTCTATGCGTGTGGTCTCGACCGCAGGCTACTGAGATGATCACTTTCTCATCCAACTGTTTGACTATAACCACGACTTTGACCTATCAGTGTCACGTGACGTCGTCGGTCACGTGACCGTTGGATCCGCTTACCCCGAATACCCTAACCTAGAACCAAACCTTAAGTGGATCCGATGCTCGGTTGCTGAGATATGTCCATCTGAACTCTGGACGCCGTCGTGCGCCGTACGTGGCACACAGACACAGTGAGCAAAACTAAGGTTTTGCTAAGCTGACGCGTCGCAACCAATAGCATTTAGTTTTGTGATCTTAGCGCTGCTAGTGGCATGCCATGGAGTGGTGGCATGCGTCGACCAAAGATTCGTTGGATATTCTTGTACAAATGTGAGAGTTACGCTGTCAGAGTTAGCATATCAGAAACACGAGCACGACACTTGTTGAATTTCCTGGAATTTCATTCCGGTTTTTAACTGTAGAAATAAATGGCTGTAGTTGTATGATGTCCACGCATGAATGTAGTGCGACAATGTGACCGACAAAGTTGCATTACGCAAGCGTGCAAATGTCACATTTTCCCATCGGAATAGGTCTGAAAGCGCAAAAATACATTCTGCCGCGTGTGTAGGTCATGTGTTACATGCAGTATGACAATCCGCTGCTGCAATAATAGCCAGCACTGACCGCCAGCGCTGAATGAATTGTTAATAAATATTAATATAATATTGTCGGCTGTGCTCGCCCCATAGAGCTCGGTTTTTATTGCGTTGCCCATGTGCGCGCGCACCATGTCTGGCGTGTTAAAGTCGTCTGCACACTGCTGGCATATTGTTGTACATATGTGCAGTGCTGCGCGTTTTACTATTATTACGAAATAATTGCCATCATTTCCCGTTACATCACTGCCGCTCGGTTTTGTTTTTTTTTGTGGCTGTGCGAACGCATACAAATGTGTCGACCTTCCACGATGCCACGTTCAGTATCTTTGGCGATATGCCTTTGACTTTGCCTATACGTCCAAGGCGCGTAACATTCTTCGATTAACTACAATAAAACCATTGACTCGCGCGCTGAAGAGGCCAACAGTTCACCAAGAGGCTGTCGTTTTCATATCCCTAATATTGCGTCATTTTCATACAGGACCGTAGCTTTGTGTGCTAAAACACGCCACAATGAGCCAAAAACGCAAACACAGGATATAATTTGACAACGTTATCGTGAAACGTGAACCAGTTTTACTAACGCTTTTTACTGTTGTTTGGAGACGAACGCTGAAGTTTTTCTGCAGCGTGTTTAGGCTCCTATACCTTCAGTTCAAAAAAATTTAAAATACATTTGTAGAGCGCATCTACAAGTCTTCAAAACCTTGCCAAACTTGAATGCTTAATTGTATAAATGTTTATTTGTATTAGTTAAAATGACACTGAAGCAATAATTTTGTTTTTGGACTAAAGTATTTTTTGTGAGTTTATTTTGGTTTGAATCGGTCCGCGCCAGTTATCACAAAAAAACTAGCTGCGCGGATGTTTCATTTCAACGCACACAAATCTACGTCATTTTTGTATCTCAGTTAAATCAGAATCTTTTTGAAATTTAGACACAGCTGACTAAGGGCCTACGTCAGACCAAGAAATGAGTCCGTTGCAAATCTGATTCGTTATTTGACGTCCTGGTTGCGGGAAGCGCGTCGTCGGTTTACCAGACGCTATCAGTCAAACCGCATGGCCACCTCATCATTACAGTGGCATAGGCCTAATAATACAGCCGCAATAAAAATGAAACGTGGCTAATTGGTCTGTCGGCCCGGTAGACTGAAACGATAGTCAACAGAACCGACTGTTTTGCTGTTTGCGTCAGGGATTGGTCTACATTGTATTGATTGACAGACAGCGTTATTAGCGCTATTGATGTCTAATGCGATGTCATAATAAAAAGAGTCAGTTTTAGCTGATATCTGCGAGCGCAACGCTTTGGGGGGGCACCTTATACATTAAAGTTTAGTGCTAAGAAAACTAGCAGCGTGCAACATGCATCTACAGGATAGGCCAAAAACGTGCCACTTTACTTTTTTCCATATCTTCGCAAATTATTTACCGATTTTCAAAAATCTTTTACTGGCACACTTTGCAATAACGTGATTATTATAGATCCCATTACACCGTAAATGCGTCTCTACACTACTTTGTAAAATATCATCGAAATATGCATACATAACGATAATAGCAAACAAACATTTTGGTAAAATTGAAAAAAAAACTTTTTAGACCAGCATTGCAGTGAATGGTCCGTATGACACAGTTGACACTAGACTGTGTGGGTATAACACAGTTACATTCGTGCCCAACAGAATGCAAAACAGTTTCTGTAGTGAATAATACTTAACGCGCGTACAGAGCGACGTAACTGAACTGAACTGACATGGTTTAGTTTTTGACGAACTGACCATTGGGCAAACAGTAATGCATTACAGTAGGCACCGTTTAACGGCGTCAGTGACTACGCGACTGCACGCATACGTGACTACACACTACGCCTTACTCGTCCATTGGCCAGTTCCTCAAACACCAAACTGTGTCAGTTCAGTTCAGTTACATCGCTTTGTACGCGCCTTTAGGCATGCTTACCGTTTTACCTTTTCTCGAACGAGTGCGTATTTGTTCGACTTTTTAAAAGTTTGGCAGTCAATTTTTGTCTCTGTTGGTACGTCAGTGGTGCCATTAGAAACGGAAAAGAGTCAACTTTTTTCGTAAGACAGTTTCTGAACATGGCTACAGTTTGAGTCGGTGTCACATCATACGAATTGTTAGAAAACCGTTATTTGTGTAATTCTGCGTTGTATTTGTCTTTTTTTACTTTCATAGTTGTAGAAAACATTTATAGACGTTTTTAAAGTTTATTTTTATAAAAAAAAATTTCTACGTTTTAAGCACTGAACGATTGCTCAGTGAAATAATAGTGATTTATAATACTTATACACAAAAAAAATTAAATGTTGTGTTATTCGTTATTATAATTATGATATAGAGTCACCATGTTATGTCTAAGCTGCGATGAGATCGTCATTGGTTGAACGCTCTGTTCGTGTTAAGGCCTGAACACGTTTTGTCTGACGCGTCTGATAGACACAAATGTACAGCCCGGCAGAAGACGTTAATAATGCAGGTCCAGTTGAGGGATTAACAGTCAGCCATCAGTCACTGCATTCAGCGTTTTGCTACGAAACAAGAAAGCATAAAGTCACTATAGCCTCCGACAATGAAAGACAAATCGACGACGAAACTGCAAGAATACTAAAAACTGAAAAATATATAGGCCTAGGCCTTAGTCTTGATTGGTTTTTCTGTAGAATGGGACATAAACGTACTCTTACGTTAACGATACATCTTGTTCGATTTTTTCGCGATTTCATTGATTTGTCGAATTTCTGTTTGTTTTGCATCGGTATGGCAACAGAAAAATTTCGTTATGAATACATTATTTCAACTGTACCAGCGCCCCAACAATGCTCTCAGTATAGAGCTAATTGGCTCAGCCAATTAACACAATAGTTGGAATTGGCAGATTCGTTATACCAGCTAGAATTAGAATCAGTATCAACTATATGCCAATTAATTTTAATTGTATTTGGCATTTCATAACGATTCAGCAAGTTAATTAATCACACTTCAGTTTATTAGCCGGCGCTGACTGAATATGGGCCTAGTTTTTGTACAGAGTTCAGAGACGTCACGGTCATCAAAGTGTTTGTATCCAGTCGCTGAAGACTCATAAAATCTTGTTTATGTGCATTAATAAATTTTTCACTGCGTCGTTCCAGTCCTGTCGTTGACCAAGCTGACGTCACGTCAAGGCGCTTTCATTTTTTCAGCGTATCGTCAGTACATCACTAGCACTATAGCTAACTACTGTATATGTAGGAAATTATTTTTCGGTAACAGGATATTTGACCGAATGAATAGCCGTTGCTAGCCGGCCTGGCTATTTATCCAGCAACCGTAAAAGTCGTTCAAGGTCATCACTGTGCTTGTAAGCGGAAGGACTGTGTCTATCTGCAGCCATTTTTTACACTAGACAAGCGGATAGCAGTAAAATAATGACTTTTAGGGGATACCCTTTTTGACCCCTTCGTTCGAAGAGAATTCCCCACTCAATCGCACGAAATTCTGTCACAAGAAACTATGGTCTTTGAACAGCCCAAAAAATTTCGTGATCCTAGCGTGCACAGTTTGGATAGGGATAAATGGTGTGACGGACGGACAGACGGACGCTTCGGCGATAGCTAAGACGCACGAAGCACTGCATGAAAGACTGGAGAAAACGAAGTGAAAACAATAATGTATACTTGTACGCGAACTGGACTAGCCAGTATGTCTTAACTAGCTTATGGACAGAAAGGCCTGAAAGAACCACTTTACACAAGATGTAAACGGTACGTTTATTTGTTGTAACAGCCGACACAAAGTACAAGAAGAGAAAGAGAAAGGATTAAGTAAGAGCCACTGTACAAAAATGACTAACGATAATGCTGTCCAAAGTTTGCTTACCTTAACGGCTTACTCGTTGACAAACACATGAACGTATTTACAACAAATCGCCATCGCAAGCAACATTATAAGACTTACCATGCAGAATAAGACAATTTTTTGAGTGAAATCTGAGCACCGCCTATTTATGGACATTCAAAAAGTTTAACTTACGTAGACCGCACATAAACCCTTTTACAGACTCCCATCGATAGAAACCAAAGACCTTACGACAGGTAAGCAAACATTCAAAACGTTGTACTGTCACTGTGGCTGTGTAGGGACTATTACAATTTATTGATTTGGTAGGCCCGTGCTCCGTAAAATTTGTTTTTGATTGTTACGTATGAATTGCGCAAATAACGTCGGCTACGTCGGCTACGACGTCGTCGACAAAATGCCGAGCAGCAGCAGTAGCATCGCAGTAATAGCAGCCATCGTGAGCTTCAGCTTCGCACAGCCTGTGTGACCAGTGTCCGGTTATCGGCTGCACATAAACGAATCGTTTCTGATGTATGCGATGCGTATCGAAGACGCGGATCACGTGACCGGAAATCACGTGATCTGACTGCAAAACATCCGTGCCTGCCTCGGCATCGGCTGACGACCAAAGAACGGCTTATTTACCGTCGTTGTTTGAATGCAAATGAACGTTCACGTCCATGCAGCGCGGCGCGTTGACAACTGGATGTATTTTGTGAGTGTGGGAGCGGGAGTAAGGGAGAGATGGAGTAGCGAGAAGGAAGCTGCAGGGAATGGTGCACGACGGAACAGCGACAGACAGAAAGAGATTCCTATTAGTCAACGGATGATCCGTTTGATTAGCTACCGGGATGAAACGAGGGAGACTGCGGATTAAGCGGAGCGCGATTCGCTCGCGTGATGACCATTACTCAGACGCAGTTATATATACCAGACCAGATAACAGTCGACTTTTTAGAGTTGTCTTCTCGCTGTTTGTACACAAAAACTACAAGTCATTATAGCCTGATTTCGAGTCGAAAACGAAATGCAAACCTGGTGCAATGGAAAATTTATAAGCGCTGTCAAAAGCGAATAACTTTTTTTCGTGCGATATGCACAACCCATCCAAGAAATTTCGTTGAAATATGTTTATAATCTTTTTGAGTAATCGAACTGTTAAACAAGCCAAAGAACAAGCATATCTGTTACATACCATTCGCCGAAATACGGTGGATGTAAAAGGAAACCGATGAGATGAGAAATATGGAAAAAATCCCAAAGTACATGAAAGCAGTCCGGTAATAAATCATGTAGTTAGTTGCGATCCTCGTGATCTTTGCAAACATCAAAGCTTATACACCTACATTTTGCTGCTTTATGAATTAATGGCGCGTACTTTAATTTGTTGTTAAAAAGCCACAATAGTATATAATCGCTGGGGCGGATGATGTGAATAATAATATCTGGACAGAAGATGAATTGGTGATTTGTAGATATGCTAACAGAATTATCGTACAGCGCAGACTTCGACAGCCATTTTAAAGCTGAGACCATGCATGTTTTCTTCCGTGCAGAGTTGTAAAAATTTATTCACAGACGCCGACAGATTTGATTTGCAGATTTCGTGAGGGACTCGCATCAGTCAATCAATAGGTTTAATATGTGCCTGATAAAGCAATAATGAAAAGGCGGCACCGGTATAGCCTATGATAACGAAAGACGGATCGACGACGAAGCTGCAAGAGCAGAAAAATACAAAATCTACGTACATGTGCAGACATGCGTACACACAAACATAAAATCAAACTAGTAGTCTAGTACGTACAAAAACTATACTCCTATTATGATCTATTAGACTTATGGCGATAACAAGAATTTATGTTATAGTTACCACAGCGGCACAATACGAGTAGTATAAAGTAGTAGTTCCCCAATTTGTTATTAATTTGAGGAACAGCAATCTTATAAAAAATGGCATGTAGGCGTTTTTTTCAATTCTGTGGACGTCGGTGTTTCTTTCGCAATCCAATTTCGCTTACCTTATGTGAAACGGTTAAGCTGATGAGGAGTGGCTTAGGGTTAGAAACTTAGGGTCATTTTGACGTCACACATTTGCTCTTGCAAAAAAGATAAGAAAATTTAATTAACTGTGTGTTCGCGAATTACAACACCGCAGGATTAGATGATATAGAGCGGAAATCGAAAGTCTATTTGTATTTCCTTTGCTCGATCTGCATGGGCCATGAATTGCGTTATCAGGCGCTCTGATTGTGCCTATTTTTAATAATAACTAGTAAATAATAATAAAAACTTTGCATCGGAAGACATAAACGTACATCAGACACGACGGACCGTGCTATTACTGTATAGTGTATAGTGGTGCGGGCTGAGGTCCACGGAGCGCAGCATCGTGCGATCCCGAGCGAGCGGCGCAGTTTTGTTCCGAGTACCAGCGCCGCATCAAGTGGTCATTAAGTCCGTGAATACGTCATAAATTTCCGCTTTACGGCGCACTGCTGCAGAATGAAAGCAAGCTAAACAAACAGGAAGATTGGACGACCGACGAGGCACGCCGGTATTTCTGTCTGGTCTATGATTTGAGACGAACTGCGCCTATAGGCCAGACTTATTAGACGTCGTCCAATAATGGAACATAACGGGTTTCTTCGTCTAAATGTATGTGTGACTGACTGTCTTGCGAAATCACGCTCGCTTTTGTTATTGTTAGGCGAAATCGTTTCTTGCAGCGCACTCGATTCCGCTTATTGCGACACATTTCTATGTAGCGTTGTCTCTCTGTCATCTGTTGAAGGGGAGATTCGAGGGTCGAACCAAAGCAGGCAATTGCAAATTGTTGCTGCCACATGGCCAATGGAAACGACGAACGATTCCGCGCTTTACCAAATTACTTCGGTGTTTCTTATTAATTAGTATTATTATTTTGCGAATTAACTTGCCAGGAGGTCTTACTGGAGGCGATGCGCTCGTCTCCAATCCATTCCACAGCGTCTAGAACAGTGCATACATGTAGGGTATAGATGGGGGTAGCACGAGTTGGGGCATTGGATTTCTAGACGCGCGGCGTTACGATGACCTATGTGGCTTTCGCGTTCATATTATATCGACAAAATAAACGAAGGACTTTATGCATACATCCAGGCGGCTAGATAACAGCCAGCAATCTATAGGCCTAAACAACGCAGCACTATATACTACGCCTATGTTATTCCGTGTTAATCCGGCAATTCGTGGCAGCCAAGCAGTAAGTAATCCTGATCAGCTCTTATTTGCAGAATTTCGATACAAAAACTACACAAATGGGACGCTAAAGTTTACTGATTTCGTAACCAGAAGAAGAAAACGTGACATACTGACCAGGTTCAGAGCAGCAAAATGTCAGACGCTAACAAATACTGATTAACATCAGTAAAACCTGTAAAACCTGCATAAATTGCCAGCTTCCAGACGATAAAATGCTAAATCATTAGCACTTTTTATTTTAAATGTGTGCACTCTACCGAGTACCTACGTTAATACCAACACTGCATAGTTAGGTAGTTAGGTCTCTGTCAGAAAAGTCCAAACTAAAACGATAGGCCTAGACAAACATTTAACAAACACTGTAAGCACTGTTTTTCTCTTATAATATTTTTTGCTATTTTGGCTACTTTGCAACTTAACAGCCTACATTTTAGCGTTTGTTATAAACAGCAGACGAAATAAAACTTGCCGCAAGGCAAAGCCATTCAAAACTGCGGACCATTATATACTATTGCTCACACACGGAATAACAAAAACAACAAGTCACCTATAAACTACGTCGAACCTAAAAAAAGTTGCTGAGATGATATCAAAAATTGTTGATTATTTATAGAAAAGGTTGCAGCTATAAATATAGTAGCCTATTAATATACAAAAAAAATGGCAAGACCACGAAGCGACTCAAAGTTCAAGCTGAAAATCTACAGATGACGAACAGATGACTCTGCCGTCACTTCGTATGAAAATCTTTATTCTCTACATAGCCTAGTGTTGTAGCAATACAGCACTGAAAACACAGTTAATACAGAAATAGTTTTGAATAACACTTAATTTATTTGTAGTTCATAACGAATTTGCTGCGTACATCACCGCATTGAAAATCTCAAAGGAATTACTGCATCGTGCGTGTATTAGCCTATTTAGCTGTTGTCAGTTGTCGAATCCAAGTAATCGTCAATCTGACATTTTATGTATTCGTTTTAACGTTCAACGACGTCAGCGACCAGATAATTAAAATGTGAAAGTTTAACGCAGTATGCCGTTGATATCTTTACATACCGATTATCGATCGCACGCGCGTCGTTGGTCTATCGCTTGTCTGTCAGTTTGTTTCTATTGTTGTTACGCGTGGTTGTTTCATGTTATCGCCAAGCATTGACGTCATTATAATCATCTTGCCTGTGTCTACCTGTGTGCGTCAGATATTAGTCGAATGAATAGTCGAGCTGTGTTGTCGTTGTCTGATGCTCTTGATCAAAGGCTCTAGTCGCTTCACTGATTGCGAATATTTGCCGCTGCTTGACGACTGTGCACGGATGGCAACATCTCTTCACAGATCTCATCAACGTATTTCAAGACATTTATTATCTTTCTTTCGTGTGCATCACGAACAGCACGAAATAAGAGCGCCTGCCGTGGTGTCTAGCACACACCGCGCGATGTTGTTTACGATCATTTTTTCCGCATCATGACTTTGGCTTTGTTACGTTTTCGTTTGACATATATTCGAATCTCTGCTCATGTTTGCTCTGCTGTGCTTTTTCCATTTTGTGACAAATAATGTTATTGTGTAGCCACAAAATGCTAGACATAATTCGTCAGTGTTTTCGGAAAAGGAGTGGAGTGGGTAGTTGTGTACATAGCGTAGTCCTATGCATGGCAGAAACGCTGTCGAAGAGAACAGTGGCCCACAAAGCTATTTTTTAATTGCACGACGCCGATATAGTGGGTCATATTATCGACCGTGGCGATTTCCAGCGCATTAAATCTGTGTATCCGGTGCGTGATCACGTGACCACAGTCGCCACCCGGCAAACGGTCATGTGCAACGCTTGCTATTCCCATTACCCGGAGTATATATAGCCGGCTGTTGGTATCTGCTGCAGGAACAATAATTGTCTGTCCAATGCAATGCATAGCATTGGACAGAATATAAAATCACCTGAGTGTCCGTGCGTCCGTCCGTGCGTCCAACTTTTCTTAAGCTCTCTTTCTTCCATCTTTCCCTTTTCCTTCCCCTTTTCCTTTCCCTTCTTTTTTTTCTTTTTCTTACCCTTTCCCTTTCCCCATTTTCCTTCTCTTTTTTCTTTCCCTTTCCACTTTCCCTTCTCCTTTCCTTCCCCTTTTCCTTCTCTTTTTTCTTTTCCTTTCCCTTCCCCTTCTCCTTTTCCTTCTTTTTTCTCTTCCCCTTTTCCTTTCCCCCCTTTTTTCATTACCTTCCCTTCCCCATATC
>Ga0209367_1003939_pt1 | contig 20355 bp, 12 predicted proteins | sample WorMetLIZISLAND2_FD_187412 | JGI IMG/M metagenome (GOLD analysis project Ga0209367, IMG submission 187412) | Marine gutless worms symbiont microbial communities from Max Planck institute for Marine Microbiology, Germany - Olavius geniculatus... ...
TTTCACCTATTCGTGGAGAAGCCCCCCGTAAACGGATTTTCACCAAATTTTGCAGATCAGGAGATATGCTAAACGTAATCATTTGTGCTAATTTGGGTTTGGAAAAATTAAGGGGTTTGGGAAATACGAGGGGTCAAATTTTGGAGTTTCCCATTGAAATGGCTGGTCACCCTTACAACAGGGCTGGCGCTACCGCGCAGCCTGTGATCGAAAAATCGAAAAACAAATATGTCAGAGGACTAAACACCGGTGAAGTCCAGCTCTAGTTTAGATCTAGGTCTCGCATGAAAGCAATGAAGTAGCAAGATCTCATACCGCACGGGCGGGAGCACGCGGACTGGCACGTGTGTTGAGTTGTGCAGAAGTGTCGACGCCGTCAGCGTGTCGTTGTTGTGGCGCTGTAGTAGTAACGGCGGCGTCGTGTGCTGTAGTTGTTCTGACGATGGGTTTGACGCGTGACACAGGCGGTGACGGTCGGCCTTTGGGCTTCTCCTGACTCTCGTCTGCTGTGACTCCTGAACGCTTTGCCAGCACTGCAGGCGGCGCCCTACTCTCTCCTGCCAACCAATCAATCAAGTCGAGCCGAGTCGAGGCGCCGAAGGCATTGCATTGCCCCCTCCCCAGAAATTCTTTTTGGAGATTTTGGGATTTTAGTGGACTCTTGGTGATAAATTTCTTTTTTTCTATGACCAAAACAGTATACAAATACACCTGGAATACAAGAACTGCCATGGAGATTGACTTGCATGCGATAAAGAGCGTTACTCGAGAGTGTCTATCCGTCTAAGTCCTTGGAGCAAGTTTCCCCCTAACTCAAGATGAAACGCCGCAGGGGTCGACGGGTTGGGGAATGGGGAGAGGATATCTCCCTCCCTAGCTGACTAGAGGTCTGGGGGAGCGTCGTGAAGCAAACGCTTTTGGGGGCAAGAAAAACCTCTAAGAATGCATATATTAAGTACAAATTTTATTAGTATTACTGCACAAATTTATATAATGCATTGCATATGCAAAGCAAAAAGGGCGACTTTAACATCTTGGGGGCATGGCCCCTTCCCCCCTTTAAATCAGTTTATGGTTTTCGATTCTTATAGGTCAGGGACTCTCTCTAACGGATAAAGACAATATAGATTTGATAATTTCAACACGGTCTGCAGTGTATTAAGCGAGTGTAAAGAGGCATAATGCATTGCAGATCGTGTTGAAACGCACTTTTCACGACGGTGAGTTCTGCCGGAGAATAGGTGCTGTACACAGACCCTAGCCACGTTTCGGTCGTCACTATGACTGGAGTAAGATTAGACCTGCAGTAACACTACAGATACTGTACCGAGAAAAAGGGGAACTCAGTAGATCATGAAACAAAGTAAACCTATCTTACCCGCTGTAGGCTTAGGCGAACCTTTCTCAAGAACTGGAGGTCTTGTGGCTACGTCCTTATTCACTGGCGATCTGGAATGCACTATGAAGTCTCTAGTTGCAATCGGTGGCAGTTTAGCCGGCATGTCAGTTGTTCTTTCCTGCAGTTCGATGAGTTCGTTGACAGTGCGATGTCCGGTCTCGGGTAGTTCAATCGTCTCGCTCAACCCCAGTCTGGAGGCTGCTGTATCACACAATTCAGCTGCTGTAGCCGCCAGTAACACAGAATTTTATCAACAATTTATGTGAAATATGGTTCAGCTGGCATGTGGCTTTGTGGTGTAAGGATAGCGTGCCGGACTGGTGACCGCGAGATCCCTGGTTCGACTCTCGCCTGGTGCACCGCCAGCTGACGACTCTGGGTAAGTTGTTCACGCACGTGTGCCTGTGTCACCAAGCAGTAGGAATATTATTTGGCACCGGCTAAAGGGCGGTGACGCTCTCTGGCTAGGAAAGTAACCGCGGGCCTGGTGGAAAATACTGGCAGCCTGCCACCGGGTTTATGACTACGTCACCTGCGGGCTAACTGCCTACAGAGACCGGAAACAACTCTAGCCCCTACGCTCGTATAGAGTATGGAATATCTTCACCTTGTTTATGTGACAATGCACTTAGAAAGCTGGAAACCAAGCAATGGCAAACTACCTATAAAATTAAATCAATCAAATAAATAGTCATTACAAGAAACCCAGCTGTTGCTAAGTTGGGCCGACCATACCGCCTATGTCCATAAGGCCAGCGTTTAAATTCTAATCACAGAGAGAAAATGATTTTCCACAGGTGACTACAATTCTGTACGCGCTATGTCAACAATGCAATCAAACGCACAAACAAACGATAGTTTCGGCACACGTAGATGATGGGTGCAGGCAGCATAATTTGCGTTGAAAGTTGCGGCCAAACCGCTAAACATAGAAAAATGGTTACTACTGGAAGCCTATATAGATTCATGTCCACGTCCACGTAGGCTATCAGAACGCTGGGTGTGCGAGAACACTAGCTTGTGGAGGGCTGGAGGCAGTGGTTAGATTTCCTCATATTATGAAACAGATGAGGATTTCACGATATCATTGAAGGATAGTAGCTGAGCAGTATAAACTAACCTGTCGTTGTAGTTACGGCAGCAGTTATTGCAGGTGTTGCTGTTGTAGTAGTAGTTGTTGTCGAAGGTCTTCGTGGTACTACTGCTGGTCGTGTTGTTGGAGGTACAGCCTCAGTAGTTGTTGTTGACGATTGTGTAAGTTCAGCCTGAGTGCTCCGTTTTCCCCCTGTGTATCCCTCATTCACGTCTTGGTCGTATTGCAATCGCGGCTCGGCGCTTGTCCGTCTGTCCGTCTGTTCCCGGTCGTCCTGGTGTATCTGAAGTGGTTGTGATCGTCTCGGCTCGTAGTAGCTGCATGTGCGACGTATGTTGGCTGCTGCTGCGGGCTCGCCGCCGCCTTTACTTACTGATGACGTCATCGGCGCTAGGCTCATGAAGTCATCGTCCACGGTGGAGAGAGGTCGGGCTGCCGACACGCCGCCGGGACAATCGCAGAACACTTCTGCACACGGCAGACAGCGTCATCATCATCATCATACGACGCAGTACGCAATACGTGAATGCGCACAGCACAAAACACAGCAAGTTTTTAATGCGCTGTAGGAGCAGCAGCAGCATCACACAATACGATAAAATAACCTAAAATACACAAGAGGTTTGCCCCATCTGACAATGCTAAAGAATTGCTGGATCCTATCCTGGATCCAGATGCAGATCCAGATCACCGCCAGAATTCAATTATCTCTCAAAGTTGGACAAAGTCAAACTTTCACTGACAATTTTTGCCAAATCTGCATGTAACGTTTTGTGCAATCTCGCTAACAAACCAAGAGATAATCGGCGGTATCACTTGTAACATTTTGACGTAGGCAATCGCAGTGCAGCACGGTAGTGCTGACACTGTTGTAACTGCGATGAACGTTAAGTATAGAAAATGGCGTTTGGGGGGGTCCTGTAACTTTGAAACGCCTTAACCGATTTCCATACAACTTGGCATCAGTGATCACATCGCCCACCCGACCCCACAGGCCAAATTTGGAATGTGTTTCTGCAAACTCTATCGACTCATCATCATCATCAACACTTCAAGCAGTCTGTGTGTGTGTGTGGCGTACCGGGACAGTGGTCGATGTGGTAGTAGTGGACATGTCGTACGGCCAGAGCAAACATGCTGACAAAGTCCGTCCACTCCTGATCAGCGGCTCCCAGCATTCCAGTTGCCACACTGAGACGAACCGCACTGAACTCTGGGATCAGCGTCACCTCGCCTTGCTCCACCCAACCTGTTCGACAATAAACGCACACGCTTTTAGAGCTTAACAGATATTTTCCAGTCTTCTTCCGACCCATCTCTCCTTTTTACCATCCCCTTTAAATTCAACTAGAGGGATGGGGAGCGCTGTTAGCTCCCCCCGTAGGGACTAAGGCAAAGCCCTAATTGCCGGCGATTTTTGGACATTGTGGGCGTGTAAAACACGCGTTTAAAGCAAGCTACAGCTATTACCGAAGCAAAGCAATAGGCAAGACGGAGCCGGAGGCGCGTTTCGCACTCTTTATTTCTCTGATATTCTTTGACATGCTGCTCAGAATTCGCGTTTCGCACTTGCCTTTTTTTCTGAAAATCTCAGAGAAATAAAAAAAAGTGCGAAACGCACCTCAGGGCGGTGGATCTTCCAGCCAGGTCATTTGTCCCGGCGCGTTCTGGTGCAGCGCCGTCACTGACGCATGCAGTGCCAGCAGGGTATGAACGCGGACGGCACGCTGCGACGCAGCACCAGTCTCTATTTGGAGGCGTAAAGTTGATGCGTGTCAACAGGTAATGAATTTTCAATGAATGCTTTTGGAACATTATAGACCTATTAGCAGACACTTAGTTTGAGTTCTTGCGCCCGTAGGCAATGAACGCATGCCGTCTGCAGTCGTCACGTCACACTGACCAGAAGACGTGCCGATTAATCACTCAATCAGCATTAACCAGTCAATTAATTGTCGCCTACGCTTAACCTACCTAGTGTTTCTGCCTTCGCGTTTCTGTTGTTGTCATGGAGTTTAGGACGCCCACACAACAACTGCTCAGCATGCAGCGACCTGTCCGCTAGTCTGCCCACGTGGGTGTAGAACATAACCCCGGACATGTTCTCCCGGACGTTCCCCCTTCCCATTTTTTGCGATACCCCGACGTTTTCTCTTTTCCTATGCTGGTGCATAAGGATTGAGCGTTGAATAGGCCTATTGGCACATTTTTCAGTGCCAGCGTACCACGAAAATGCAGCAAACATCAAATACTCTTGTGTTATCATTAACTTTGGTCTCGGCAACGGTTTTTTGCGACGTTTGCCGGCAACGGAGGGGGAGTGAAATAGGCAGAGCTAGAGTTCTAAAGCACAAATCAACAAAATTAAAAAATTCCGAATATTTTTGGGTTAGTGCTGCTATCGATGTCGAGCGTCGTCGATATCCAAGATGCGAACACATAACCGGAAGTAGGCCTACTAATAATATCGATGGTTTTACAGATAGGCTACACATGTCACCCCAACGATAGCACCAGGGTTTACGTCTATTTACGAAACATCCAAATCTTTTGCGATATTGGCTGACGTTACGTCATGTCAAAAAACTAAGAAGGCGGTCAATTAACCGGAAGTAGTAATAACTTTGCTGTTCTAACAGATAGACACTGTCATGTCGTTCCGAAAACAATGCATGTGCTTTTCACTACGCGCAGAACATCGTAACATCTGGTGACCATGGCTGATGCAACCTTTTGCAGAAAACTTTAACATAGCAGCCGACTAACCGACAGTACTGATAACTGCCGTTATAGATCATCTTATTGGAAACAGCGTCTAAATCGAAAGTGCAGATCAGCCGTGTACGTCGGCTACCTATTAGATTCGTCCGCTGTCACGCGGCGTTAAGCATGCAGTGTTCAAACAAATCTTTCGAGTTGTGCGGTTGGCGGTTGTCGCTGAAGTTGTACGGTGCACGTTGCTGGGAAAAATAAATATGTATAGGGATGTACAATTTTAGTTTTCTTTCAACATTTTAGCTTACGTTGTGGATTGTCGAACATATTTTTAGTGATCCATTTACTTGCAGTGTTTGAAAATAACTTTTAATACACCATTTTCAGCCGGCAGCTATACACTTTGAATGTTGTGTTATTACTACTTCTGGTTATGTCCTTCAATTTGAAAAATGAACTAACACTGTTGTCTGCATTCTTACGCAGTCATTTCTAATCTTTAGCATTTAAAATGTTCAGTTTGTGAAGATTACGTATGTGCTTTATAGGCGAACAATCCCGGTAGTTGCACAACCGACCTGTTGGACCTTAGCTCCAAACCGACTACGCAAAACCAGAAGTAGATATAAATGTACTCTTTGCGGCCTTCGAAAGACAACAAGGTCTGCTACAATTTTACACAAAAAACAACTGCCTTAATTTTGTCCGTTTCTGTCTGTTACAGAAGTGTTCTTTGGTGAATACAGGCAGTGGCGGTTTCAGGTCCGGGCCGGGGGAGCACAGGCTCCCCAGTTTTGCTCCACCGCCCAGTTTCGTAGCCACCCATGACTTCTTGCAAACATAACACAAATATTTGATTTTTCTGCATTTCCAAATTTTAGAAAAGTGGGAAAATTTGAAGCTTTCATTGAACGTCCAAAAGCCAAAAGTGCTTCAGCTTCAGGTGGGTTTCACTTCCTTGGCCCCAAGACTAGGGGCTCTGCCCCTGGACCCCGCCGGGCCTCCGCCCCAGACCCCCTTTACAGGCTCGCTCTACCGCGCTCGCCATGGCATGGGACCGTGTCCCCTCAGATGTTGCAGGCTAGAACCGCCACTGAATATATGTTAATATATTTCTTTGTTTTCTATAAAATGTCTGGCAAAACGGGCCTAGGAGTCCTTTTACCAAACTTCCCGTTGCTGGTATAAGGGTTAATAGTCTGCAAGTATCAATAAGCTCAAATAATACGTCGAACAAAGCGCAAGACTCAAAACGTTTCAAGTCTGAACTTCTCAAGAAACAAACGCGGACGGCGACGCCAAAATGTCACTCATAGCGCACTGTGTGTGTTTCACAGCACGCACATTGTCTGCAGTTCAGCAAATTCCGTTTTTTCTGCTTTTTTGTAATGTAAAAAGTAGACGAGCGTTGATTACTTCTACTCTTTTGGTCCAGTGTGTACGGAGTTCAACCGTTTTGTGGACGCGCATACATCCCTAATTGCTTCTAATTATTGCGCCTGGTAATGGGGTGTTTACACGATCCAGCAAACGTCTAGCAAACTTCCAGCAAATGTATTTAAAGTACACGTGCTAATGCTGGACGTTTGCTGGCATATGTTATAATGGAGCTAGACGTTTGCTGGATAGTGTAAACACTAAACACCATATAAGACTCAACGTGTTTGCAAATTATTTAAAGGTCCATGGCCACGGTCAAACTCACTCGCGCAATTTCTGTAGATTTAAATTAGGCATTTAACCTCGCATATGTAATATGTCGATTTGAGCTTCATAAATATATGAAACTAATGCGTGAATTCAAACGAAATGCAGCATTACGTTACGTTATGAATATTAATTCATGACGTCTATAGACTAAACTCATGACGTCACCGCAGGTCATCATGGCGGCGCGTTATCTACGTCGTTTTCGTAGATCGTCGACTTCAAAGGTAAATTTTTCCGTGTTGACAGAACGCTGGGCGCCGATATTACTGTCAAAGTTATCATAAAATTCTGCACTTTCAGGAAAATGGATAAAATTTATATGTTAATTTTGGTGACCACGGACCTGTAACTGCGACGACTTCAAAGGTGGAGTTGCTTTTGGCGTCGCAAAGAATTTCTGCTCAGGCTTGGCGTTGATGGAGATTATGTGCTCTTACTGGCCTGGGGCACTTCTAGCGCTATTTAAAGCGAGGGACGAGGGTAACATGTCCGCAGTTGACAGGTCCAGGGGGAAAACGTCCGTCTCCCGCCCACGTCGGGCGTTACCGCCAACATATACTGTAGCAACGGATGCTTTCGATGATTGCTAGATTCATTGCAGCTATATATTTGCTGCTGTTTAACTTTCGTGAATCAGTTACGTTAACAGTTAAGCTATGTCACGCACGTCGTACCGTAGTTGTCTCACGTTGTTCATTTTCGCTGTTAATATGCCTTCGTCGCGACTTTATGGTGCACACCTCGCGTGAATAAAGAAGACACAAAATCTACAATGGCGACTGCGTCAGCCAGTCAGATAAAAGGTTTGTGTAGCCTATGACTTGATTGTGCTACAAACTAGTGGAATCAAATTTGTTTAATAAGGGGCCGCCCGTTGTTTGGTGGCAGCTATATAGGGCCTATTATCACTGTACAATGTGCATCGCTGCGGACACTGCCCTATGGCAGGTGCCACTGCGTAGCTCCGAAAGCGGTTTTGTATTAAGATCTACTAGCGTTTTAAATCCTTGCTTGTCACTATATATTTAATTATCGTCAAGCAAATGTCTTGAATATCTTGAGTGATATTCTTCAGCAATAGGGGGGGGCTAATGTTAATGGTGTTTAGAGTCGAACGAGATTTTGAAACATCAGTTCAAGAACCTACAAATGATGATGGTGATTGTAACATTTTCCCGTATGGACTAGGCCACCTATGACCCGCTAACGGAAATCGGATGTTTCCCCGCCCGCAGGGCGGACATTATCCAGTAAGCGCTTTTAGCTCGTTTTACGGCACTTAACGTCAGGGCGGAATTTTTTGTAGAGTTTGATAGTCTTACCGTGTTAAAACTTAACTCAGCGCCGTCATCTGGACGTCAGTGCATGTTCACGTAGCCTAACGTAAAGCTTAATAAAAACCAAAAATAGCAAACAAACTATCAAAAATGGGAAACGTGTGCTTAAATTTTGCCGCCAACCAACGTTTTTAGAAAGCATACCAATTATCGCTGCTTGGTTACTCACTGATGGCCACTTATACTATTGTGTTGCATTGGACAGAAAAAATGACGTCGATTTGCATGCTACTCAGTGTTGAGAAGGACGTGTTGCTGTGTACAGTGGGACAAGTGATTGACACGCTGCCTGAAAGAGGACCAGTGTTCGGCCTGACATTACTGGCTGGTGAGCTTTACGTGTTGAGATTTTGGAGAGAACGTGATCAAGTCGAGGTGTACGATGCCACGAGTTACCGCTTCCAGCGCTGTCTAACTGTGCCGAACGCTTGCCGACTTCAAGACATGACAGCCTGTGAACATTTCGGTTACGTGTACATTGCTGATTTTATTGCTGAGTGTATACATAGATTACGTGCACAGGGCGCCGCCACACCGTGGTCTGTGAATGACAAACCCCAGGCTCTGTCAGTGAACGCAGCACATAACCTGTTAGTAACGTGCTGTTTTGCCCGCAAAATCAAAGAGTTTAATTCAGACGGTAAGCTACTGCGTGAACTAACACTCCCTGGTGAAGTCAGCCACCCTTGGCACGCAATACAACTGACCAATGGTCAGTTTATTGTGTGTCACGGTAGCGAGGTTGACTCAATCCAGCGTGTGTCTAAGATAAGTGAAGACGGGCGTCGTGTGGTACAGTCTCATGGCGGCCAGCGAGGTTCAAACGACGGCCATTACTACGTCCCAGTTCACTTGGCAGTTGATGATAATGGGTTTGTGTTAGTTGCTGACCTTTACAACCGTCGAGTGAAGTTGTTGTCACCGACGTTGAAGTACACCCGCAAAGTCGTGAGCGGCTCTGATCTGGGGGAGTATCCATTCAAGATGTGTTTAGACGCACGAAGACGACGTCTGTACGTCGCTGATAATAACTATAGTCACCAGCAGCAGATAGCCACAGCAGGACGTGTTGTAGTGTTGAGTGTTTAGGAGTCGTCGTCTTGGAGGCTATTCGTCGGTGTCCTGACATGCCCCCCCCGGACAGAACCTCCCTTTGGTACTGAACCCTCCTCTACCGTCGGGGCGGGATTGGGACGGAACTCTGTATGACACACCCACTCCCAGTGGGGCAGTACGCGCTTACATTATTTGGACTATGAAGGCACGGACATGGCAGAATGCTGCGGCCAGTTATAAAATACGTTCTTCTTTTTCTTGTTCTTTGCCACTGTTTACTGTGTGATTATTATAGTCATTGTTGCTGTTTATTACTGACGCACAGCTGAACAAATATCGGTTATCGGTTTTCAGCTTTTCGTGCCTTTAGCCATTATGCATTGTTCTAGCGGTACTTCTGCAGCTTTTTGCACTTACATTGCAATTATCTTTTTGCCTTTGACGTAGGCCTAATTAAGCGTGCTCATACAGCTACTGGCAGTTTATTAAAACTTGCTTCCATACATTTCTGCTTCTCACGATCAGCTTGATTTTCGCCCCACTGAGAGTACGGAATGTGCAGTGTATTTGATGCACCATGTTACTACCAGGTTAGAAAGGTGTGAGTATGTAAAATGTGCTTATTATGATCGATTTTTCACGTGCATTCGATGCTGTTGATCATGCTATTCTGTTAACCAAGTTTATTGGCCTTAATCTGCGTGATAATATTACTAACTGGACTATTTCATTTCTACGTGAACGTACTCAGTGTGTGAATTTGATGGTTTTCTGTCTGATCGGAGGTATTTATAAACGTTACTATCTGGATATTCTGTGTTTTGTCTTATCATTTTTTCGGTTTTTATTTTTTAGCTTTTTGTGCCTTTAGCCATTATGCATTGTTCTAGCAGTGCTTTTGCAGCTTTTTGCACTTACATTGCAATTATCTTTTTGCCTTTGACGTAGGCCTAATTAAGCGTGCTCGTACAGCTACTGGCAGTTTATTAAAACTCAGGCTTGCCGTGGATATGAAATTTTTTACTCATATCCATATACATATCCATATCCATATCCACAGATTTTCCGCGGATATCCATGGATATATCCATATCCAAAGACGTTTCTCTTGCGTGCATATAGCCCACAAATTTTCACAAAATACAACAGCACGAGCGTCCATTTTCCCCTAGATCAAGACCCAAGCATTTTCCTCTTGGAATTGTGAAAAAAATAAATAAAAGTAAAAAATAAACCAAAAATTGTATTAAAATATAGCATAATTAAGTATTTTCCAACTTGCACAATTTTATTGCCTCTGTTTTTGGCCGACCGTTAGGTCGAGCCTTGGGTACGATATGTCGAGTATTTGTCCATAGGCTTAAAGCATGTATTGGGGATCGGGCATGGTACCGTGTATGGGACTGCAGTCACTCTGGGAAATTGTTTTCTTTCCACGACCTAAAGTCGGACGCTAGCCTTCTGATATACAGGGTGGGCCAAAAATAGCACAAAATCTTTATATGCCAATAACTTCATCAAATATTAACCATTTTTTACATTTTTTTCACTGACGGAATCAGCAGAAAATTTGTAGTAAAATTAACACTAAAGCTCCTACCAAACCTCATAGGTGTTGTTACACTACTTTGTGAAATGTCAGACATCGCACTCAAGCCGGCGATGACAATGACCAACGTTGATTGAAACTGACATGTGGCTCCCAAACAGCCAGAACTAAATTCCCGTCAATTATGCCGTTTGGGGGAGGGGCTTTTTCATAGACGGTTTATCAACGTTGACAATTCACGACAATAATTCTGGAGCACTGAATGGAGCAAACTGTCGCAGCGTTTGGTTAACCGCGCCGTTGGTCAGTGGCGTTGGCGGCTTGAGTGCATCGTCTAGCAGCAAGGCGGATACATTGAACATCTGGCGTAAAAACTGTGAAATGTTGCAGTTACTTTGGACCATAACTGAGACAATAAACAGGTTGTTTTGTTGTTATTTCTGGAATGTGTTGATATGGATATCGCCTTGTTTTCAATTGTTGCTTTAAAGACACTGATATTTCACTAGGTAGTGTAGCGATACATATGAGGTGTGGTGGGATCTTTAGTGATACTGCTACTACAAATTTTCTGATTTCTACAGTGAAAATATTTTAAAAATTAGTTAATATTTGATAAAGTTATTGGCAGATAAAATTTTTGTGCCTTTTTGGTTCACCCTGTGGCGGTACGGTCGGCCAACCCCAGCAACAGCCGGGATTCTTGCTTTACAAAACGCAGGTTGCATTTATGTACGTCTACGGGTATATGGTAGAGTGGCCGCTTTTGAAGCACACTTCTTTTGTACTTCCTACTAGCATTCAACATGTTAGCAAAAAAAACTTTTGTAATTTTTTTTCCAATTGATAACAAAAATAAAAATAGACTCACAAATATATTTTGCTGAACCAACAGCATTAAAACACTAAAAATTATGACTTAATACTGCTATAGTGCTAATTAATTAACTTATGCTAACTAAATAATGACGTGCTGATGTCATTGGTAATTACTCATTTGATTCGGCAGCATAAATAAACGATAAAATGAAGAGAGAAAAAAACGACAGACAAGGAAATATTGTAGAAACAAAGCATATAAGTATTCAATTTAATTAGAAGGTGCGACAGCATAGTATCCATGGATATATCCACAGGATGGCTAAAGTCTAATATCTACGCATGGATATATCCATGCACATATCCATGTTTGAGTGTTGTAAGGACGACATTCAAAGTCTATGGGAAAAGGCAAACTTTGACCCTCAGCCAACCAAAAACCCCAAAATTGGCTATAACTCGGCTTGCGTAAGATATTATTGCGAGATTTTTGCGCCTATAGGGGGGTTTTCGAGAGTGGGCCATCAAATGCTGCCAATCACATTTTCCTTTGATTGACCCATGCTGCCATGGCTCGACTCAGCCTTCTACTCTCCGTGGGACGGTAAAATGAGTAGTAACTCATTTACATGGATTACGGAAGGTGGGGACCTTGGTACAGCTGACTGGTGTTGCCTAGCCGGCAGCTGCGCCAGCTTGTGTCTGCAGGCTGCTCACGGTGGCCGTGCGGCAGGCGGCTCTGGTTAGTGACGAAAGCGCATTAGAGGCGTGTTTGCGACGATGCGCTATACAAATTGACGACCTTTACCTTTTACTTTTTTAACGAAATTCGGGACAAAATTGGCTATAACTCGGCTTGTGTAAGAGATATCTGCGATATTTTTTTTGCATTTTTGTTGGAGTTTTCGGAAATGGGCCATCAAATGCTGCTCACTGAATTTTACCCCGACCGACCCTTGTTGCTATGGCAACACAATTGAGGACAAAATGGGCTATACCTCGGCTTGTACAACAAATATCACAAAGATCCTTGCATCTGACGGAGGTGCGGGTTGAGAGTTTGGCAATTAGATGTCAGTCTAAGTCTGTCTGAGTGTTAAACAAACTTATGTAGGCCTGCTCCCGACAGTGGTTTAACCGACACTTATTTTACCGTGGTCGACGGACAATCATGTAGCCCTTATAGTCGTTCGGTTGTTCACGCACGATTGCGCTTTTTGATTATATCAACACGTCGTACCACTTCAGAGAGTGTGCTAAACAAGAAGCGTAGCCAGAAATTAGAGTCGGAAAAGACAGTTTGAAACACGCCAGAAAGAAAGTTGAGACTAATTAAAGGCCGGAAGCGGAAATGAGGTTCTTAGAGAGGGGGCAGTGAGCCCGGGTGGCAGGGTCGCCACCAACTTCTCCCCAGCTGAGTCCCCGGCCGTAAAAGCTGTTCTAGGTTATGAAAATGCCCTAAAAACTTTAGTTTTACTGCACAGTTTTGCATATTTCTTGGGTTCTGAAGGATTGTGTACTTTGCACTTTTCTGGCTACGGTAAACGTCGACAGTTACTGCACAAGTGCCAGCGTGGAATGACGGTTTCAGTATCAGGAGTCATGGTCCTCGCCAATTATTATACAGGGTGCGGCAGAAAAAAGTGAACCCGTAAATTTTTTCGCCGTTTTCACAGCAGCCGTTGGGGATTTTAATATGAAATTTTACAGCTTTATTTACTGAAACCTTCTTCATTCAACTGCCACGTAAAATGTGATTCTGTTAAAAAACGACAAAGTTATAGACTTTTTAACATGACCGCCTACCGATTTTTCGGCATTCAAAAATGTTCATGTTAAAAATACTATTTAATTTTCAAAAACTGGTTACACGTTACTGCCGATGACGTCACAGTGACGTTTTAATAAACATTAATTTATGTTGTTTATAAATTATCACTAAATTATCGTTCCTTTAAAGCAATCGCGGTTGCCCACCGGATTCATCTTTCAGCAGGACGGCGCGCGAGGCGCGTCAGCACACACAGCGCGCAACGCGGTGCAGCGCACAGAACTGGCTGCGAGCCAGCTGTCCAGATATCATCACAAAAGACCAATGGCTTCCAAATTCATCGAATATAAACCTAGTGGATTATCACGTATGGAGTGCAATGTTGGAGGCTTACTGCAAGCTTAAAACAAAGCTGAAAACAAGCGCCGAACTCAAGGAAGCGCTTCAGGTTATCTGGGGCAACCTGCCACACGGACCGCTCGACAAGGCTGTAAAAGATTTCTCAAATAAGGCGACTGGAGGCTGGTGTTGTTGCTTGGAGCTGGTGGTAAACACTTCGAACATTCGCAGTGACAATGGAATTCTGGCATTTAATTATTATTTAACTGTGTTGTTTTAACGATGTTATTAAATTGATGTTGTAGCCGGAACATTTTTGAATGCTGAAAAATCGGTAAGCGATCATATTAAAAAGTCTGTAACTTCGTCGTTTTTCAACAGAATAAAATTTTACTTTGCGGTCTAATGTAGATGGTTTTAGTAAATAAATCTGTAGAATTTCAAATTAAAATTCCAAACGGTTGCTGAGAAAACAGAGAAAAACTTTTGGGATCCACTTTTTTGCCGCACCCTGTAGAGCTGGCAGTTATACTGACTTCTTGCCGCCCGTAGGAAATGGACGCCGTCTGCAGTCGTTATGCCGAATTATTGATCTCTAAACGTGCCAATCAGCATTTATCGCTTTACCTTGCTATTGATTTTATTCATCACGTTACCCTCGTTGTCATAACGCTTATGACTCCCACACACCTGCTCAGCGTGTAGCGACCTGTCCGTTGGTCTATCCACTTTGGGCATTCCCTTGCTGCCGATATAGCTGGCAATAGACGTCTTCGACCGCTAGATTTACTGTAGGAGGCCTACATTTGTTAATTTCGCTTGGCTAGTGAATCTGGTACGTGAACCGCTACGTCACGCAGTTGCCTTCGCTGGCAGTCACTTGTATAGTCGACTGACTGTTGTGCACAATATTAGTTTACACATGAGTTTGTTATCACTGATAATAGGCTATTATGTCGTCGCGACGTCCTTGTCGTGCTTGTGACTTCGCTGTACACCCCTCACGTGAATAAAAAAGACATTGAACCTACAATGGCGACTGCGTCGACCAGTCAGACAACAGGTTTGCATAGTCTGGGACTTGATTGTGCACGCTGAATAGTTCAGTATGTTCGTTATAGTCGAATCAGATAAAGGTGAAGATAAAGGTCGGAATATAGCTCTTTGAAAGATGTGTTTAAGAGGTCGCACGTTAGGCCCAGTGTCCGTTCTGGACCCGAAAATCTGCAATCTGGGGGCCTTGTCTCTACCCTAAACCCCGCTGGACAGGATAGCATTTAGGCCTACTTACACTGGCATTACAGATAAAACTTTGCATTAGCCAGTGTGTTTTGCTAATAAAACTAGAGGTTCAAAGCCAAAACCCAGGGGCGCTGTATCACCCCAGCAGTGCTCAAGGCTAGAACCGCTACTGGTTAAGCCTATCCGTTAACAGCTAGGCCTATATTACTGTTTATCACTGCCCCTACCACAAATGACGCTTTGTAGCTCTGAGAACGGTTTTGTATCAAAAGCCACACCTGTACTTGCCTTCAAATGCTTGTTTGTCTTCGAATGTTTCATAATTCGTTGATTCAATTAACTTCAGCAATATATTAATGGTGTTCAGAGTCGAACGAGGTCTTGAAGCTTAAATTCAAAAAGCTACAAATAACTATGGTGAAAAGCGGTCTGCCCGCCATCGTCATCGACTTCCTGTTCCAGGAGAACGTCATCAACGACGAGGAGCTGCGAACCCTTCAAAAGTTCAAGGAAGATCCACAACAGCGCTGCAGGGAGTTGTTAGCACTGCTCCACACATCGGGAAACCGGCAGGCTTTCGTCCAACTGTACCTGGCGATTAAGCATGTGTCAGCTCTCGAGTGGTTGATAGAAGAGATTGACAAGTTTACTGACGAGTCATTGGTCGATCTAGTACAGAAGAAGCTGCACGTCAGCGAACCAACAGGTACACCGAACGTATGTTTCAATGAAGTCACATTTCCCTGTACGAACACGTCGATGACATCTTTTGGTATGGACTTTGACCCGCTAACGCAATACACGCATTTCCCTGCCGCAAGGGCGGACATTATCCCGTAGGCTGTTTCAGCTTGTTTCAATGCACTTAACGTCATGGCGGACATTTTCTCGTTTTTTGTGGACTTTGGTATCTTACCGTCTTAGAAGTTAACTCAGCGCCTTCGATTTGACGGCAAATGCACGTTCGCGTAATGTAGCTACTGAATGACATCCAAAATAGCAAGAAATGATCAAAAGTCGGCAAAAAATGTGCTCAGAGGATGTTGCCAACCTTCTAGGAATGCATACGCATTATTGCTGCTCGGTTTCTCACTTATGGCCACTTACTGTATATATTTTGTATTAAACAGAAAAAAAATCTGACGTCGATTTGCATGTTACTCAGTATCGAGACCGACTTGTTGCTGTGTGCAGTGGAACCAGCCGTTCAGACGTTGCCTGATGGTAAGCCAGTCTTCGGCGTGACATTATTAGCCGGCGAGGTTTACGTGTTGAGAGCATGGAAAGAACGCGATCAAGTCGAGGTGTACGATGCCACGAGTTACCGCTTCCAGCGCTGTCTAACTGTGCCGAACGCTAGAGGACTCATGGACATGACAGCCTGTGAACATTTGGGTTACGTGTACATTAGTGATTTTATTGCTGCGTGTATACATAGACTAGGGGCACAGAACGCCACCACGCAGTGGCTTGTAAATGACAGACCACAGGGTCTCTCGGTAAACGCAGGACATAACTTGTTAGTAACGTTTTGTGTTGGCTGTAAAATCAAAGAGTACAGCACAGACGGTAAGCTACTGCGTGAACTAACACTCCCTTGTGACGTCATCAACCCGTGGCACGCAATACAACTGACCAATGGTCAGTTTATTGTGTGTCACGGTGGCGATTATGACCCAGTCCACCGCGTGTGTAAAATAAGTGAAGACGGATGTCATGTAGTACAGTCTCATGGCGGACAGCAAGGTTCAGACATCGGTCATTACTATGTACCAGTTTACTTGGCAGTCGATGATAATGAGTTTGTATTTGTTGTTGACCTACGCAACCGTCGAGTGAAGTTGCTGTCACCGACACTAGAATACATTCGTGAAGTCGTGTGCAGTCAGGATCTGACGAATTATCCATTCAGACTGTGTTCAAACACACGAAGTCAACGTCTGTACGTCGCTGACAATGAATGGAGTTGCCAGCAGCAGTTGGCCACAGCAGGACGTGTTGTAATGTTTGGTGTGTAGAAGTCCCTGTGTTAATGTCTGTTCGTTGGTGTACTGACATAGCCCCCGAGACAAACTACCCCATGGGACAGATCTCCTTCTACTAGGGTGGGGGTGGGACAGAACACTGTAGAACACACCCACTTTCCTGGGACAGGACGCGCTTACAGTACTGATGCATGCTTGGACTATGAGAGCACGGCTATGCGAGAATGCTGCCGGTTAGTTGTAGAGAGGGTTATGTCATTCCTTTTGTTCGTTAGGTTATCATTGTTTACTGCGTGATTGTTATCGTCATTTTCGTTGTTTATATTACCGACGCACAGCTAAAGTTTGGCATTGACTCCGTGCGCTGGCAGCACGCGCTACTAAAAAGACATTTCCCCGCATCGGCAAATTCCTACTAAACCAAAAGTGGATATCCTGTCGCAGCCTGAAACGTTTTACGGAAAGTGTGGCAGTGTTTTCGTCCACAAACTATTGTCAATGTCCACTCGTTGTCATCGTTGTTGTTTTCACCAGTGTCGTTGAACTAAAGAAAAATGTGATCATAGTGGATGAACTGGCAGGCCTACTAAGCCAGTAGGACCAGCTACACATTCGTCATTTTAATGCACCAAGTAGCACAAGTTGGTATCATGCGGATCATTTTTCCATGGCGCTCTTAGCCTCAAGTGTCTTGAAAGACACCTGCTAAAAACTGACTGAAGCAAGCTGTTAACTAAAACACAGCTATTCATAAATGTTGATGATTTATGCTATATTCTTTTGATTTTATGACAAAATGCTGTCGACATCATCTACGCTGAAATGTTTTAAGAATGGCAACGGGTGCAAAATGTCGGAACAAAAAAGTTTTTTTGCATACGAATGACGTTCAGCCAGAAGCTAACGGTGACAGATGGCACATTGAAATCTGAATACGCCAGTGTGATAGTTGTTAATCCCGCAACTCAAATGATTCGGGTCCGCTATTCCGAAAGTCTACTATTCCCACTAACCTTAAGCCTAACCCTAAGGCTGACCCTAACCCTATAACCCTATAACCCTAACCCTAACTTTAACCTTAACCTTAACCCAAACGTTAGCACTGTGTCGCGTATCTGCACAATGGACGTTCGGAATAGTGGACCTTCGGAATAGCGGGCTGGTACCATTTAGATTGATAAAACTTAATCAAATTTGTCTACTGCAGTTGCCCTGTGCCATACAAAAGGTCTTTGGTTGTTTATAACTCAGCAAGACTATGGTTCAGCGCACACAAAACAAGTTAGTTTACATCATTTGTGTTTCACCGGGTAGTGTAACGATACGTTTTTGCTGTGATGGGATCTTTAGCGACAGTTTTATCGTAAATTTTCCAGGGACTCTGCCAGTGAAAGAAAAAAATCGAAAATTCCATTGAAAAATGACAAAGTTATCGATCGAGTTTGGTGGACCAGTTTTTTTGAGACACAGTATACTTATCCCACTGCAGAGCTTGGTTTCATGTCACAGCCTACCGTTGTTGACGGCGTTGCTGCGTAGGAACGTGGCGTCGTCGACGCTGAGTAGTCTCAGTTTATGACCGGTCAGATCAACCACGTCTGAATCGTATCCACCGGTTGGCAGATGAACTGAGTCGTACCCAGCTTGTTGGTGAACTTGACGCACACGGACTGTCAGCGGTAGACGCTTCACCTCCGCCAGCTGACTGAACCGCCAGTTTTCTGCCAGACACACACAGTGACTTAATAGAGCGTTGGACTTACGATCAAGAGGTCGTGGGTTTAACTATATAGTCGGATCACTATCAAATAGTTACTACTTAGATGGGTGACTGTTTGTAAACAAGTAAATCATCTAGGTATATAGTCGATATAACCAACCATCAAAATCAACTCTGGCTTTCACTAATCCGGGCTAGGTAAATCGAGTACCGGCCTGTCTGGCTGGGTTATGTCAGGGCGCGTTCATCTAGGCCTATGTACGGTGACAGACAAAACTGTGTAATCTCACATGGCAGGTGATGCTTTGTAGTTCTGAGAAAATTACCACATTTACAGACGAATTACTTAAGCTATGCCTTTGGCCTAATTTATAAAATGACTGATTGATAACGAACAGCAATACAGAGAAGAGACTAGACCCTAACAGCGACAGCCGCGCTATAATTGGCCTGAGATTAGAGTAATCAAACTATGGAAATGAAGCAAACAATGACGAGGTGACATAGTTCTGCTGTCTTGTATTTTTATTTTAATTTATTTTATTCATGTGGCTTTGAAGACACCTTTAGGGTTAATAGAGTCAGGTTATTTACACCCATATTTGCATCTTATTTACACCTGTTGTTTTTGCAATGTACAGACAATTCAGACGGTACAGGTTATAATTATACCAGCGACGGGCATGGTGTTGTCCTGCGGTGCTACATAGACGTCCATTGCGTAGCTGGCAGGAATGCTCAGTCTGACCTTTAGCTTGATCCTGACATTGACCTCTGACCCGGCTTGACCTTCGCTGTCAGCGTACAGCTCGGCTGACACGCGACGCTCACTGCCGCAACTGTGCACCAAATAGACCTAGACAAACAGCCAACTCTTACAACAGCTACTGCTGCATTATCACAACAGCAGCAGCAGCAGTTTTGAGTTATCGGAAAATTGTCTCCTTGTCTAAAAAATTGGTCCAGAAATGCAACATTTAAAGCCAAAGATTTTTATTTCGGAAAATTTGGGGCAAAATTGAAACTTTGAGCATCCGGTATGTCGGTAATTTGCAGCAGTGGTTGTTGGAAAATTGCTCCACCTACTTATTTAACCCACGACGAAGCTGCTAAAACTGCCGTTTTGTGACCCAACGCATGACATGTTTTAAACTTTTCAACTGACATCATAGTTCGAGAAAACGTGTGAAGCCGTTCAAAAAAACGTAAAAAGTCACGTTTTTTTGAATTTTCAAAAAAACGCAAAAAACGTTAAAAACGTAAAAAAATTGCCTATATATAAAATAGCGGAAAGTCTTCCAAAAAGTCAGGTTGCAAAAGGCATTACATGTAGGCCTATTATGCAGCGACTATCGATTGTCAGTATTACTGCATATAAATGTACAAAACAATACATGTAGTTTATACACTTGTTAACGGCAACATTTAAAGACTTGCACATCGAAAACAGCAAAAATTACAAAAGGTGATATTGCCCGCATCACACTGACTGTATGTGCTGCTGAATAATATCACCTTTTGTAATTTTTGCTGTTTTCGATGTGCAAGTCTTTAAATGTTGCCGTTAACAAGTGTATAAACTAATGTTTTGTACATTTATATTTGCTGTTTTATTACTAA
>Ga0209367_1003940_pt1 | contig 20353 bp, 18 predicted proteins | sample WorMetLIZISLAND2_FD_187412 | JGI IMG/M metagenome (GOLD analysis project Ga0209367, IMG submission 187412) | Marine gutless worms symbiont microbial communities from Max Planck institute for Marine Microbiology, Germany - Olavius geniculatus... ...
GCATGGTCACAAAATTTCAGTAACTGACCAGCTAAAACGTGTGCTAATCGAATGCTGGGCTCAGCTGATCCTGAACACATTGACTCCAGCGATCGATCAGCTGCCTAAAAGGACTGATGACGGTTATGAATGCAAAAGCTGGGCAACTGCCTATGTCGAATTTCATCTAAACTCAACGCATGAGTTAATGATTGTTGATATTTCACTGAATGCTGAACGAGAATCAACTTAAATTCATGTGTTGCTGCCAATTTAGCATGATTCTAGGGGTAGGATAAATTTAAGTAAATCAGGCAAAGAATATTTAAATGATGAGAAATGCAAGTCGTACACTTCTTCTGTGCACAATTTTGAAACTGTTGGCATATAACGCGCCTTTTCATCAATAAACCTCGCTAAGTTATAAAAGCTCAAATGTCCATGTTAAATCCACGTGTTACAGTCAAATTTGGCAAAATTTCGGGGGTGAAGAATATTAATTCAAGTTAGGCAAAGAATATTTAAATGCTTTATTATGTAAATTTGTCATTTATTCTTTACAGCATTTTAAAACTTTTGACATATCACACGCCTTTTTACGGGTAACCATCGCTGAATTATCAACGCTCAAACAGGTCCAGTGTTTTGGCCCACCCTGTACGTCTGCTTCGTCTTTGCTTCATGTTTGCTTCATCGTGTAAACCGGGTATGAATGATCGCAAAATAACAAGACCACCTTGACATGCCTATTTAATAAAATGTACTTTTCAAAAGCTAGCTAAAACACACACAGTGAATGATTGCCGACAGCATAAATAGATGCATAAAACGAGCTGCTCCAGCAGGCTGTTCCATACAATGCACGGTATTACTCGATTATACATGTAATTATTATTATTATTCAAAGTAAAAATCGATTGCCGACTGACCGAGCACGATTATGGTGATGGCGGCGGTCGCCTTTCCGAACTGATTTTCAACGATCAGCTCGTACAGGCCGGCATCTTCCTTCTGCACCTTCTCAACGATGAACGACAGTTTGCCCTCCGCCAGCTTAAACGACACTCGTTTGGTGTCAAGGACGTTCCCGCCGTTGAAGGTCAAGGTCACCGTCGGCTGCGGGAACGCGGCCAAGGTCAGAGAGACCGTGGTGGAAGTACCGGCTTTCAAGGTCAGCGTGTCCTTGAACGTCGAATCTGGCGTGAGGCTCGGAGCCACTGTGTTAAAACACACCGTGTTAAAACCGATAGTTAAAACGTACTATTTACCAGTAAATACTGAATACCGGTATTTAGATGCTACTGACTAGTGTTGTGCGATACCTTCAATACATCGATAAGTATCGCGAGTACCAACGTTTCGATACCAGCATCGAAGAGATTTTGGTGTATCGCGGACCTTCGCGGCGCCCCAATACAACGAAGTATTGCGAGATGTGTGACGATACCGTTCAGTTTAAAACACTTTAATGTTGAAAAATACGGCACACTGCAGTGAGGAAATTACGTCACAGTACAGAAGTCTTCGTAAAATTAGTAGCGTTTTCACATGTCTGTTCTGTTAAACAGCGCATCTCTAGTTGCAATTGTCGATAAAAATGAATTATATTAACTACGTTCTTATTTTTGGCAACTTTAGAGTAAACGTCACTCACAACGTGAAACACACATTTAATGTGTGTTCTGTTATACAACGAAAAAGTAATAAACTCCCCCCCCCTGGACAAATCCCTCAAATACAATTCTATCTGAAAACATCCGTTCGGACGGTACAGAATCACCCCTGTTAAGTCTTTTTAAGACAAAATGTCGTCCGATAAAAAAATAACTGTGGCCAAATAGTTACAAACTGCATCGTATTGCGGGGGATTTCGCCCGGCGATTTTGCCTATTGTCTTACAGCTAATCAGCACACTTTCAGAGGGATTCCGTTCCGGGGATTTTGTGAGGGGATTTTGTCTAAGTGGGGTTTTGTCTAGAGAAATTCACGCGCACCGCACAGCACACAGCTTTCCATCCAACGCAAGCAGCAAACGCAAGAAACTATGCAACAAACGCAAAGGGGTACAAGCGACACCGCAGTCAAAACGCAAGAAAAGAAACGACGTTTATTCTTGCGCACGTTGCGTCGCGTACGCTGTGTGCGTTGCGTTAAGTGGCAGGAAACTCTCGTTAATTTCGACAAGCATCGTGTTGTCTCACCTTGTAGCTCCAGTGCCGCCTTGGACGCGAGCCCGCGCACGGTGGCCGTGTACTCGGTGACGTCATCGGACCCCGTGACGTCACGAACGACCAGCCTGTGCACGGCGCCGTCCATCTTGACGTCATACTTGTGGTCGGGCATGATTGGCTTGCCGGCTTTGAGCCACTGGACACGGACGTTGGGCCGCGATAGACTGCACTCGAAGGTCGCCGTGCCTGGCAATTCGGACACCACGACGTTCTGAAGCTGGCGCACGAATTCGATCGTCTCTTCTGCAATACAGCAACATACGTTCATTTTAAGTGCAGCTAGAAATTTGGAACAGAACCCAACGTGAAGCCGCCCGGCGCCGTAAGTACGATTGGGGAAAAACTTAAGGGGGTTGAAATTCCACTCGTAGCAAAGTGACGTAGCCGGAGCTCAAATGCATTAACATACGCAGAACGAACGCGCATTGTCGACTACGGGTGGGTCAACATGAGTTCAAATAACTTTTTTGTCAGTGAAGCAAAGTTCACCGATTTTTTGACCAATGCAGGAGAGATCACTGCTGACAAATCAGTTTACCTCTTGTCGATAGCTCTATTTTTTTCCAGAAATATTCGCGGTCAGAGTCGAAAGTTGTACGAAAATACACCAAATTTTGGACGTTTTTGATCTCCCAAATTTTGTTGTATAGCAATTTTTAACCACGCCTCGTGGTACGTCACGTGGCAATGTTTCGGGAAAGTTACGCACCCTTCTTCCAAAGTTACTGAAGCCCTTGCGCTATGAAATTTTAAGCCAAATTTTGACCTCCTCTGTTAAAAATGTTGTGGGAACTCCCGTCTCCAATAGGAGGTGGGATAGCAAGCTTTAGTCATAGCGCGTTCCAGAAATATTCGCGGTCAAAGTTGGGCATAGTCCAAAATGACGCCAAATTTTGCATGTTTTGGCCCCCATTTTTGGGGTGGGGGTGGGAGCAGGCCCCAAAATTTTGGATGAGGATTATAAAATTAAACTTGCTTCGGACCACGTGGCAAAATTTTGCTTTATATAATTTCTGTCCCTTAAATGTAGACCCCATTGCCGTGCGTCTCAGATGCGAGTCACAAACAGTGACGTAGTTTTCGCCAGACGCGCCGCGTGTAACTTTTGCAATATTTCTAATTAATTGGTTACATTAGTGCTCGAGTTGTTGTTTTGCATGCGTATGCACAAAATCTAATGAAATGTTGGAAGGTGCTCTTGTGGCTTGTAATTTTGATATATTCTACAGTTTACGACATGCACTATCGGCATTCGGGTTATCTGGTGTTGGCTCACGTTTATGCTTCAAGCGTGTTCGCTTTAACACTGCTTTCAAGAAAAACGCTTTTATTTTGCTGAGTAATGATGATTATAAAACGATTCTTTGTGCCAAAATTTGCTGATATCGAACTAGAATTGTTGAAGCTATTTGAAAATTCGGCCCAATTTCGGACAACTTCAAGACTTGACTGTAACCCCACAAATTTTCCCCACGACGCGCAGTAAGGCGGGCACGACAATTTGGGTACAATATTTTTGGAATCCAAAATTCCGGTGCGATTTCTGACAACTTTTAATTTGACTGCCAATATCGCTGGAAGAGATCAAGATATCAAAAATTGGAATAACAAGTGAACAACCGCGGCCCCTCTTGCGTTGAGCGAAAACAATACGATAACTTTGGTGCTATAACAAAAAATGTTCCGTGGTCACATTACGACCTGCCTAAAGTCAACACTGAGTCTACACTGCGTATATCTATAGGCTATGCGAATTGCGGTCGGTACGTGAAGTTGCTAAGAGCGGAATTACAACCCAATAATTTTCATCCAATCAGACTTACGGAGCCAGGCCGACTCACGTTGGGCTTTGCCCCAAATTTCTAGTTTTTTTGCGACTCGGTGTGTGTGTGCAATAATAGGCGCTACACGACATGCCGTGATATAAAAATAAAATCAACCAAAAAATGCCCCTTCACTACCATTTCGCCGTCTGCAACCGGAAGTACGGAGTTATTTTGCGACTACTAACCAAAAGACAAGAAAAAAAGGTTTACCAGTGACAGAAAGCGCCGCGGTGGACGAGAGATCGGGTGCGAAGCTGACGGAGTACTGAGTTTGGTCGGACTTCTCGACGTCTTTGATGACGAGCACGTGCATCGTGCCGTCTACCACACTGATCTCCGTTCTACCGCCAGAGCTCAGCTCCACGCCATTACGAAGCCACCTAGCGGTCTGCAGACCAAGTCACAGCCAGTGAGTGAGTGAGTGAGTGAGTAGGGTTTAGCGTCCCGCCCGATAGGCCTACAGTGTAGGACTGGTGATTTCGGGGACAGTCTTGTCAGGCAATGCACAAACATACACATGTTATGGTAAGTTTAACCTTTACAATGATAACAATCACAGCGCGATTGTAATCGAAAGTTTTATCATTGCCATCATCATCATCATGATTATTTTTCTTCGCCAAGAAGTAAGCCTACAGAAAAAGCAGCGCGTACAAGGTAAGCAGCAGCAGCAGGACAACAAGCCAGTACATTGCACTATTAGTTGCCTTTTAAAAGACTACAAAACGCCATAAAATCTCTGCAACATAATCGTTACATATAGGCTCTAAACAAAGATTTTTGTATTAAGAACATCCTAAGACAAAATATCCTAAGATCAGTCTTTCTGACATGCAAATTGTTACAAGACACAAAAAAGTTATTATAAGATTTTAGGTAGTTAAGCAAGTAAATTTATACAACACAAAATGTCAGCAGAAAAACCCACTGAATCTGAGACCCAGCGAGCGGTGTTGAAACCAAGATAGGCCTAAAAGCTAGGAAAAATTTTTTAGTTACCGACGAAAAAACATTATGAAAAGGGAATTGCGAATATCTAAAGAGATGGTATTCAAGATGGTGGGAGCTGTTATATATCAAGATATGTCGTAAGTGTTCTATCTATGAATTAGCTCACTGTTCTAAGATGACCATACGTAAATGTGAAAAATGTAGTTAAAATATCTTAAGACGTTTTGTGAATCGAACTGCATCACCTGGTTCGGCTTTGAAACCTCGCAGTTGAATGTAGCTTCTTGCTTCTCAAGCACTTCCTGGTCTGCCAACGGCGTCAGTATCTGCAGAGGAATCTCTGTAACATATCAACCAACATGATCAATCAAATATAGTTGCCTTAACAGCACAGTTACTTCGAGGAATGTAAGTAAATAAATAAGCAAAGTAAAATGGCTTAAAAGGCGCAGACTAACAATTTGCAATCAGCCACAATGCGCCGTGATCTCTTTGGCCACCTTGTACGTGTGAGTTTCTGGTGAAATTTTAATAAGAAAAGAATATGGCGAGAACAAGGACCAAACCAATGAAACAAAGCAAAGTTTAAAAGGGTTTGTACGAAATGAAAGAAAACGAATTAAATGAATTAAACTAAAATCTATTGGTCTTTCATTTCGGTTTAGTTCATTTCTGTCACTGCGAACACGCCTTAACATGTAATATTCGACACAACAGTCGGCACAGACTGATTATCATTTCAAAACCTGTCTTTGCCTTTGACGGTGTGTTAATTCGACATCACTTTATTTCGTTTTTTTTCACTGTTGAATTATCCGTCGGTTTGATTTAACTTTAACTATGTCTGTAGCAGAGTTTATCAGAATTACTTTTGTCCGTACAATAATTTGCTTATTTAACGTTCTCTAGTAAACACTCAACGCATCTAAAACTCTGCGTATGCCACTACATAAATATAATATAATATAATATAATAATAATAATAATATTTTTGGAGTGATCAGTGAAGGGAGTTGTATCTTCCTACCTTTGACGGTGAGTTTGGCGGATGTTTTCTTGTCGTTGATGCAGCAGCTGTATTTCTCCGCGTCCTCCGTGTGCGCCGTTTCAATGATCAGTCGATGAATCGTACCCTCGGTCTCTGTGCGGAATCGAGCCCAGTCCCCCACCCCGGGCTCTATCTTGCCCCCGGCCTGAAACCACGTGGAAGACTGCTTTGGCTTGGAGACCTGGGACCCAACATACAGACAGTGTCAGCAGATTTACAAAACAATACAATGTAGTATTCGTTTATTGAAGTACTGTCAAAATACAAAGCATTTACAGATTCGGGTAGCACATTAAAACAGTTAAACTATTTATGATAATAAAAATTTAAAATATCTTAAAAGCATTACAGGACAACAGATAAGATGTTCTGAGATCTTTTTTTCAATTTATTGTCAACTTACACAATAGTCCCACAACGGCAAAATTGATCGCACAATTTTTATCTTAAACGATATATTTTAAGATAAGTCGTAAGTGCTTTGCCAATGAGCTCATTATACTAAGATGTGAAAAGTGTCTTAAGATTATCTTAAGACGTTCTGTAAATTAAGCACCTGGCACTCGAATGTCGCGGTCTCTTTCTCCGTCACTTCAACGTTTGACATCAGCTTCGCAAAGTCCAACGGAATTTCTGACAACAAGTCACACAGCGCTTAATTAAGTTCATACTCCACTACTTCGATTTGTTGCACAGTTGTAATGAGTGTTTAAAAACTTTTGTTATTTTTCACAAAAACGCGTTTTTGGACGTTTTTTTCTACTACGCAACGTTTATTTTTTTGTTAATAACAGAGTAACAAACGGACTTTTCCGCCACTCGCAATATTTCAAAAAGAACAATGTTAACGTATCAAACTGCTTAGAAAGTAAACGATGAGTATTTGTTGACGCGACGTTAACAAAACAGTCAAGTTAAAACACAAGAATCAGAAAGAATCAGTACGGCACAGTTACTTTCACTGAGACGGATTTCAGTGATTATAAATAAGTCCGAGTCACGAGGCTTCGAGTCCAAGTTCGAGTGCGGGTCGAAGTCGTCAAAAATAGAGACCCGAGAATCCGACTCCAGAAATTCAAGTATACTGCATCACTGTGGCCAGATAACTTATGACGGCGATAGGTGCTATGACGAGTAACGACTACGTAATCGTGCGTTCCGCAAAAAAATGATCACAAAGAGCTGCACGAAACGGATAGTGATGCTTCCGGTATACCTTCCGCGCTAAGCCTGGCGGTGGACTCGAGATTAAGGCCAAGGCATTATTGTTGAAAGCCACAGCCAAAATTGAAGTCAGAGTTAAAAGTATAAAGATGACAACGGCATCATGAGTTAGAAGTTTTATCGTGTTAACAAGCCCAAAACACTACAACCAAGGCCAGGCCGAGGCCGAGTAGGTACCCGCATCCGAATTAGTCACTAGGTTTAGAGTCAAAGTTAGGAAAAGAGATAGGGTTAGGGTTAGGGTCAGGTTTAGGGTTATGGTTGGCGTCAGCGTTAACGATAATAATTCGGCTGCAGACAAGTACCGACGCCGTCAAATGCTTAAGGCCAAGGCCGAGGCCAAAGCCAAGGCCCAAACTTTGGTTGCGTGACCATTTTGGGCCTCGATGATGACTTAACATCTCTGAATGTTTACCTTCGACGGTAAGCGTGGCGCTAGACTCAACTCCCTCCTCGACGACGATCTTGTAAACATCAGCATCGCCCAGCTCACATTCGCGTACGGTCAGCATATGTTTTGTGCCCACGCTGGTCTGCTGGAAGCGCTCCATCTCTTTCGTGACCTCCGTCTGACCTTTGAACCATCTCGGCTTCAGGTTCGGCTTCGAGACTTCGCACTCGAACATCGCCGTCTCGAATTCGATGACCTTCCGGTCGCTCAGCGGAGTCAGGAACTCGGCCGCCGCTTCTGTACCACAGATGTAAGAATGCGTTTTTACGTTTTTTTTATTCTTGTCACGTTTTTCAATGTTTTTACAACGTTTTTTTAATTTTTGAAGTTTTCTCTCTGTTTAGTTTCAGCTATACTGCACTTACAGCATAGGAATTAGTCAAAAAGTTGAACCTTTTTAAGCTAACGTTTTTATTCAACGTTTTTAAACGTTTTTAAAAAATTCTTGCCACGTCATTTTACGTTTATAACGTTTTCTTGGAATATTTTTCTACAACTTTTTTACACCTATGTTCTGTACAGCAATGGCAAATACGACTGAACATCACGGAATCTACGTTATGATGATCTGAGGCTATCACCTAGAACAGTAGTTCCCGACGGGCTTATATTTTGTTGGCATTTGTTTATCCTTCCTTTTGTCACTACGAGATCTTCGAGCTCCGTCGGCCGATCGATCATCGTGACACAGTGGTGTCGTGCCCATAAGGCCGGGGGGAGGGCGGCGGAGACGCCCGCCAAATATTTTCAAAAAACGAAAAAAATTTCTATATAAAACATTTTAAACATGTTTCAGAGAAAAGTATAAACACCCCAGTGCAGTCAGACCCACTAGGAGAGCTTATAGCGCTCCCTAGGCTCCCTGGCTGTACCCCCTTCGGCGCTCCTGAACTTCGCGCCTCGCTCGGGACCTCGATCGCAGGCTGACATTTCCCCTAAATATTAAAACAGAACCACGAATATTTCACCCATGATGTAAGGTGTATTCAGTTTTTTTATAATCGTGGTCTTAAAATTTGGAAACAATCCCCCAAAATGGAGGCCAAAACATGCAAAATTTGGTGCGATTTGGGACAACTTCAGATTCTGACTGCGATTATCTCCAGATTGATAGATTGGAGACTGCGTTCGCGCCACGGGACGTTACTGGAATGTCAGCCTCCAAAAATTTCTCTCCCCCAATCGGACTTACAGCGATGGCCGGACTCACGTTGAGCTTCAACACTTGAGGATTTCGGCACAATTCACTGTTGAAATAGCCTACGTTTAGGCCCTAGGCCTACTTTAATTTTATATGACACTTCGTGTAACGTTACACAACAGCTAACAGAAAATTAAAGTGTAACGCAGAACAGTACGCACATAGCGACAGCTGGGCTTTTTCTATATTGCATTATTTGTCTTGCTACCGCCGCGGCGATATAAAATTTTCTGTAAAATAACAAACCTTCAACGAAGAGTTTTCCCACGGACACGGCGCCCTCCACTTGAACCTTGTAGGTGGCCTCGTCATCGAGTGAAGCTGATTTGATGGTGAGGAAATGTCGAGCTCCGTCGACGCCAATCTGTACACGAACGAACATAAATGTAAAAAAGTTCCAAAAAATTTTTAAAAAGTAAAAATCGGGCAGGAAAGGAAGTTGAAAAACGTTGAACGTAAAACGTTTGCCGTTTGCCTGACATTGTTAATTTTTCCACCTTGATAGCATTTAAACGATCAATAAATACTTTGGATCTCTCTGCTTACTGTATTGGCTCTGTTTAGCCTGTTATTACACTGTCCTGGTCGTTGTTTTTACTACCTTGTTTTGGTATTTGTTTGTTCTAACTTTAGAACTTATGGATTTATCTGACTGTACTTGTGTATTAAGGGCAGTGTTCAGTACTTTTAGTCTCACTGTCCGGTCCTACTGCATTGTCATCTGCATGTTTTAAATTGTTTTATTGGACAAATAAAGATTGATTGATTGATTGATTTGTTCAACATCTTGCCTAACGCCTAATGCTGTAGATGCACGTGTGACTGAAATTAGAGAAAAATAAACTTTATTCAGTTTCAATTCAAGCCTGTGGTCATAAGACTAAGTATCGCTATACTGGATAAGCAAATTACCACCATTATGGCCTATTAATCCGTTCCTGTGGTTTCAGAGGTGTTTCTCAGAGTTCTGGATGCAAATTTTGACAAAAGCTTTACAAATAATTTGCAATAAAAAATGGCAAACGTGGTAAATTAATCTGGCACACAAACCGAAACTATATATATTTCGAATGGTACTGAAATAAAAACAAAATGGCAACTACAAGAACAGTAATAGAGCTGTTGAAGCATCAATTTTTAGCGCATGCATTAACGCGTTAATAACGCATCATTAATATTGCTCATACTTATATTGTAGGTGGACTACATCGAGATGTTGACAGGAATGAAGCCCACGAACTCGTGCCTGTGTCGCAGGACCGTGACAGTAGTGATGGAACGGCAACAAAATAATTTCTAATTCCTTGAATATAATTCGATCGTTAAATGAACGTAGTTTAATGGAATATTTTTACACATGCTTCAAAGAATTAAGTGAATTTACGTATGTGCGTTAACTTTTTTAACGCGCGTTAATGCTTAACACTTTAACGCGTTAAGTTAACTCTTTAATTTTAGACAGAAATAAAAAAACGTGAAAAAACGTTTATTACCTCTATGCGATCGGACGGCGTCAGCGGCTTGTCGTGTTTCGACCAGGTCGCCGGCTTGTCGGGTTTGCTGAAGACGCACTCGAAACTCACGTCTGACTTCTCCACGACTTTCTGGTCGCCGAGAGGTGTCAGCACCGTCACCTCCGCCTCTGAAGCACGCCAAATTCACAACACGTAGGGGCGTCGTGCTGGGGGAATTGCCCACCCTAAATTTTTAGCTCTCAGAAAATTTTTGCTTGTCGGCAAGTATTCATAGATGTGTGGAACTTGGTAGGACTACAATTCATTAGCTAACTTTTCGAAAGTTCACTTATCGAACATAAATTTCAATTAAGAAATATATTTTACTATCCAACGAAAGCAGCAGTGGTTGCCGAAACGTCGTCAATTTCTATCAAAATAAAGGTTGCATATTGATAGATTTTGTCGGCCTATATATTTGTAGTTACCATTTCAACCCACGAGTCTATTCAAAGACAGTTACTTCTTCACCATAAGCGAAAGTAACAAATGTATATGATTAACTGTGGTTACAATCTCGATATTATAAACAAAATTCGGTCGACCTTCCCTTGCGACAGCTGGGCTTCTTGTCGTTATCGCTATCGTTACGTACCTCTCACGCTGAGGGTGGCTGATGTAGAGACGTTCTCGATGCTGTAGCCGTACTGTCCGGCGTCGGCGATGGTCAACTCGGCAAACTCAACACACTGATGATATCCGTCCACCTTGAGTTGGATTCGCTCGGAGGTCGTCAGAGGTTGTCCGTTGTACGTCCACTGACCGTCTGTCCGGTCGGTCTTCGACAGATCGCATGTGAGTGTCGCCGATTCGCCCTCGAAACCCTCCAAGTTCTTCAGCTCCAGCGTTATGCGCACCGGCTCTTCTGTAAACAAAAGTGGCGTATATTAGGTAAACAAGAACATCTATATCATGATTAACCTAAAACGCGTAGAAAACGACGTAACTGAACTGCGATAAACTTAAGTTAGCCAAACTTAATTTACCTAAACTAAACCGACTAAACTGACATGGTTAGTTCGTGACAAACTGACCAATTATGGGCAAGCAACAAGCCTAATGCATTACATTGGACACCGACTAGCGGCGTCGGTGATCTACGTACAGCCAGTGCGGTAGCAGCAGCAACTTTCTATGTCTGCCTAAAGATCCACAGTAGAAAACGTATCTCTCTGGAACTGTCGTTGGTGTAGGAAATATCGCCGGTATAGAATATGAACTGCTCAATTCTTATAACAACGTGTTTTCCGAAAGCAACAACGACGGTAATCCACTAGTCAATAATCCAGCGCCGTGTGCAGTTTGCTACACGGGAGATCGACCAACAATCCTCATGATTCCAGCGAGAACACAGTGTCCAACCGACTGGACCACGGAGTACCAGGGATATCTGGTCTCTGATCATAAAAATCGCCCTAGTCGCAGCAGCTACGTTTGCTTGCTAGGACGAGGCGCCAGAAGTCGCAGTTGGTGGAACAAACAAAAACCAAGCGATAATCTACCCTGTTGAAGTCCTCTGTGGATCGCTGCCATGTTCTGTGTATCCCACTGGAAGAGAGCTGACCTACATCGTCTGCTCAAAATGATTAATCCGTAGGCTCTAGAGGAACATCAATCAGATGTGATAGAAGGCTAACTGCTTTCTCTTTTCAAGTGCAAATGACAAATGCGCGACAGGAGTTAACTTCAGTTCCTCGCTCTGGCGACTGGTCATTTTTGACAAATCTGACAAATCCTAATTTCTAGCGCTAGCAGCATCAGCATACTGAACTAACGTGACGATATTAAATGGTAGGTCTAACAGTAATTGTTGGACCTACTTTGCACCTGCTTAACCGTTGATAACAAGTGACGGTTAGTGGTAGAAACCTGAAAGGCGGGTTATATGTCAAAAATTTCAGAATGTTGTACAGAAAAGTGCAGAACTTGCATAGTCGTGCAATTAAAAATTCACCGATCAGCAAAATGTAGAGAATGACAAACGGAAACGATCACGAGATAACAGCGATAATGACCATAGTGACTTATATGAGGATTGTTATTAAAAGGTTGACAGTATGCACAGCTCTAACGGAATACGAGATCTACGTAGTGTCAGCAGCCATATCGCATCACACAATGTTAGCTGCCATCCAACGCAGCTGAACGCGCCGCAAGTTAACTCCAGCAAGACAGGCCGGCAATCGTTTTCCCTACCCCAGAGGGATGAACGGCTAAGTTGGCGGTTGACCTGGGTGGTTGATCCCGACCAGGAGTCGAACCCACGACCACATGATAGCTCTAAGTCTGACGCCCTACCGTTACGGTATTTAGCCCCTTGTTACTAAGACTATGACAACATGAAGAAGATATTAGAAAGTGATTACGTGTGTGACAAAACTTCGCATGGGATAAAAGTTAGCTGGCAATTAAGCCTCGTTTGGCAGCGCTATCGCGCCACCTTGTAGCGTCTCGTGCGATTGTGCTGCCAAACCCGAGTTGACTAACGGCTGCTCTGTACGTAGCCGCGCCCCGTTTTTTGTCGCATGCGAGGTTTTGTCGCTCGTGTAAGCACTCTCTTATAAAGATCCGGTAACTTGTCATAGCGCTGCTGACGTGATGCGCCACCAGAAGCGTTTTACAATCTCCAGGCAAGTGGCAGCTGATTTGCATGAGCTAATGATACCGCAGCGCACTATACGGCCATCCATTGCCCGCGCGAACGAACAATTGGACCCGCGGTTTGCAGCTAGGAGACATATAACCGCCCCAATCAGCCACACTAAACCTTCACCCTGTAGCCCGTAAACTACTACTGATTTCCCGTCCCGCTGAGGATTGGATACGGAGTTGGCACATACCGCTAACGGTGACTTTGCACGACGACGTCTTGATTCCGTGGGCGGCGTCGTCGATGCTGGCCGTAAACTCCGCCCACTCGTCCTTGGTCACGCCCCTCAGCGTCAGCACGTGCCTCAACCCGTCCTCACTCACAGACGCCTGGAACCGCTCAGTGGTCAGATCCAGTTCCTGACCGTTTTTCAACCACGTGACCTTGCGCGGCTTCGATATCACCAGAACCAGAGAGATGGTCTCGTTCTCCTGTGTCTCCTGATCTACCAGAGGTGTCCTTATCTCGCACGGAAGTTCTACGCACATCCACCACAGAAGATTTCACGGATATCTGGGCTTAGGGTTTTTTCTCGTTTCAGTTTTTTTTTCTACTTCTAGTCATCGTAAATTTTTCCCTTTTTAGTTTTTCTGATGTCAGGCAGTTTCTTGACGTTTTACATTTTACATCATAATAGTACTTTTTTTGTGTTGGGTGGCAGGTAACGATGTTACCACCTAAAGCGCCTTTTTCAGAAGACCATATTTCGGCCCCTAGGGGGTGCTACGCCCCCAAATTTTTTTACACGCGCTAGAAAATGACCAAGTCGTGCTAGCGCACTTCCCATCGGGAGCATGGATCCCCCTCACAATTTTTTTTCAAAGGGTGATCATAAATTGGCTTAAAATGTAGCGTATTAGCCGCGAGAACTTCGCAGCCAAAGGAAGTAGCTTCATGAAACTTTGCCACGTGACGTGCTGCGAGATGAGGGTGATAACGCAAGTACAACTTTTAGGGACACCGCCCCCTTAAAATTTGAAAGGGCAAAAGCGTTCAAAATTTAGTACGTTTTACAACAACTTTTGTGTTTGACCGCAAGTATCTCCGAAACGAATAAAGCTATCGACAAGCGGTAAAAAGCGTTATCAAGCACTGTTAATCGCGCGTTGACAAAAAATTGGTGAACTTTGGTTTACCAACATCAGAGATTACGGGGCTAATGTTTACCCACCCTAGGTCGACGGTGCGCGTTTTGCGTATGCTATTGCATTTGAGTGCGGGCTATGTGACTTTGCTACTGGGGAAATTTCACCCTCCCCCCTGCATTTTCCCCAATCGGACTTAGGGCGCCGGGCGAACTCGCGTTGGGCTTTGCCCCAAATTTCTAGTTGTTTTTGAATCCCGTCTAAAATCTCACCTTTCTCACCTTTCCCAGATTTTGGTAGGCTAGCAGAGTTCTTCGCGGACCTGACAATAAAGATTTTATGATCCTGGCTTTTGTCACTTTGACAAGTCAGCAGAGTTTCACAGCCAGACACAGACACACGGATGACTTTGCGATAGATTAAGCTAAGACTAAAGCTATGCCGACGCCCTGTGATGTCGGTTGACTGTGTCAAAGTTATCAGCGAAGAAGCGCTGTCGTCTCTGCGGTACCTGGCATTTATTATTAGTTGGTCCGTATTATGTCTACAACATATCGTATAAAGCAGATGTGTAGCAGGGTCCGGAGAACTGTATGAAATTGTCCTAACAGTTGGACTCTGTCCCTTAGCCCCCGCTCTCCTGAGAAAGTTTGTGAGTAGCCTATACGGCACTCCACCGGACCCCACCTTTTTGACGCTGTTGGCGACTTGCGTCCACACAACTCGTTATCAGAAGAAGAGAATGATGGGTCTGACGCCAAGACTGACGGTACTTTGGATAGATGTGCATTCATTAATATTTACCTTCGCCAAGGAGGTTATGTTGTTGCCAGACTTTGTTTGTCTGTCTGTTTGTCTGTTTGTTTGTCTGTGTGTTAGCAAGATAACTCAAACAGTTATGGACGGATCTTTCTGAACTTTTAAGGGTATGTCAGGAATGGCACAAGCTACAAGTGATTCAATTTTGGGGGTGATCCGGAAGGAATCATGGATTCTGGATCACTTTAAAATTTTCGTTACCATTGCTTTTAATGGGGCATAAGGGAAACCGCTGCAAAACCGAAGATGGTGCTGCCACCTAGCGAAAAACATTGCCTTGGCGGAGGTGTGCGGGCTCTGACTGCTTTCTAGTATTTAATAGTTTACCGTCGACGGTGAGCGTGGCGGAGGTCTCAATATCCTGGCATCGCATCGAGTACTCGGCGGTATCGTCCAGGCCGCAATCGTCTAGTGTCAGCGTGTATTCGCAGTCCTCGTTCACTGCCGAGTACCGCGGTGATTCGCTAGGTGTCAGCTCGACACCGTTCTTGAACCAAACCACCGGCTTGTTAGGTTTCGACAGTTTGCACGTCAGCGTTGCTCTGCCGTGTTCCGGAGCCTTCGCGTTTTTCAACGGCTCGACCAGCTGCACTGGACGCTCTGCAACCAAAAACACTTTCTGTTAGCCCACGTGAAGGTTATAGGTTAAACGGTTTGCACAACTTTTTATGCAAACCCATCGCATAGCTGAGAAGCGTCACCTGCCATATGGGATCACACAGTGTTAGCTGTCACCCGACACAGGTAAACGCGCCCGCCTTAACTCCAGCCAGTCAGGCCGGTAATACAGGGCCGTATTGTAATCAAGCAGCGATTAGCCTAAGGGGGTTCAACCCCCAATCCCTTCGAAATGTAAGGATTTTTTTCACTCAACAAATCACCAAAACACAGCAGTAATTTGTGCTGCACGTACACGACTGAGAATGTTGCACTCACTACATCATGAAGTTAAAACATTTTTATGTTTTTTTTATAAAAGTTTAAATGTTATTTTGCTAAATGTGGTTCAATGTTTTTATGTATATTTTTACATGTTTTCTTCTAAAAGCGAAAAAAACATGCTTTTATGTTTTTTATTTGCAAATTAATGTTTTTAACATCTATCCACTACATCACCACACATCCAGTTCAACACAGCCTCCTATCCTCGGCGAAACGGCAAATCAGCGTTCCGACCTGTAACGTTGAGCTGGGCCTGACTGGAGGCTCCACTGCTGACGATCTGACACTGATAGCTCGCCGCGTCATCGAGAATCGATTTGCGAATCTTCAGCGTTCTCTTAGTTCCCGCCGCCTCGATGGCCACGTGCTCGCTGGGCGCCAACTCGACGCCGTTTTTCAACCACTTCACCAGAGCGTCGGCCTTAGACAGCTCGCAGGCGAACTCAGCCTCCTCATCCTCGGTGACCGTCGACTCCGCCAGCGGCTGGACGAACGTCGCCTCCACGTCTGTCAGCAGCAGCACGATTTATTTCATAAATATAAGTAAGTAAGTAGTCTTTAATCATTTCAGAAACTTTGACAAACAAACAATGAAGTCGCAGTCAACAATAAAAATCGCAAAACAGTCAAGTAAATGTGTGCACATCATGCGAGTATTTGTATGAAAATAAGTAAGTAACTAAGTAGCTTAAAGTAAGTCATGCATAAGTAAGTCAGACGTAAATAAGTAAGTAGATATGTAAGTAAGGAAATAAATAAATAATGTACAATAGTAATAATAATGACAATTTTTGGTTATAATACTTTCATTACGGATGTGGATTCACATATACAATTTTTCTTAAAATTTTGTTTCTTAATACGCATTTTTTCTCAATATTTATGTAAATGTATTTTTTCCTAAGTGTTTTTGTAGATTCTTTGTAAATATGACCTTAGCTTAATGTCACTTCGTCAACTTTTTCTTATGTTCGACTTATGAACTTTTGTTCAGTGCGTGAAACAATCAGTCACACAATAAATTTTCCGAAGTTGTTCGTAGATTTTTGTAAGTTTGTCGTAAATTTTCGTTAGCTCAACTTGGAAACTTCTGTAAATAAAACCTGCAGCAGTCCGCTAAAGTATCAGTAAACATAAGCAAATCTGACCTGCTACGACGAGTTGTGCTTCGGTCTTCTTATCTCCGATGCTCAGACTGACTTCGGCGGCATCGTCGAGCGTGCAGTCCTTGACCTTGAGGGTATAGTCAAGGTCATGCGTCTCCAGCTCGTACTTGTCATCGGAAGCCGTGACGATCTTGTCTCCAAGCTTCCAGACGACGTCCTGGTTCGGCTTCGACAGCTGGCAGCTGAACGTGGCGGTTTCACCGACCAATGCCTCGGTGCTCGACAACGGCTTGAGCAGCTCCACAGGTCGCTCTGGACAATTATTATCACAACCCTTCTCAAATCTACAGTTTAATTTGTGCTAATATACTATCTGCTACGGCGTAACGGCGCTCATTTTGAGGCGGCAAGCCGTACAGCAGTACAGGCAGGCTATGCGGTTGATTGTGCCAAAATGTCGAAAATACCGTAAATGTAAAAATGATTTTTTTAAAAATTAAAGTTTAACAAAATGTTGTTAAAAGTTTTCTTTTTACTTTTTGCGTTTTTTTAATATTTTTAATGTCGCGTTTTTGTTGTTGTTAAAACATAAACGCACAAAATGATGCATTTCTCATGGGCAAATTGCGCTTAGAGTCTATTTCTAGCTGGACAGAGCGTTTTGTAGCATATATTGACTTTATTTGATTAGTACTACGTTTCTTCTTACTTGAATGAATACTTTAGCTTACTGTTTTATACATGTTTTTAATGTTGTCATAAAAGTGAGAAAAAACATGTATTTATGTTTTTTTTATTTGTTAATTAATGTTTTAACATCCATGAAAAATACAATGCTGCCACGCACCAGATGCGATAAAGCTTCAAATACACCAAAACTCGTCTTTGACTGAAACACGGAATACTCTTTTCCCATTTTCCTTTCAATGCCTTGAACCCCGGCGGCTTATCGACAGTACCGCTACTGCTTTGTTACATTGTCAATTCAGCTTCATATTATCAGCGGGCCAGACAACGAAAAGTAACTTATAGCTATTTAGCACAAAATTTTGTCCTAGATACCACCAAAGTTTGTCAGGAATATGTCGGTTTCGATCTACCTAGCGTCATGGTTGAGAAACGAATTAGGCCCGTAAGTTGTTTTGGCAAGTTATGAGAACGTTTGCTATTAGCTAACGTTAGTTAAAATAGAGTTGAGTTCTTGTTTTCTTTTTTGTTTTTCTGCCATCATATTTTGGCGAACAAAGATTTTCGTAGTAATTAAGACAGTTACATTACCTTGTACTTTGAGCACGGCCGTCGTGCTGTCGTCGCCGATCTCGAGCGTGTATTCCGCTTGATCGTCTGCCGAAGCGTCGCGAATCGTCAGTTCGTGAACAGTTCCGCTCACTGCGGCGTCGTATTTCTTATCCACCTTGGGAATGATCTCGAGTTCGTCTTTGAACCAGGTGCCCGTGACGTCAGGCTTCGATACCTCGGCGTGTAACACGCAAGAGTCGCCCTCCGTGATAGCCTCTTCAGCTTTCAGCGGTACCGTTATGTGCACCGGCAGCTCTGCACACGCAGATTTATGCTAGGGGCTTGATCTTCCCTTCTCTTTCCTATTTCCTCCTATCCATTTCTTATTTCCCTTTCCTTTTTTGGCCTTCTTTTTCTTTTCCTCCCTCCTCCAGTTTTTCCTCAATCAACTGGGGAGTCGGGAAAGCGATATAAGTTACCCCAGAAAAGTCCTTGAGTGCGAACGCATTCTGACACATTTACGGGTGGAAATTTGACCTTCCATTTCCCATAACTGCCCAATCCCTACTATCCCGTCCTCATTTGTTCTACCGTTTTTTTTTCAGAGCTATCGCCGCAAACATATTTTCGTGCATTTTAAACCAAAAGTAACTTGTGCTATTGTACAAAACACATAAATTCTTATTTACTAATTTTTTGCTATTTTTTATTTACTTATCTTTTCAACTGGCAAATCTATCCACAACCGACTAACGAAATAACAAAACAGACAAGCACAACTTTGCATAAACTTATGGGATGTTTACACGATCCAGCAAACGTTCTGCAAACTTCCAGCAAATGTATTCAAAATACACGTGCTAATGCTGGACGTTTGCTGGACGTTTGCTGGATCGTGTAAACACCCTATTACGGTACTAAAATACAGCTTGAATATGTTTGTTCAAATAAAAATATTTATTTAATTGTTCAAACTTTCAACCTCTCTCTGCATGCTTTCACTGATGAAAGCATACAGTGTAACTTCTTCGATCTTACTCAGCCTCCTGTTCTGAGCAGAATGAAAAATAAGCAGTAGCTTACTGGTGAAGGCCTAGTGTGGCAGACTGGAGCGGTGGTGTGTTTGCTAGCTGCAAACCGCGAGTCCAATTGTTCGCAGACAAACCATAGATGGATGGCCGCATAGTGCGCTGCTGCATCATTAGTTCATGCCAATCAGCTGCCATTTCTGAGACTCTAATTTTGTAAAGCGCTTCTGGCCACGAGTCCGACTTAAGAAAGCAGTGTTATAGTAAGTACCGGATCTTTGCCGTTGCCTTCATCTTACAAAATGACTAAGCAGTAGTTTTATTTAGTTCAAACTGCTGCTGGAAAGAACAAGACAAGTCGATGAACCGAGACGAGGGGTCCTACCAACTTTCACACATCTATGACTACTTACTGTCTGCCGCAGCGACACCTGGCGGACAGTTGTTCTGACGAAGGCAGCAGCGGTTGCCAAAACGTCAACAAAAACAATTATAAAGGTTGTATTTTGCGGATTTTTTCTTTAACTTATGTACTGCTGGTATCATATCGTATCATGCCTCTTCCGTTCATTCGACAGTTTTGCTACTTTTTAATCCCGTCTTAAATCTCGCTATTTCGCTTCTTAGTCATCCACACGCCAGCGCCTCAGATTCGATTTTCGACCAGTGGAGCTAAATTACTAATTGACTGATTAACTGATTGATTATACCTTCGACCCAGAGCGTGGCTTTGGTGGATACGTCATCGGTAAGTTTGACTGTGTATTCCGCTTCGTCTTCCAGTGTAGCGCTGTTAATGGTCAGACGGTGAACGCAGCCGTCCACGACCACCTAACATACAGACAGTCGGCTTCACTAGCACACAACACTGTAATACTGTTTTACCCAACACGCCTTCATACTGTCGTTACGCTACCTTGCGAAATGCAGAAGTGATAGTGTGGCCATTTACAGCAATGAATTCAGGGGTTATTCTAAGGAAAATTTTGGACTGCACACGTGGGCCCATGGCGAGCGCGGAGCGCGAGCCTATAACGGGGGTCTGGGGGCGGAGCCCCA
>Ga0209367_1003942_pt1 | contig 20346 bp, 5 predicted proteins | sample WorMetLIZISLAND2_FD_187412 | JGI IMG/M metagenome (GOLD analysis project Ga0209367, IMG submission 187412) | Marine gutless worms symbiont microbial communities from Max Planck institute for Marine Microbiology, Germany - Olavius geniculatus... ...
GGGGTTTTGATTCTGTGGGGGGTCGAATTTTTGGATTCCCCATAAGAAAGAGAAGTCGCCGTTAACACAGGGCTTGAACTACCGTTCAGCCTGTGATAACGTTAACGGCTGTTCTGGCATACTAAAGTCATCACCTCACGAAGTCCATGTCTCCGCGGAACCTATATACGCCACGATAGCGACAACAAATTTTGTTCTTCTTCCAGAAGTGGCTTGTTTCTTATGCCGTCGAATTATTGATGTATGAAAAAGTTAAACTAAACATCAAGTTGTGCATGCCACCGTTTAAATAGGCTACATTGCGGGTATTGCTTGTCTGTTTGTCGGTCCGTCTATTTGTCCCGTACGGGCTACTAACTCGAAAACAGTAAAAACGTAGAAAAGCAAGAAGGTGACAATTTTTTAGCTTAAAAGTCGAGGTTGTGGTCAGGGTTCTGGTTTTGGATGCGCTGTCAGTGGGCGAGTGCACGTTATAGCTATAGCAGACAGTCGCATATTATGTCGGCACTGATTTGACATCTTGGATTGTATTATTGATGATATTGCGTGTAACGGGAAGAAGGATAAGAATGAAGGAGACTGTGGGAAATATAAATTTATTAGTTATTAGTATAGGCCTAAACTTGCTGACAGAAGCGCGTCGAAACTGCAGCCAAAACCTGTGATTGCAAATTGCGTCCTTCTATCTAGAATTAAAAACGAAAAGCGATTTTGCGTTTTACCGAATAACTTACTTTGGTGTTTGTTGTTATTGTTGTAGGCGTGTGTCCAAGTAAGTGACTCGAATTGATCTCTTTAACGTTTAGACTGAAGACGCGTTCAGGTGGATCTTTACTGATTGCTTTATTCCGTGTCGCCCTCTGGCGGGGACTGTCGGAAAATCTTGTCGGAAAAGTTTCGTTCAAAAATGCAAAATTTGGGTTTAAAACCCAATTTTGGGAACATGTAGTAAAAAATAACATTTTGAGAAGTCACAGTTTTATCTGTAGGAAATTCGCAATTGTATGTCAAAAGTCTGTCGGAAAATGCAACTTTCGGCCTTGTATGCGTTTTCAACCGACGACGCCGCTGGATTTATTGCAAGACACAATTGAGTTTTTAACCGAGTTTTGTAGACCAAGTGCTGACTTTTTTGGATAAGTAGATTTAAATGATTTCGATTCTAGATGCTTGTCATGGTGTTATTGTGTTTACTTTATAACGTTCGTATTGACGAGATTTTGGACTTAATTTTGTCAGTTAAGATTTTATAATTTGTTGAAATTTTTACGATCAATCGTGTGATTAAGCGTTAATTTTTGTGTCTTTAGTTTATGAACAGTTTGTCTGTGTGTGTTTCTGTTTGTAGCCAAAACACCCGTAAGTAAGTACGATGCTTATCTGCTATTTCTGTTTTTTAACTTTTTACCAGGGGGGAGACGCCGCCCCACATTTTACGCAGCGGCGACGCTCCCGTATTGTGCTATCATAATCCGTGTCATAGATGGACAAGAAATATTCTTAGGTTGTGACCTCGCGCGCGTCATTGTTTTTGTATTATTTTAAGTGCTTTTTCGTTTCGATCGGCTTGTATTAGAGACCCGGGGTTTATTTGAGACCCGTTTAATATTATACTAATAGTAATTGGCGTCGAGGTCGTTATTGGAAATTGTCTCCCGAAGTTCAAAAAATATTGCCCGATGAATTCCGAAAGCGCTGTCTCAAATCTGGTTGTAACGCAGAATTCATGGTACCGTACGGTAAATTTCTGTACATCAATAATGTCGGACAAATTTATCCGAAAGCCCCACATTCTACCGAACAGGTTTTGGTCAAGTTTAAAGCCAGCCCCGGCCGTGTGTTTTTTGATTGATGGATTAAGCGTAGGGCCTGAAAAGTTTCTCTGCTTTTTGTTGCAGCCGGCGAAAATGTAGGCACAGGCGGCGGATTTAAAAAAATATTTAAATATGATAACATCTCACGTAATATTGCACAACAACTCATAGATAACAAATTGACATACTAAATAGTACCCACGAGAATTAAAGTGAAGATACCTCAGCATTACAAATTAAAAGCGAATACTCTGTCTCAAAAACGTCTCACTTTGTGATTGTCCATATCTTAGTCAAATATTGATCGATTTTTAAAATTCTTTTATTGGCACACTCAGTGGAAAAAACAGTAGTGTGATCATTAAACATTCCGCCACACTTTATTGACTTAACTGCGTCGCTACACTACCACGAAAATTTTAAATTGTCAAATAATCACAAAAATCCTAGTAATAAATATGCACTAATTATTTTCTGAAAATTTTTTTACATTGATAATGTTTAGTTTTTGATACATTTTATGTCTTTTTAAACAAAAGCAGAGGATATTATTCTAAATAATAATTTTTAATGCAGTGACGATGCACTGGTTATGTAACATGCATTTAGCATTGAGGACAAAACTGTGACTAAAAACTTGTATTGTGACGGGACACCCCCGTCGGACTGCGAATAACCGACTATTTAGTTAAGGTGTTGCATTTTATTTTGTCTGATTTTAACTGTTTTATTATTTTATTCGCTTGACATTAACATTTATCTCTAGAAATTAGACATTTTGCCGTTGTAAGTTACTTCCAAAGTAACTTTTGAAGTTGTTCAAGGTGATTCATGAACTTTCAAAGTAGGACCATTATTCATTAGCTTTCAAAATGCTTTGAAAGTGGCTTTCCAAGTACTTTGAAAGCCCACCCTATATAAACCTCAGCATTTAGGCAGTCTCTCTCTCTTTCGTCTAAGGTGTAGAGGGCAGTTCGTGTTGTAGTGTAGTGTTGTAGTGTGCAGGCTCTCTTTTTCGTCTGAGTGTAAAGGCTTTCTCGCGTCTTGTATGTGTAGGCCTAGAGAGCAGTTCGTGTTGTAGCGTGGAAGAAGTCCCTACGTCTGGTAGTGTGTAGAACATTCCGCCACACTTTATTGACTTAACTGCGTCGCTACACTACCACGAAAATTTTAAATTGTCAAATAATCACAAAAATCCTAGTAATAAATATGCACTAATTATTTTCTGAAAAGTCAGTCTTTTGTCATGTATGTGAAGAGAACAGTTTTTGCTGTAGTGTAGCGAAAACTCATCTTGCTGTTTTAGCCATTCTGAACGATTTTCTGCGGAGAATGGACTAATTGTTATATTTACGTTTCTGTCAACTTTTACTACGTTCGATGTTTGAAGAAAATATTCAGAAAGTGTGTTCTATTGACACCAAAAAAGTCTGCGTCTTTAGTTTACAATAACTAATGCTAAATCATCAAAATAATGAAATTCACCATCCTGGAATAAATGAATGATGGATTATCTATGGAACAACATCAACAATTAAGCAGTTTATGTTTCTTCGCCGTGCCGGAAAGCCTACCTCTCGGGGTGCACGGCATCACTCCGACAGACAGAACGGCGGATGTCTTCACAGTTCGCGGATAATTTTGGAGGAATTTCTTATAAAATAGCAAAAGGGAAAGACTGGGCAAGTTACGAAAAAAATTGGAAAACAGAAAGCACTGAACAAAACCATGAAAGCGGCAAAGTGGAACATACATGTACTGAAGACAACGTGACCTGTGAATGAACTTATAGGCCAACTAAACCATAAAGGCCAGAAACAAACACACCATTCAACACGCCAGATATCCACAAACACAAGTCTAATACAGTACGGCATCGTGCAGATCATTCATCATGATTTTGGTCGGTTTTTTTATCTTCCAACACGCCTGTTGCTTATTATTGTTAGTTTTTTGCATTTATATTTCACAAGGTAGTGTGGGGACGCAGTTACGATGTAATGAGATATTCACTAACCACTATTGCCAATTGTCCAGAGAGTGTGCCAATGAAATAAATTTTGAAAATCGGTTTTTATTTGGCAGAGATATGGACAGTCAAAAAGTGGGGCGTTTTCGGAGACACGGTGTAGTTTTTTTACCGTAAAACTTTGAAAACGAACTAAAACTGCACATATATTTTCAACGTGGAATAAAAATTTTATAGACGCCGGTTATTCGTAAGGACGGACGACAGCAACCGGCAGCCGAGCTGATTGGTTTGATTTTTGTGTCTGTTGATTGACAGTTGTAAAACATGTCGAAGTTGCTCTGATTATCATAGTCGCCCTGTTGGCAGTCACGAACCTCACGCAACTCTGCTGTTTCATCTACATCGCCAGTCAGTAATACTCAGTGCACGCTAGTCTATCTCTCACTCACCCACAACTTCAGTCCCAGTCCTCACCAGTAGCTGACGCATTGCCCCTCTTTCTTTAATTTTTAGCTTGGAAAATATTTTACTGTTGCAGAATTTATTTCCAAAAGTACATTTTTAAACTGAAAGTCTCTCATTTGGCGGTAATGTGGGGGTAAAGTCAAAATTTTGAGCACCCATTATCTCATCTGTCGGGACTTTGCAGCCGTCTCTCGGAACTTTTAACTTTCTGTTTCTTCTACTTTCTTAACTCACGACGCATTTGCTTTTTACTAGCGTCGCAGTTTGCAGTGTAAACCTCTGACACTAACCAACTAAAGCTGGTCCGTCTTTTTCGTTAGCAATGTGTTCATGGGACCGGTAATGAGAGGGTCATTCTCGGCGAAAAGTAGAGGACCAAAATGGATACTTTCCTTTTCAAAACCTAAGATTTTTACTTTTTAAATTTATAAAAAAAACTCGAAGACGCCCAGGGGCCGAGTTTAAATTTTTGGTGTTCAGGTTTTTTATTTGTAGTGCAATTTATAGTAGAAGTTGAATTTAATTTTATATTTTAATTGTGATCGATGAGCTCTGAGTCATTATCCCAACCTATCTCCAGGCCAGGAAACGTTCTTTGGCACTTTTTTATTTTATAAATTTATTTTCTTGATATCATTTTCTGTCGACGACGGTGAGGCAAATATGCAGATTGTCGAAAGAACAACATTTGTGGCTGGTTTCCGCAGGGGTTGTTTTATTACATCACGGATGCCCCATAATCTCTAGCTATACATACATACATACATACATAAGTTTTATTTCAGACGAGGTCCATACATATTCACATAAAATACACGTTTTCTGGTAATTATTTGTTACGTGTTATAAGCATACATGGGTTCTGTAATATTTCAGCCAAGAAAAAGAAGACGAAACGTGAGTATACAGTAATACGCCTCATTACATAATTCAAATTATTCTTATTTTCGTTAAACGTTGTTTAAGCTAGCTACAAGTACTGTATAATTGTTTCGTGGCGTAGACAAAGAGGGCAATGGACGTAAGTGCATGATTCCTGTTTTAGCAAAGTTTTTTTTTCTCGGGCTCCGTTGGAAATCTTCTACACTTCCGTCAATATCAAATGTCTGGCTACTTTCCTGCTTGTGTTGCCTCATTACGACGTGACAAAAAGTTGCTGACTCAAAAAACGAGAATGTAAATAAGTAAGTAATTGAGTGAGTACCTTTTTATTTCTTCGTGAGAAACGCATGCAGCAAATGGTTATAATTCAAAGATTAAATAAATATAAGTTCTTAAACGATCAACGGCTTTTTGGATCTTTTAATAAACGTGATCGATGTTGGCTTGTATCTATTTTTTTCTGTTATGACTAAAAAGATTAATCATAATGAGCTTTGTCCGTTATAATAGGCCGCATTGCGGGTTTTGCTTGTTCGTCTGTCTGTACGTCTGTCACATAGGCGGCCTACGGGCTGCTAACTCGAAAACGAATAGGCATACAAAGACCACAATTCTTGTGAACCTTTTCCATGCAGGCCAAAAGTAACTGATGTGCGAATTTTCTTCTGTAAAAAGGTAAACGATTTAAATTGCTGAACGTCAAAAACAATTGAATAAGCAGTATATAATTGTCATACGTACTTTACTTGCTTACTTTCTTATTGGCCTTGGCCTCGATGTCCATTTGCTCGGCCCTGGCCTCATTATGATTTCTGGCGTCGAATCGTTGCTGCAGAATTAATATCAGGCTGTTGCGTTGTGTGTATGGATGCAGAGCGCGCGAATATACAACCGGCGCAAGGTCTTGTTTACTTTGATCACTTAGGGCTCGTACGAAGCGAACAAAATGAACCGAATTGAACTGAACTGCGTGACTGACCAATGGGCGAGTTAATGAATTGCAAATTTTTAGTTTAGAAGATTAAGTAGCAACTCAACCGAGCAAAGCCAAACTTTATTGGGCCTGTAAGTTTCGCATTTACGCATGGTCACTTAATTTGAGCAAACGTTACATTATTTAGGGCCTTAGCCTATTGCATTATTACGTGATAAGTCTGTATTAACTAGCAATACACGAGATGCAAAACAACAAAAACACTGTCGGCTAGAAAATCGTGCGCTTAGTTAGCAATCGAGTGTCGAGCGTTGAGTGGTTGAATTCATTTGACGAACACACGTTGGCCAGTTTGTCCAAAACATCAGTTAAATTCATTTCACTTTAGTTCTTTTTGTTCGCTATTTACGCGCCTTTAGGCTACTTTGAACTGCCGTAGTTTAGTTTATGTTTAGTGATGCGGTAGTCCAGTCTGACAGTGGACTCGAATTAGACTCGAATAGTTATTTTTTGATTGTTTCGCAACTCGAACTCGGACCCAGTAGACTCTGACTCAGTGCTGAGTGATTGAAGTAACTGCACCATGCTGATTTTTGAATTCACACTGAACTAATTCAATGCTTTGTTAAGCTAACATTGACAGACGAGTGTCAACTCATTAGGCCTACTAACGTTTTGCGGTGTGGTTGTTTTTCACCGCGTGCTAAAAAAATTTGTAAATCCGGTATTTTACGAACGTTCTGTCTTGGTCGAACTCATTGGTTTCGGACTGTGTTGACTCACTACGCGTACGTTGCAGTCGATTCGCTAACAATAATTTTTGCTCGTTCTGTTACTAGCCAGCGGTACTAGCAGCCGCAAGCTAACAACAATGACAATGACAGTGAGTTTATTTCGCACACTTGCAGCTATACAGACAGCCAAATAGCTGAATAATGGTGCAGTGCAAACAGTGAGCTGAATAAGAATAAAAAAGTCCATAAATGTAATGGAAAATAACAAAGTCCATGAGTGGAAAGAAGTACGAAGGTGCAAATAACAACAATAATAATTCATACTAAAAACAGATACAACTAGAATTATAGTGGAATTATATAAGTGATTGGTATTTATTTTCTGAGGGCAAAATTAACAAATGATTGAAACTTTTTTGTTCATGAGGTTGGGCAAGGTGTGGTGGCACGTAGCCTGGAAGTTACAGAAGTGTCGCGAGCGGGGTGGGAGGAAGTGATGTAAACATGAAGCCGGATTACACGTTTTTGGAAGAAAGATCTGAAATATTCATCTCGCCTGTTTTGTCTTTTAGTCAGTTTATGTTAGCAACAAATAACAAGTTAGGATATGACATGCCACGGGTAAAGGTGAAGATGATATATACTGCTGTCTTTTGTATTGATTCCAACTGCTCAGTTTGCGTGCGAGTGATAGAGTAATGCCATACTGGGGAGGCATACTCAGGAATTGGGGGATGTATGTGGTCCAGGATAAACTAGCATCCAGATGAAGGCAAAGGAGAAGTTCTCGGATCAAAGAAGGAATTGTAAATAGAAATAAATTTACAGATTAAGACGATGACATATTTATTTTTGTTTTTTTTTGCTTTCAATTGTTCGAAGTGTTTAGTTTTATTTTACACTTACAGTTTACTTCAATTACTCGTACACAATATCAACACGTCGACAATGTTGTACCAGTTTACTCAATAGTGATTGCAGATTAATTGAAAAATTTTAATTTAAAAATATTAGTTTAGTTAACTAAGCCTATATTGTCAAAGTTGTTGCTAACTAATAGTTTAATTATTTTTTAGCTAATTGTCTGTCAGTGATTATTTCATTGACTGCGTGACTGCGTGTACATGTAGCCGCTGCTGGTGGTCTGGCGCTATCGCACGCTACAACTGCCCGCAGACTTCCACCACACTATGCCGACAAACTCACCACCGTTCCCGTTCACCATTTCACAAGTATGACATAGCCTACTTTATTATGATATATGATAGATGATTTGTGCTGAAAGCTACAAGTTATTTGAACAAAGCTCACGTGACGCGCGACAGCATTGGTGCTGCCACCTGAAAAACGTTCAATAAAATAATAATGTGTTTTGAAAGAGAACCAAAATTTGAGGTCTCCATGCGGGTTACATACAGGGCGGGGTGCGTTCACCTATGTTAGGTGGCAGGTAACACTATCTGATTCCGTACGGCAGGTGACGCTCCGTAGCTCTGAAACAGGTTTCCACAAAAAGCTGTGCGCACTGCTCTATATACGTGTAATCTTTAGTTTACAGAGTGTACGAAAAGTGACATCGTTGTGTTGTTTACTCAAGTATCAGTTTTGTTAAATGACGTCGGTCTTTGTTTGTCGATGTAAAAAAACTTTTGTTTTATGGCAATAAATTGTAATTTCGTCACAATGGTTGGCTTAACTAGCGACGAACGTTGTTTAACATACAGTCTGCGTGTGGAGAAAGACTGCGGTTTCGGAAAACTAATGAAAATGTTTGCAAATGAATGAGCACGTTTATACAATATAAAATGTTAAAACTGTTTAACTTAGACAGTGCCTAATTTTTTACGGTTTATGTGGCATTATATTGGTGTAATTGAAATGGGTGCCATTTTTTGGCTTAGTCGATATAGCAAGTGACTACTATCAACTCACGCGTTAGACGCCTGTCTGCGTGTGTGCTTGTGTCCGGCAGGCGGAGTGATCGCAAAGAAAACCAAGGAAAAGAAAGGCAAAAGAATAATCGGAACAAAGCGTAAGTTATCACCGGGGAGACTTTCTATTTTGACTATAAAGTTAGGGTTAGTCACGGTGTTGGGAAAAAAGGATAAATTGCATCTTTGGCTATACGGCGGACTTAAACCGTTACATTATTCTTAGAACTGTAAAAACCTGTGAACTGGACCCAGGTCCTGCTACCAATGTTCATTGTAAAGGAGTTTGCTAGCTATTAGTGTCCGTCCTGACGGTGATGTGTAATGCAACTTCTGCAAAAACGTACTCCCGTTAGACGAATCATCAGGAAATTGTGTCGGAAATTGTTAGAACATGACTTGAAAGCGGGGTGCCATGCACTTATCGGTGTCAGCAGTTGTGTTTGTTTCACATTCCCCACCAAGAATTGGCAAATTAGATGACATCTAATTATGTTATTACGAAAATAAGATGCGACGTGTTTCTTGTGACACAGTAACGTATTTTAATGATTTTGTGGTCTCACAGTGACCTCATGAGCCAGTACCCAGTATGAATTTATTGTTCTAAACGGCTAAAGTAACATTTCTCATTTCACAAGGTAGTGCAGCAACAGTATTAAGGTGAAACGGGCAAAACTGCAGTCATATACGTCAAGCTTCTTCGCGATGCTGCGTGCCAAAAATATTAAAACCAGCCAATGTTTTACAGAGTTGTTAAAAAAATAACGCAAGTTGCCACAGTTTTTTTGCAGCATCGTCGTGGTTAGAAAAGGTGGGACATTGCTAATTTAGACAGCCAGTTGCGCATGTCCGACAGGGGAGATTATGGATGCTTAAAATTTCAACTTTGCCGCTGAATTTCCGCAAAATGGATATTTTCGGTCCCAAATTTCGCATTGTGGAACGAAAATTTTCCGACAAGTAGAAGACTTTCGTACATTTTTTGACAGCCAGAAATTTAGGGTGGGCAATAATAGCCCCCTGCTCTTCCCATGCCGCGACGACACAGTTTTTTTTTTGAGACACGGTGGGTGTACGTATGCGTATTTCTGCAGCGACGCAGGTGCAGCATCGGTTCAGTTTGATCGTGGAGACTGGGGGACCGGGCGGTTGGACGGCGGCTGAGCGGATGTCCACCTCTGAGCGCCGGTCGACCCTGGTTGAACGCACTTCGCTGACGTCCGAACGCACCTCGCTCCCCGGTGCAGACCCGGTCACAGGAGAACCTCTGCTGCAGTGAACCAGCCAGCCACTGGCTGCATGCTGACACACGTACATTCCTCTTCTTGGTCAGGGTTGCGAAAACCCGGTTTTTAAAAGAAAAAAATCCCAACCCATGGGTTTTTTTTTTTTTTGGGGGGGGGGTTAACGAGTTTGGGTTTTAAAAAATTTAGGTTTAAGTGTTTTTTCTGTAAAAAAAAGTTTAGCTTGATGGGTTTTGAGATTTGTTAAGGTTTTCAGTTGGTTGACTCACATGAGCGTTTTTTTGCTCTGCACAGCATTTGATATATCAATATTTGCTGCAGATTTGTGGGTTTAAATGTTTCATGAGCTTAGTCATAATAAAAAAATTTATTATTAGTGGAACAAGAAGCTAAAATTGGATTAAGTATGGGGTGTTTTGTGCCTGGGTTTTTAGCGGGCTTTTTAGTTTGTGTGGGTTTTTGGGTATCTGACCCGTTGTTTCAAACCTGACCAAAGTTGACAGTGTTCACACGCCTTCTGGAAAGTACTAAGGATTTTCCCTTTATTTCCCAAGTTCGTAAAGTTTTGGAAAATAAGTTGAATTTTAAAAAGTTCTGAAAAGTAAAGTTTAAGGTTTTACAAAAAGCCTGAAAAATGAAAAATCTTGGATAGTGATGAATTTACGGTGGGCTTAATATGCAGATAGCCCAAAAATAGTAAGATATTACACTTTGTACATATCTTCGCTGAATATCGACCGAATTTCACAATTTTTCACCAGTAAACTCTATGAGATATTTGCTAATTAGCGGCATGTAAACATTACATTTGTTATGTCACTACACTACCTTGTAAATCATAACATCCGAAAAAACAACAAATGGTTTATCTACAGATGGGCAGAAGGTCTAGTGGTACATTTTAACAATATTTAACTAAAATGTTAAGTATTAGTTACAGTAAGTGCCAAAAAGTTTACATATAGCTACAGAGTAAGTTTTCGTCTTTCAGCAAAATAGTGCACAGCTTGTAAGGCTGCACAATCAAAATACAATGCTTATGCAGTTAACTTGGCAAGATTGCCAACACCAACTAGCATCACTGTACATTAAAAATTAATGCACATTAAAATTGTTTTAATTATTTGAAAAGATATTTAATATGTCAGTTTTTATGTTTTTCATTGTTCTTAAGACTTAATATAACTCATACTCAACATTTCAGTTAAATACTTTTAAAATTTACCATTTTTCCGTCTGCCAATCTGTATATATTGTTGGTTTTCAAATATTTATGTTTTACAAGGTAGTGTAGCGACATAATAAGTGTGATGTGCATGCCGCTGTGTAGGAAATGTTTTACAGAGTCTACTGGTGAAAAACTGTGAAAATTGGTTGATTTTTAGCGAAGAGATGGACAAGGTGCAATAGCTTACCATTTTGGGGGGCCACCCTGTAAACAAAACGTGGTACTAGAGTAGCACTTACCGAAATACAATGACGAAATAAATTTCTAAATATTCGGCGTTTCATACGCAACAAAAATTGCAGGTGAAGAAGTGATTTCGTCTGCATTCTGTAGCATTTTAACCACGGTTCATTCGTCTGTCATTTGTTGCACTATCTCGCTTAACTCAATTTTGTGCCCTTGTCCTGATTCGCTGTTGGCAATATCTGTCAACATAATCCACAGCAGAATCGGTGGACGTATGGAACCATAGTATAGCAAAATTTTTATTACCTCCGCCAAGGAGGTAATGTTTTTGCCAGATTTTGTCTGTGTGTCTGTGTGTCAGCAAGATAATTCAAAAAGTTATGGACAGATCTTTCTGAAATTTTGAGGGCATGTCGGGAATGGCACAAACTACCAGTGATTCAATTTTGGGGGTGATGCGGAAGGAATCCTGGATTCTGGATCACTTTGAAATTTTCGTTACTATTGCTTTCAATGGGGCATAAGGGAAACCGCTGCAAAACCGAAGATGGTGCTGCCACCTAGCGAACAACATTGCCTTGGCGGAGGTGTGCGGCCTCTGACTGCTTTCTAGTTCTTTCTTGAATTATTGAATGTCTAGCGCTTTGTACTAAAACTGCAATACTCACAATTGTGCAGTTAAATTACTTCAGTTACATTGGAAATTATTTTAGGCCTAATTTAGCATTTTTCCTGGGTTATTATAAGCCCACAGAAACTATTGTAAAAATAAATTACAAACATCTATATTCTATACATGTTGAGAGTGAACAATTTCTAAGCTTACAGTAAAATGCTTTAAACACGTTGTCATAATAATAGCACAGTGCGCCTTTTTTACGTGAATTTTAGCAAAATGGAAGGGAGAACGCGCTCCCTTTCAGGAAACGTGTACCCGTCTCATCACTAAACTCCAATATCTGTTCGTTTTTCTGTCATGTGTAGTACTGTCTCGCTTAACTTCGACATAAATCAATTTCTGTGCTTTAAGTTGCCGTTCGTCCCTAAAAACTGTTATCTTCTAATTTGTCACTGCACCCATAAAATATTCGTTCATGAAATATTTGCTTTCGAAGTATTTACTTAAAGTAAGTAAGTAAGTAGCAACTTACATAGCGCAAAAATCTCACAAGGGAATCAGAGCGAAACAAAACTGCTAGCGTTCTGTCTGTTGTGCTGCAGTTAAGGGAGTATCTTCAATTTAATTTCTCGGAGTGCCATGAAATAACAAAATAAAATATTTTCCGTTCCTACTTCTTCGCTAAACTGCAACTGAGAGCACATGGATTTTTCGGCGTCATGTGTTCATTTTCCATATTTAACATCTACTTAAAATAAACTCATAGCAATTAATATTGTTCTATCACATCTTTGAGTTGACGTTTCTGGATGTCTATTGATTACCGAAACTGTTAAATTTTTGTGTAGGCTTAAATGATCGCGTCAGATTACATATTGTGGGCTATATAAGGCAAAAAGCTATAAAGTTATTTTAATAACTTGATCAAAGTATTGATCGACGTTGCGAGTTCTTTTACATCCACAGTCCGCACTGATCAATGTTTTGCCGCTGAAACTTCCACAAAACATTATCGATTTCGGTAATAGATTATCTTTGAAATATGAACATCAGTTTTCGAATGTAAAACGTAGGAATGTTATTGTTGTATATGGTTCGTTTTTACTTTAGTTTATCGCTAAGTGTCTGAATTAGGTAAGTCCGAAATTCGATAAAAAAAATTATGATAAAAACTTGATGCCTTTTTGGACCACCCTTTATTAATGCCGAATAGTGAGTTGTTAAACTTTTATATCGTGTACTTCATGGTTTTTGAAACTTTTGTCTGGACTTGCAGACCTACGCTTAACGCTATTTATTTCGTCGAACATTACTCAACAATAACTTGTCGTTCAGTTTAAATTGAAATGCCGTTTTGTTCTCATCAGTAACTAAAATTAAATACACTGTGTCCCAAAAAACGTTTCACTTTTTTATTGTTCCTATCTTTGCCAACTGTTAACAGATTTTCAAAATTCTTTCACTGGCTCATTCTGTGGACAATCAGCAATAAAGTGTTTATTGAATATCCTACCACACTTTGACTGTGTCACTACACTACCTAGTAAAATATAAATGTACGAAAAGCCAACAATAATAGGCAACAAGTATGTTCGTAAACGAAAAACGCTTCAGAAAAACAAACACAGTAAATGATCTGAACGATGCTACACTGTGTTAGATCTGTCCTTTTTGATATATGGCGTGTTTAACGATGTGTTTGTTTCTGCCTTTTTGCTTCAGCTAGCTTACCACCAGTTCATCCGCAGTGGTCACGTTCTCTTCAGTACGTGCATGCTTCAGTCTGCCGCGGTCTCATGTCTGGTTGTGCTTCTTGTTTTCCAAGTCTTTGTTATTAACGTGATCAGTTTTCATGCCCGAAAGCAGCTACAGCTTTAGCGCGTCTTTACCATCGCAATTCTGTCTGTCCGTTCGTCCGTCTGTCACACGGGTAGATCAGTCAAAAACGGTGCAAGATAGAATCACCAAATCTTCACCATCGGCTGTCTGGAAGACTCTAGTTTCAGGAACCGTAAAGCTTTTCTATAAGTTCGAAGGGAGTCACCCCGAACGAGGGCGCTAAATGAGAGAAGGTGGGCAAAATTTGCAATTTTTGGCCAATAAGTCGATGTATCTCGGTAACGATGCGAGATAGGGCCTAGGTTACTATTAATCACTAATAAGAAGTCGTACACTGGCTCTCGATTGGCGCCGAATTCAATGACATTAAATGACTTTGAACGCCAAAATAAGGGGGTTTATGGATTTTTTTGTCGATTTCGGGCTGCGACACAAATCTATATCATTCATAAGGTGGCGCCACGAAGCTATCGTTATGCGGTCCAGATAGAGAATTTGGTATTTGTATAGGCCTATTAAATTAGTGTGAACATTTTAATTTTTAGCTAAACTACTGAACCGGAACTGCTGTAGGCTTTCACGCGTCTTGTGAGCATTAGCTCAAATTTCTTGTTTCCTTTTGCAGTTTGTCTTCAAGAATTTTACCACTATTTTTCGAAAACTTAAATTGATATTCGTTTTTAATCAAAGCCTTGCTTCCATTGCTAAATGGCATATTACAATACCAGTATATCATTACTGCATTAAAAATAATATTTGTAAGTCTAATAATATTCTCTGCGTTTGTTTACAAACATTAGAAATGTATCTGAAACTAAGCATAATTTGATTCATGCATAAAAGTTAATAAAAATATTGATTTTTACATGTGTATTATAGTGATTTTAGTGATTTTTGAAAATGTGTGTTTCACACAGTAGTGTAGCGACACAGTTAAGGCGTGATGGGATATTTAATAATTATTTTATCGTTAATTGTCTCAAGAATGTGACAGTAAAATATGAAAATTGGTTAATTTTTGCCAAAGATATAGACCGTGAAAAAGCAGGACGTTTTTGAGACACGGTGTATATACCTCAAATTATCAGCGTCTATATCAGTAAATTGTTTTGCTACAAATACCGTGTGTGTATTATATATTTCAAATTTAGATGTCGAATATTCGTCAACTTTGTGATTATGATGCTGTACACCTATATGAGTTGCACTAATAAATAAAAACAACTTCAAGAAAAAAACTATGCTTTTGGAATTACACATATAATAAACTTTTTAAATTTGCACTGCTGGCAGAAAAACAAAAAAAGAGATTTAAGTTGCATATCAAGCAATTTTATTAGGTCTACACTATCTTGTTTGATTCAGAAATGATAACTATTAAACTTTAAAATGCGTTTTTAAAGTGAACAAGTAATTAAACTGCTGCTGAGCTAAAATAGCTGCACTGCCATGTATGTCGTTACAGTACCGACATTTTGTGCGGGCATCTGTCTAACTTTTTACCTTGTGAGCTAAAAATTGCCCTGGGGAACGCTCATACCAATTTCGGTTTTTCTATCTTTTTTGGAGTTATGAATCCGTAGCCTACGGGACAGATGGACAGACGGACAGACAGACGGTCATGATCAGTAATGCGGCCTATTAGGACGGCCGCATACTGATAGCGCACGCACAATACCCATTCGACGGTGAATGGGTGAGGTGGACGGTTATATGCAACAGCAGCGCCGTTAGTACTAGGGGGCGGCGACAGCTTCAGCAGCAGCGGCAGAACCGTGGCTGTCAGATGCTGCAGCATAAGACGAGCGTACGGCGTTGTATGCGGCGGAGACGACGTCGTCAGCAGATGTCACATGTTCGCTTGCGTCACCGCTTCAACTGTGACAACTTGAGCAGTATTACGTCATTCTCTGTACTGACACCTTGGGTGGTTCTTTGGGCCGCAGCGGGTCTTTCGTAGTAAAATATCAGCTGACGACAGTACTCGGTAGTTCAAATTGCTGTAGCCATAAGCGTTTTCACAACGTCAAACATTTCCTGCAGAGTTCGAGTTTTCTGCTTTTAATTAATTAATTATGAGGGCAAGATGGGCACAAAAACGTTCATGCTGCTTTCCGGCTACTGACATCAACGGTGCCCCTTTACAACAGTTTTACCACCCAAGGTGTCCGCATCCTAGGAACAACAGAAACCGTCGAAGCTGTCCGATTACCACTTCGACGTCCGACGAGACGGAATTGAAATCGAATTAGCGTCTGTGACGCGCGTGCGGACTACACGAGGACCTGTCATCGACGTGACGTGATCGTCATGTGTCACTGCGGAGATGACGTCACACGCTTGCTGCTGATGCTGCTGATGACAGCTGCTGCAGTCGAGGCGTCATGGAACCTGATGATGAACGAGACGGAAACGAGACGAATTCTCGGTCAGTGATGATGTCTATCTGGTTTAATGCAAAACATCGATTTATCACACACATGTGGTCATTACCCGCAATGCGTTTATGCTGTTAGCCTACGTTGAAAACAGCAGTAGGCCTATACGAGAGTATTGAGAACTCGGCAATAAAAAACCCAAATGCAGTTCAACTCAACCGCCAATGCATAAAAGTTATAGAAAACGTATAAAGAGTGTAGAAACTATAAACATTAGGCCTAGCTAAATATAACTTGTTATGCTACATGTTCAAATGTAAGTTATATAACCTCTGGATTGTTTTACGCTTAGTATAAAATTTTTCTGTTATTTATTAGTCATTATTGTGAATGACCTCAAATAGATTTTTAAGGCCACAAAAACTTAATGAAATTGTGTGGTTATTTTTTTATTTCTAATTTTCAGCACTTTACAAAACGTCATAATGACTCGCGTTTTACGTCCGATTGTTAGCAGTTACGATAGGCCTACCTTACCTGGCAGAAGTTTTTAGTAATCGACTTTTGTTCCCATTTAAGCCTAAAGATCATTTAAAATCGTCAACAATATCGAGTTTCGATTAATCAAATATTTAGCTTCCATCGGTTTTTTGTTGTGACCTCATTCCATTATAACTGAAAAATAGCCATAAATTTGACAAAAAAATCGTCTGGAATCTTTGTAACGAGGCCCCCGTCAACCAATGACCGGTAGGGTAGCCTTGCTTGCCCATTGGTCAGTTCGTCAAAATAACTAAACTGTGTCAGTTCAGTTCAGTGCACTGCAGTTACGCCGCTCTGCACGCAACAGTACTGTCAGCATGCAGTTTATAAGAAAGCGAATGATGCAGTTTTAAAGGTGTTTTATAAATAATTTTTTGTCAACAGCGAAACATAAATCAGCCGCTCGACCGCCAATGTAACTGTATCAGGGAGTATTCGGCACAGTATTGGACACTCTGCGTGAGCCCCATTCATGTGCGTAGTCTTGCAACTAGGCTACAGTGTGAGTCAAAAAAGTAGATCACCGAGTTTTCTTATAACTCTGTCAAATACTGACTTATGGCCATCTCACACCTACAACGCCCACGCGACTCAACTTTTGACTAGGCCCTAGGTGTGAATATTATTGACGACGCAACTCGACTGGTGGCGACAGTTGGCGACAGTCGGAGACGGCTGAGTCGCGTCGGCGTTTTAGGTGTGAATTAGTCATAACTTTTTACTGACACGTTTCCTGAAGAATTTGTAATAAAGCGTTTATTCAAAATTGGAGCACATCCGAAACTCGTCGCTACACTACCTCGTGAAATATAGAAAATGCCAAAAAGTTTGCGTCGGCAGAACCCGCTATAGGCTTGTGTGCTGCCAAAACTTCAACATTTTAGCACCAAGTCTTATGATTGAAATGTGATACGAAAAGTAATACCATGAAATGCTTAATGTGTTTGTTTAATTTTATGTTTACATAAATTGACGATGTGACAATTTGTAGTGACTAAATAATTGGATAGTTTTTTAACATTATATTCATTTTATACATTTCTATATACTCTATTTGCGTTTTACAAGACAGTTTAGCGACATGTTTTGGTGTAGTTCGATCTCAAACAGGCCTGATTAATTTTTTTTAAAATTTATAGAGTTTGTGCCAGTGAAGATATATTTGTTAGAGTTATGGCAACAGTCGCTGGTCTAATCTCTTTGCTGATTCACGGTGTATATGGAAAGACGGCGCAGCAATAGCAAGCTACAGCGGCTGACCTCACTCGACGTAGTCAGTTTCTACGACGTAAGATTATCAACTGCACCTCCAGTATATACGTAGACCTTGACTATCGTGATGTTTAGTGCGCCACCAAATCTCCTCGCAGAAACGATTCACTCGCCTCTTTCTCCCCGACTGTATTCTTCTCACATGCAGTGTCCGTTTGAGATTTATTCCCGCTCAAGAATACGTTCGTGACATTGCAGCCTGTTGTCCGTCTCAGTAACAATAATGCCTTCCACATAATCGTTTCGTACCGTATTAAAATATACCGCCCGCTAAAGCGTTTTATCCGTTCTCGGTGTCCCAGTGAGAACACTTGATTGCTGTTTCTTGATCGCATTGTACGCAGCGAGCACAGCATCCCGCAGTGTGCAGTGATCTTTGGAAAATGTCGACAGTGTGAGTGCAATAAGATATTTTCTTCTCTTTCATATTACAGCACTATACAGCTGCACACGTTTTGGCTTAGTTTAACTTGATTTGTGACGGCGATCACTTGTTAAAAATCTGTTACTAGCTGTTACAAACTGAATTCGGTAATAAGTGACAAAGTTTCGTTGTCATTATTGGGTTATAACAAACACAGATTGTTAATATCCGTGAGTCAGGAGACGCCGAGCCAAAGGATCATGTCTTCGAGGGCACCATGCAACACGCTGCTAGGCGACTTATTGGCATTTCGTAATTTGTGGTTTTGAATTCGTACACGTTTGCGAATTCGTTAAGATTTGTAATTCGTAAAACTCGTTAAATTCGAAATGCAGACAGCACTGCAGTGATTCTGGTCAGAACTCTACGGACGTGTGTAGGACCAATGTTAAGGTGGGGTGAAAAATATTACATGGGTTTTGTTGAAAATGTAATTCTTTTTTAGCGGTGGAAAAATTGTGAAAATCGGTTAACGTTTGATAAAGTTATCATCGGTTACGTAATGGCGCGTTTTTATTGACCACGGTGTATCTTTATGCAACTAAATTAGTATTTTAGTATGGGTTATTTTGAAAACTACGATGTTTAAGGTAACACAAATCGTTGAAGTGGTGTGGTGGAATTAGTGCAGTGACGAATGACAGCGTGCGGGGCTTCTATTGCCGCTGAAATGCATCAGACACGCAGTCGGTGCTTCTGCAGGCGTCTGGAACTCTGGATAGCGTAAACGGCCGTCCGAGATTTTGCTCTTCAGCATAGTTTGGCTTGCAGACGCATCCGGTGTCATATTGTTGTGTCCGCCGATGGGAAAAATCATGACATTAATTTGTTTTTTCTCTCTTCGGCCTAATGAAAAGGTGACTCTTCCTTTAAAATTTTGCCTTAGTCGGTGTGACGGTATCGTCTCGTGTAAGAAGTCTCCCCTTGAGTCTGCGCCGAAGGAGACATTTCAGTTGGGCGATCTTACAGTGGGACACCGGTTCCGTCGCTCCCGGTCTGTCGTAACGTTCTTATACGCAGGACATTCACCTCGGCACTGACCTGCAGGGCGCCAGGCAATATCCCACTGCGACCCCGTGACTGCCGCGCGCGCGTCACGCTGTCTTGCACGATCGCGACAGAATTTGTTGGACGTAGCGACGACGGTCGATAAAGTTCGATTATAATGGCCTACACGACAGTACTATGCCGCACGATGGTTACTGTGTTTAGATTTAGAAACCTTTATCGTATTGGTGAACGTTTGAGACTGATAGCACTCGTTACAGAAATAACTGAAATATAACATCATAAACCTATAGGCTTTAAGCTCTATACAAGCGCATGATGTAATACCTTAAGTCACTTAAGTCACTGTATAACTCTGTGCCTGATGGGGGTGCTCGTAGCTTGTTTCAACAAAACTGTGTGACTGTGGAGGATGCTCACCAATCAGTTGGTCATTCAGGTTTTGATTTGGACAGTTGTCATGTGACAGTTAGAGATATTGCTGATGCAGTCTGTGCTCAGAAAAAGGTAAAAGTGCAGGCCCTGATGGCCTGTTTATGGAGTCTTTTATCTATGCGTGTCCTGAACTCTGGGTATACCTTAGTTTGTTTTTCACAGCATGCATTAAACACTGCTTCCTTCCAGTCAGTTTTATGGATGTTATGGATGTTATTATTACACCTTTAGTAAAGACTAAAGGTGGTGACCTAACGGATAAAAATAACTACCGAGCCTTGCTCTGTCTAACGTTGACACTAAAATTTCTGAAAGGCTGTTGATGTTAAAGACTAAAGAGAGTGCATCTGAAGGTGACAAATACCAGTTTGGTTTCAAAGCTGGGCACTCGACTTCGATGTGTACTGGTGTTGTCAAAAAAGTTATTAATTATTA
>Ga0209367_1003943_pt1 | contig 20345 bp, 17 predicted proteins | sample WorMetLIZISLAND2_FD_187412 | JGI IMG/M metagenome (GOLD analysis project Ga0209367, IMG submission 187412) | Marine gutless worms symbiont microbial communities from Max Planck institute for Marine Microbiology, Germany - Olavius geniculatus... ...
TATAACCGATTCAGAGTTCTATCTAATAAAATAATGCAAATATTACCTTTATTCTAGCTGCGGTATATGGATAATTGATACTAGCGTTATAAATACTTATAGTTAATAAAATGAAAGAAAAAAAAAACAAGAACAAACAAAAAGGGACACCTACTACAGCCACGCCCACTCAAATTTCTACGGTAATGGACTGATTGTTTTGTGTGCAGTAAATAAGTAACCGAACCGAGAGTCTGTGTGGTCCACCGTCTGAGCACACAAATTTCACGTTTTCACTGGCGCTAAGCTTGAACCAAACCCTCCCGCATTTTTATTCACACCTTCTGTTTTTTCTATTCCGCTTTTTCTCATTAAAACGTCCAGACAAGTTTATACAATTTGTTCCTAAGCACTCTGGCTCAAACATTCATTGGGCTGAAGCAGCTTAATAGAATATACCGGTATGGCGCAATCTGTCTTACATGTTGCTGTACCAGGTCAAATAAAGCTCGTTTTTATGTCCATTTGTCAAACTGACACTAAATAGCAACTACAATCTCTCAAACATAGTCAAATTTATATTTAGAAACAATATTTAAGAAAACATTTAACCATATTTCTTTGGACCTAATTTTACATCTTCGGAGTCCCCACCCTCTGATGTACACTACCAACTTAATCACTGTACCGTTAGTAAATTAACACATTTCAATAAATTCTTCCTTCACTTAAATATTTGTCACAAAGTACTATAATGATAATACAGACAAAAGTACAGTGCTGCTAATAGTGTATTTAAATACCAAAATCTAGTAATTGCAGTAATGACAGAAAAATACACTGTAACAAATGTTCGACTACAAACATTTGCTCCAGTTGTATAAGTTGGACAGATCAATTATGCAGCTATTTTTCACAAAGTTGAGGTATATGATGTTCAATATGCTATAGTTAATGTATTCATCACAAAATCTTCAAACAAAGCCCTCAAGCAAATGTCAAACATTACATGACATACCGTTTAATTTAAAAAGAAAACACCGCTGTGTAATCCGCATCATCACCTTATTTTCCAGTACACTTTCATAATGTTCTCCCGAATAACTGTCTTTGCATCGGACCATAAACAAAGCGGAAACTGATGACACTCACTGTTGACAGTGGCATCCGGCAGAAAATGTTTACTTGACACATGCACCGTTACCGACAGAAACCGAGATCGGGGCGGGGGGCTCATGTGACATGCACAACAGAGTAATTACATAGGAGACAAACACGGCAATAACTGAAACAACATTGGTGAAGGCATATCAAGATCCAAGAATACAATGACAGTTCATCAAATGCTACAAGACATGGCCAAATACAGTTTACTATCAACAGAAGATTGCTTCACACTGCAGACCAAAGCTTTTTACCAATCAAATGAAAATCCCTGATCTGATGACAGTCGATGTATTACAGTCCTCACAGTACGAACAACTGTATAATTAATTTCAAAAAATTCTGGTGGTAATGAATGCTAAAATTCTATGAACACATCTTTTAGAGCGAATCGTGACACTGAAAGCGCATACAGAGCGACGTAACTGAACTGAACTGACGTGGTTTAGTTTTTGACGAACTGACCAATGGGCAAACAGGAACGCATTACAGCAGGCACCATCTAATGGCATTGGTGGCCTACGTGAATACGCTCATGTATGTGGCAGCAACCAACGACCAATGGGCTTGCTTTGCTTGCCCACTGGTCAGTGCCTATATACTCAGCTATAATCCATGTATTATGCACTCACAGCATGAGCAAACGACACACAAAACAGCACAGTTTAATAATGAAACAATAACACGAGAGTTTCATCAACACAAGTCATCGCAGGCTTTTGCAGTATTTTTACACATCAAATAACAGAAATCGCAAAGTTAAGTGCTCCACTGTATCAGTGAACTAGCACAATCACAACACACGCATATATTAATCATATTTATTAAATAACATTTATTTAATTAGATTTGTCAAATCACTTCAAGCTGAGGAAGAGGATGTTTTCACCAGAATGTGTTTGTCCGTCTGATTGTCAGCAGAATTGCTCAAAATGTTACGAATAAATTCTGATGACAGTTTGTGGAAGAATGCAGCAGAGCCCAAGTAATGGTGGTAAGATTCTGGTAGTAATCTGGATCATGATATGGATTCAGGAATAAATATGCTCTATCAAAATCAGTTTATTTTGCCAGGTGATAGCACTAATATTCTCGGTACAAACTGTAAGCTGTATATGCTACTAGAGCCAATCTACACAGTGTCCAGTAAAAAGTCTACAGTATTTTCAACATATCTTTGACAAACTTAAACCTATTTTCATAATTTTTGGCAGGAATCATCCTGAATATTCACTTGATTAAACTGTTGGAATATTTTCTCTTTATACTGCAATGTCATTACGTAGAGCTGACGTAATTATGACGTCATCGAAAATGCCGTTTTTATTGTATCCGAGGTGAAAAGGCTAAGAGTGTTTCGGTTAATAACTTTAACAAATTTGAACGTATGTTTTAGTTTTTGGTAAGTAACACTGAAAAAGTAACATGCAACTGACGGTGTACTGATAGTCCACTTTGTCCGAATACTGACACCACTTTACCGCATAAAATAAAACACTTTGTATTCTTACTATACTCTATACGAAAATAAACAAAAATGCAGAAAGAATAGGCTAAGGCTTTTTAGCCTGTAGCTGCTTTAGTTGTCAGCAAGTGACAAAACTTGCTATTAACCAACTTCTGAGTCAACAACTTTTTTTACAAATGTACACTACAGCGACGCTAATGCATGCTGCAGAAATGATGCTGCTTGCTGATAACGGCTGCTGCACAACGACGTTCCCGTTCTGCATGTGATGGCCACACTTAACACAGTGAAAATCAAGATTATGTTACAAAATTTTGATAAAAAGTAACTTACTTCTATGCCATGCCAACAATACCTCAAGCTTTCTACTGCAATTTTCTTTCAGTAGTTTTTCTGTTTTCATATTGCAGAGGCTCATTTAAATGTTATCTTTCAGCGAAAATGGCATTTTCCATGACATCACAATTACATTAGCTATACAAGAAGTAAATTTTAAAGATACTTTTAAATGTTTTTTATCAAAGCGTGTCATTGTAATAATGTGTGCCAAAAATAATAAAAGTAAATTTACATTTGTTGAAGTTATTCAGGAAAAAGTGTAGACTCTTTTTTTACGGACATGGTGTAATTTGCCAGGTGTCCAACAGTTTTCAGTTGTAAACTATTTACAAGTGCACTGCAGCGAAATCAAAAGCATGAATTTCCTAAATTTCAAACATGATGAAATGCAGACCAATAAACTCAGAAAAGGTGGAATATTACAGAAGTTTAACTGCATACAGTTGTGCTCTAAGCCAAAAAGTCTGCTACTCGATGCAAGCTATTACACAAAATGTAGGCAATAACTCGTAACAAAGTGAGTGAGCCAGTTTACATTTCATTCAACACATTATAGGTCATTCTGGGGACAAGTCTTTCCAAGCAATCACTTGCACAGAGGTTGACAGCAAAAAAACTCACAACAGCCATAGTTTAGAGGGTGTAGACTGCCAGTTCGACCGCAGGATGTTTCAGCTATCAGTCAACTGTGTCGCATGTCAAAAGAATATCTACTGCAGGCCTATAATTCATGTAATGCCCTTTAAGACGAATAACCTAATTCGACATGCATGTAGGCTTCGCTAAGTTTTGTTGTCCCCACCAGATGAGCCATCCAGACCCAAATTTCAGTCGACTGAACATTGGTTGGAACCGCTGAATGTGCTGACGAGGCAGCACTGGAAATGACACGAGTTTGCCTTACTGCTTCAGAACCGAAGAATACTTTGCACTCAAATAAAGAAGTCAAGATACATCAAACCCAATATTTTTGGTCAGCCAAATCGACCAGCAGCTGAAACATCTGTAAACTGTTTAGAGCGCATATCAGACCGATGCTATTATCAATGTTCTTAATTGACAGTGCTTGAACATTGTGGTGTGAAGTGTGTCAACTCTAACAAGCCTGTGGTAGTGAACAGATGACAAACACCACAGAAAGTTAAAAGACGTGCTACGGGAAAGATCCCAACCCGACCAAGTTCTAGACAGAACACAGCTATACAGGGTGGGCCAAAAAACGTGCCACTTTGCTTTTGTCCATATCTTCGCCAATTGCTGATCGATTTTCAAAATTCTTTCGCTGGCACGCTCTGCAGAAAATTTGCAGTGATGTGATTATTATATATCCCACCACACCGTAAATGCATCTCTACACTACCTTGTGAAATATCAATAAAATATGCATAGATAACGATAATAACAAACTAACAATAATAACAAACTAACATTTTGGTAAAATTGAAAAAAAAACACTTTAGACCAACATTGCTGTGAATGGTCTGTATGACACTAAACTGTGTGGGTCTAACACAGTCTAGTGTCATACAGATCATTCATCACAATGTTGGTCTGAAGTGTTTTTTTCATTTACCTAAATTTTTGTTATTACTGTTAGTTTTTGCTCACATTTATATTTCACAAGGTAGTGTGGAGATGCATTTATGGTGTGGTGAGATATATATTAATCACATTATTGCAAATTGTCCGCAGAATGTGCCAGCAAAAGAATTTTGAAAATCGATCAATAATTGGTGAAGATATGAACAAAAGTAAAGTGGCACGTTTTTATGGTCCACAGTGCAGTTGTCACACAGATATCAAGTGAATATTATACAGTGATTATACACAATACATAACAATACATTACTCAGGGCAACAAAATATCTGACACTGACAACATTTACTTATTAACGATCTCATATGTACAACCGTGACTAAACAGCAAACGGTAAAAATGTAACACATTTTGCCTGCGTTTTTTTCTCAGTCAGTAAAGATTTAATTCTGCAAAAAATAACAGCCAAAAAATGTAAATCACAACCACTCAAATAAAAACAGAATTAATAGTTTGCGGCTATAATTTATGACCAAAAGTTACGATTATTGATGAATTTCTATGACATGTAAACCATTCTCACCTGTAAATGGTAAACTGGCAAATTTCTCACATTTTTCATGTGTTTCTGTTAGCATTACTCAAAATAAGATTATATCTTGTAACTCGTGAAATAAAACACACTGAATCGGTTAACTACAAACAAAAGTATACCCCTAACATGGTTAAAATGCTGGCATGTGTGCAATTATGACATAAATTCCTCCTGACCAAATAATTAGAATATTCCAGCTGTACTACAAAAAATGCATTCAAGAAATTCCGGCTGTTTTATAGTGCGTGAAAAAGAAGGCGCAGACAAAACGTGCACGTTTCACTGTTGCTGAGTAAATTGTCCTAATGGTTGACGTTGTCCGACATCTGATATGTCTGCTGTGCTGGTTGAGAGGCGTTCCAGTTCAATGCTGCGGAAGCAGGGTTGGCCGGGTAACCAGCCGGTGAGATTTGCAGAGACGCCGATTTGCAGAGATGCCATCTGAGCCTGCACCTGAACGTTACACACCATACAATACGCTGAAATAGAACATAGATGACCCAAGACAACATAAGAGGTTCTTACGAGAACGTGCTATATACGAGGGTCGTTCGATAAGTAAGTTTACAAAACAGCACCATTCCATTAATTGTTAAACTAGGAAAAATTCACAATATATGTTTTGTAGCCCGGAATTTCATTCTGAGTACCAGCTGTGAGTTTTATTACGATGATGTCACTGCGACGTCATTTATACACATTAAATACGGCAACGTTGACATTGAAATGGTCCTGTTACAAAGAGCGTACCGTTATTGCTTTTTTCACAAGCAAAAAAACTTGATGCAGACCAGATTCACTCTGAGATGCATCCAGTATATGGCGACACGCTATTACGAAGCTAAAAGTAAAAATTTTCTGCAAGAAAATACTAGATTGGCAAAAATATGCATCAGCTATCGCAGTGCAATAAGAGTTTCATCAGTGGCTTGGACAGCAGCTGAGATCTTTCTTTGCATCGCGCATTCGAAAGACTGTTGACAAATGGGACAAAATATTTAAAACACTTGGGCAATATGTTGAAAAATAAAACACTTATGTCTAGCCTTTAAAGAGACGATATTAACGTGTTAAATTTATTCATTTTTCTAGTTCACATGCTGTTTGTCACTTGTGAGTCATGATGACTGGTGGGGAAAATAACACAAAAATACACTGTGTTCTATTAACAGGTAGCTGGCATCACAATAACGATGCCATCATCACAAAAATTTCCAAGTATGTTCAGAATTAAATTCCCTACAAAACGTATATTTTGGATTTTTCCTACTTCAAGAAATAACAGAATGGCGCCATTTTGTAACTTATTTATCGAACGACCCTCGTAAATCTACTTTTGACATTTGACAACAGTACACAAGATAACCACTTTTGCCACATGTAAACACTAAAAAACAATCCAAAGCACAGCAAATGCCATTTATTTGTGGACCATTTGCGTTCAAAATTTAGTGACAGATGATGGCATACTAATAAAACATTAACCTTCAGAAACTACAGTTCCAGGCAGAGTTGGCATGCAAACCTACAAAACTTTTTACCAGCCGCAGATATTACATCAGACACAGTTAGCTACTCACTACTGTGAGCATGAGTTAATATCGTTGTAAAAAAAAGCAAATCAGGGTGAGCCAAAAAAGTGCCACTTTACTTTTGCCCATATCTTGGCGAATTATTGACCGATTTTCAAAATTCTTTCACTGGTACACTCTGCAGACAATTTGCGATAATGTGATTATTATAGATCACACCACACCATAAAGACGTCTCTACACTACCTTGTGAAATATTAAAGAAATATGCATACATAACGATAATAACAAACATTTTGGTAAAATTGAAAAAACAAAAACACTTTAGACAAATATTGCAGTAAATGGTCTGTATGACACTAGACTGTGTGTGTGGGTATAACACAGTCTAGTGTCATACGAATCATTTATTGCAATGTTGGTCTGAAGCATTCTTTTCAATTACCTAATTTTTTGTTATCATCGTTAGGTTTGCTTATATTTATATTTCACAAGGTAGTGTAAAACGCATTTACTGTGTGGTGGGATATGAAATAATCACATTGTCTCAAATTGTCTGCAGAGTGTGCCAGTGAAAGAATTTTGAAAATCGGTCAATAACTGGCAAAGATATGAACAAAAGTAAAGTGGCACATTATTTGTGGCTCACGGTATAGATACATACATGTACATACCGGCTGCATGTTGTACATAGCCGGCATGCCATATGCTGTTGGCATCATGCCAGCATTTGGCATCATTGCCGGAGCAGCCATAGCCATGCCGTATCCACTAGGCCCAGCTGCTGCACCAGTATACATAGGATGCTGCAACATTTCACAACAAACAATCAGTAAGTATTGTAAGCATGGTGACTTATCAACATAATGGGAAGGTGTCAAATACATAAGCAAGAGATCATGCATTCGACTGCCATCAAGTCAACCCAAGTTGGCTAGATGGCCGGCTCTAATTAGCAGCCAGCATGTTTAACAGACTGGGTCGGTATACCAGCAGTCCTGGCCACAGGGCCTACTGTTGTGCAGAACTCACTGTTTTTCCCCTAGCAATGGCCGTAACCACCGCCAGTACTCATTTTACCATCTCATAAAGGATAGAAGGCAGAGTCAACCTAGTTGGCTGGCTCCGTAGCGAGATGGTTTACCTGCCTGTAGGCAGTCTCCCATCCAAGTAGATTACTAACCGGGCCCGCCGTAGAGTAACTTCGTTGATTTGACTCAATGCGTTACCGCTACGCCATGCTGCCAACACGCCGTGGACCTAGCAATAGACTAGCCACAGTAAAAACTTCTGAATGACTGAAAACACTGTTGCACTGATTAAACTACAAAGAAGTGAAACAGTTCAAACCTATATTGAATACTTTGTTTTATGCTTGACTGTCTAGAAAAAAGCAACAACAAACAAAAGAATCCCATAAAAAATATCCCAGGTCTGAATTGGAATCCGGAAACTTGGTGCTTATCATCTAAACCTGCTTATTGTACTATAAATCTGCTACTAAGGCAATTCTGATTAACTGATTGATTGAAAAAGTAAGAAATAAGCACGCAATTAGCTACGATATCAATGCAATTTGGAAACATAAATGCTACCGGTAAACTCTTTAAGTTCGTTAGAAATGCAGACCTGCATTGATGGTGACATCTGCTGAGGCATTCCCATCATACCGTTAGCTACAACACCGGGCTGGCCGGGAATGTACATCCCACCTAAACACATCCACTTTTCATCTCCAGTAATAATCAGATTCAAAAAGTTTGTCGATCTGTCATACCCTTCCAGTGCCTTCGTGTCTGGCTTTTTCGCCCACCTCACCTTGGACGATTCGCCCCGTTAAATAAAAGTAATTCGACATCAAGGTTTATACGTAACATTTTTGTTTAATGCTTTGTTCAATTATGAAATAAAATCATTAGGCCTATGCATGTATTTTATTATACAGAGAGTCAGAGAAACCTTTTGCTTTTTAGTACGCTTTCTCGCCTTAGAATGTTTGCACTGATGGCCGACACTGTCCATAGATCTAGGTGTTCGTCAAGCGGTTATTAGGCCTAGACCCAATGAAACCAAAAACGTTTGACTTTGTGAGCTGTGATCACTTATTATACATTTTTTGTCACATATAACATTAATTGAAGTAATATTAATCAGTGACGTGATGATACACTTACTTGTTGCCTTTCTGTAAATTGTAACACAAACCTCAATAATGAATCACCGGCATATTCAACAAGGGGGGTGAATCGTACAGGGTGAGAGGGTGAATCACTCAGGTACAGGGGGTGAAAGAGCCAGGAGGCAAAAGAGTCAGGGGCGAAATGGCAAAGGGGCGAAAAAGCCATAATTCGTGCCTTCTGCGTTGCACAGCCGCAGACCCCGACTGCGAAGTTCGAGTCCTTGGGCCCTAGGTACGTACACTCTCACATTGCCCCCACCTCTCACATGGGCAGCCTGACAGGGGGGGTTGAGTTGCCGGGTAATAAATATCTTTATTTCGTCTCAAGAGCAGCTACAAACACAATTAAAACTGTAATAAGACAAGCACACACAAAAAGAACAGATTAAAAAAAAATAAAAAAAACAGTAGAATGCAACCAAACACACACACACACACACAAACCCATAAGCCTAAACACATTACCAGTTATGCTAAAAAATACAGTTCTGAACATGCATTAAAATGGAGTGGACCCACCTGTAAGGTGAAAACTATGCTAGCCAGATAACACTTAAAGTACATTGCACCAACGCCGTTCATGATCTCGGTTCAGCTGAACCTAGATCAAAAGTTGAACCAAGTTCACACAGTATTATATTGCACCAAGATGATCTCGGATCAGCTGATCATGTTCAGCTGAATGGCCGTGGTTATACCGTGGACGTCTGGATGACGCTGATTGGTCAACCACGCTCGGCCTACGAGCCAACTACAGTGACGTCACCATCACACGCAATGCTCACGAAACAATAAAGTACCGATTAGCAGTAATTTGTTCGAATTTTAAGCTTCCCCAAAGTTATCACACGATTTTCGCATCAGCAGTTGCATGATGAAGTTCCGAAAATACGCACTTTTGTGCTCCAATAGTATAATCATTAATTATTCTACGTCCATTGTCAGGATTATGTTTACCGTAGCTATGGCATAGCAATGGCGCATCGGCACTCTAGAATGCTATTTATTTATCCATTAGTTAATTTATCCAGCAAAAAACGCCTAAGAAAACCGATATAGCACATATCTAGCATATCCAGATCACAAGTATAATATATATAAATCAATACGAGTATAAATCAATACGAATGAGTTTTTGTTGCTGTGGTTAAGGTTCGATGGTTTGTTTACTGTAGCAACGAAACATCGCCACGGAAAATGCAATTTATAATTTATTCATCTATTTGTTAATTTATCGAGCAGAAAGAGAACATAAAACAAATATGGTAGAAATCCAGATCATCAGTATAATTGCATTAGAGGTCTTATAATTCGACATGAAGTAGTTTTTTGGACAGGATAAGATTTGAATCGGACAATTTTTTTGCAGAAATAGTATCCCGGCATTCATCACTTGAACTGAGATCAAAATTTGATCGGTGGTCAGACGGTGGTTCAGAATTGAATGGAGATCAATGCTCGAACCGCTTTGGTGCAAAGCAAATTACTGCTGAACTAGGATCAAATTCAAATTTGGGCTGAATTCAAAGTTGAACGACAATGGTGCAATGTGCTCTTACACTAACAAGTCTAACATCTAACCATACATATCAATGCTGTCACTTGTCCCCCACTAAGTTCATTCACCATCACGGTAAATGAATGAAAACTGAACCTCTACTAGGGCTGCCAACTACACACACACAGAGTGTAAAAGTTCACTAAGCAATTAAGCATGTTTGCATAATTCAGTGTCTTCAGAAAGAAGAATATTCTGGCTCGTAGAAAAGCTAATTCCATAACAGTTTCCAACAGCAAAGTGATAGAATAAATCTCCTTAGCTGTCTACAAATATCATTTGCATTTAAATAGAAATGTCTACAGCCACCCAAACACCTTTTGTTTTATATCAATACATGATGTGATGTGCAATTAACTGGAAAATTTAGAAACACCGATTACACAAATCAATCAATCTATATCAGTGTGACACCTAGCACTTTTCACAACATAGACAACACAAGTACTCAGGACGGAATGGCCATTTCTGCCACATGTAAATACCAAAAAGTAATCTAAAACATAGCAAATGCTATTCATCTGTAAACCATCCTGTTCAAAGTTTACAGACAGATGACAGCATACTAATAAAACATAAGACCAGTGTTGGGAACTACACTTCTGGGCAGCCTAAAATACGCTGGAGTTTGCATGCAAATCTTTACATTTTACATTGACAGTAATCCAATTTATAGACTATGCACCTGCTGACGGCATGCCATATGGCCCAGCAGGCATAGCAACGGTAGAACTGCCATAAAGAGCCATAATGGCATCCTTCGTACTGGGCTGGGTCTGGGCAGCAGATGATGCAGCAGATGAGCCAAACAGCTCTGAACCGGCCGGTCCTGCAGCCGGTGCTGCTGCAGCTGGCGCTGTGACTGCTGGTATGGAGGGAGTGGCAGAGAGGAAATCGGCAAAAGGATCTGCATCTGCCGGTTGTGATGGTGGCGACATGTCTGTCAAATACCCGCACACGTGTAAAAATGACAGACAGCTTAACCGACACAGCGACTAGTTTCTTAACAGCACATCATCACACAAGAGGCCATTTTGAGTAGTGACATCCTAACATATCAATAAAACTACTGCATACAAATCAACGCTGTAAAGCTACAATAAAACACACGAAGGGAACTAACTACAGATCTCGTAAGGGTTCAGTAGTAAAAACAACGTTCAAAATAAGAAAAAAAATATTAAAATGCAACTATCAGTACAATATAGTAAATACAGTTGATATGCCAGCAAATCACAGTTTATCGCAAAACTATCATTACCGAGAGAATGAACATCATCATCATTATACCGAGGCCGAGAAGATCAACTTGTGCAGTGTTAGGCGGCTGAGTCACGGTGGGAGTTTCTGTCGGTGCCGTTGATACAACTGCTGCCACTGGTGCTGACACTGGACTCGCATTCACAGGTGCTTTCAGCGTCTTCTGCAATACAACCAAATGAGTGAACAAATCACAAATCACATTTCGATGAATAAAATTACAGTAATTCATCAGAACAACTGCTGATGCTACCACTGCAGTCTACAGCTACTGCTGCTAGCAGTGAAGTGACTTATCGAACAATTCTCTGTTTACTCCGTGAAAATCCACAAAAGCGGATCTCTGAACAATTCTCCGAGAAACTTTTTTTAAAAAACAGACATGAAAACAAAGCACAATGCTTATGACAACACACTATCAATGCAACTTAGTGTAACATTTTGTACATTTTGCAAATTGTTAAGAATAACCTGAATGCAAAATGGCATCAGGCATTACATTTACTATAAAACTTTTTGCAAGTAATAGTACACAAACGGTACACTTATAATACAATATGAAAAGATTGTGCATGTAATCAAACTTGAACGAATGGCAATACCAGTTATTCAGTACGTAACTAAACTTCAGTAAAACAACAAAAGACACATACATCAGGCACTGTGGCAGATGCGCGAGGTCTGGGCTTCCGGCTGGAAGCATCAGCAATGTGCTAGCCATACAGAAACGCACAGCAAACTTGAAAGTAAACATATTTCAGTGATACAAATAGCCAACTTTTACCATTACAATTGTTACACATACACCTGTATACCAGCTTATGCATTTACACTTTTCATTCTACTACCGCAACAAGTACACGCTAAGTCATATACAGTTTACATGTTATACAGGGTGTGCCAAAAAATGACCCAACTTGTTTTTTGTCAGAACTTAGTCAAATCTCCACCAAATCTGATAATTTTTGGCATACAGATAGCCAAAACGATAGAAAGATGTAAGATACACTCAACGTCCACCTCACTTAGGTTATATCAACGCACTACCATGTAAAATGCAGATGCTCCAAATTGTTACATTACACGGTGATTATCAGTATCAGATTGCTCACTTTTCAATTATCAATTTGACAGAAAGTGCAATGTGATGTAATAATTTTGTGGTAATTAAATATTTTATGCTGAAAATAGCAGCTCTACTATTTACTATGGCTAACAAATTGTATTAAATGTTGCAAAAGAGACGGTTAATGACACCTTTTCCCTATCAGCAGAATGAGGTGTCTGTCCAGAGCTCCTGGTATTGCTGGAGGATGATGCATCCCCAGACTGGAATGCCTGACAGCAAACACAACACAACTACGCTTTGTATAAATATGTAATATATGCACACGTCCTGCTGATGTAAACTTTGCTTTCATCACCGCATAATTTATTGAGCTGTCTAAGGTCATGAGCCGCACTCTCACATAAAGAATAATAATAATAATAATAATAATAATCAATTAATCATTACACTTCAGTCCAAAATAAAATATATTTCACCTCATCAATGTCAGTAATGAAAAGGTGACATGCAATTAACTGGAAGATTTGGAAACACCTATTACACAAATCGATCAATCTATATCAGTGTAACTGATCGGGACACCTAGCACTTTTCACAACATAGACGACACATACAAATACAATAGAAGATAAAACGGGTCTGCTTAATACAGTACATCAAAATTAGAATTTACTTAATTATTTATTCACTTCTTCCAGCCAATCATTTGGTGATGTGATTGGAAAAAACACAATGAACAAAAGACAACAAAAGTTCACACCAATACTTAAACATAAAAACTAGCTGAGTAAGGCTAGTTAAACAACAACCTTACCGTAACCAACAAAACAACAAGAAAACTAATATATGACATTATTTCAAAACAGTCAAAATGCAGTTTGATATAACAGTAAGCACAGTGCAATATAGAGCAGACTGTACTACATTTTACCATCCTTAAGTCGCATGCCACTAGCTCTGCAATGTTTGACTCAATACAAACCTTTCGTTTTGGTGGAACCCACTCAGCTGCAATGTATTTCTTCTGTTCATATTTAGCACGAATAAAAGCTTCCAGTCCACTAGACATATGTTAAAGATGCACGAGCAGAGAACACATGTATCTACATCTTTGAAAAACTGATTTAACACCAATCAAAAGTGAATCACTGCAAATTATTAACACAACATAGCTAGCAACATGACAGTGCAGACAATAAAGCTAACACGCACAGCACTATACGATTAGATATTCAAGTATTGAAGGCAAAATGCCAAAATTGTTCTAGCAGATTATTTAACTCTTAGACAATCAGTCATATTAGTCATCTTTTTAGACATAGTGGTGTCTAAATTTCTAAGTTTTTTGGGTCATTCCAAATGGATACTAGTCTGACTGTGGTCGTCGGAAGTCATCAGGAACATTAGCTTCATACACGGCCCGAGCTCGGCTGTTTCCCATCTCCTGCATCATCTGTTTAAAGGCACACACCACAAACATGATCAAGTATAAAGCTTTTCATCACAAAATTTTAGCAAATTAAGCCAAACTAATGATGAGAAAAGAATGCAGCCAATATCATTGTATTATATATGATAACACCAGTTTAATCGAAGTTTTAGTTATCAATAACTTCTCTTTGCAGTAAACAAGATAGTAATAATGACACATATTTCTGGCAATACCAGAACTCAAAAAATAATTCCTTGAATAAAAATTATAACATAATTACTAGCCATATTCAAATGACCTCATAGTCACAAAGCTGTGAAAGAGCTGGCAAACAACACAGTCAGGTTTACTTTGGTATTAAAATGCCACAGAAGTAAGCAACATATCCATTATCTAACAACAAAACTTCATACCGAAATTTGCTCTGAGGTCCATGAATCCAAGTTGACAGATTTTACACGAGATACATGTACACCCAGATTGCGATGAACTGCAGCGCAACGAATACACAAAAAAACCCCAAGATTCCATGATGCCCAAGTAGGACCTGCAACACAAAATGCCATGATAACTTAAAATGAAATAGATATGCTCAATAAAACAAAGATGCACATTGTGACGTTGTCAGATGTTTATTGTTTAAAATACTCCAAGATATTTTTATCATTAAAATCACATGAAACACCATTCAGAATCTCTAGAATGTCAACAATTCTGACTCAAAACCAGTTTGGCCCGAGATTGTCAAAGTCACATAGCGTACGGTATCATGCAGCACAGTAACTGTTATCAGAAAGTCCAGAGTTCTTTACCCATGACACACATAAAATTCAACATTCAAAACTGTGTGAAAGTTCAAAACTGACAAGATGCATACATCCAAACAAAAACCAAAAAAAAACGGAAATAAATATAAGAACTGTCTGAAAATAACGCCAACTCTGTAGCACAAAGTAGTGACGTGCACCACCATCACAAATGACCGCTGTGGTGGCACCAAATATGATCAAGTACAAAGAATTAGATTACAAATCAGTGTTAAGGTTAGGATTAATAATCTTATTTGATGCTATATTCAGTGCGAGAATAAGTAAAATAAAGTTAGTTAATCAAAAGATCAATGCCATAATTTATAACGTCACAGTTTATGAACCACTTCCTAACACTCTACCGGAACATTTCCATTTGATCTGAGACTATTACACGAAACAACTTAGGCTAATAGATCATCTTTAGATTCCGAAGTTTGGAACATCCACAAAACGTTAAAACTTGGGGTCAGATGTAGGTGGGTAAATTCTTCTAAAAAAAACCTGCTGCTTTTAATAATAAAACTATTATGTGCGTCTTTTTCACTACGTCGAAACTGTATCAAACAGTAAACAAAATGTTCAACCTTTCGCGTCGCAGTCAACGCAGTATTTGTTGTCATCGTCGCGCAGTAATCCAGACAAAATCATCTGATTTTTGTCATGAAGAGCTTTCTGTTTGTCTTTTTCAGATTTTGCAGCCATATTTAAACAAAATTTACTATTAATCACTAAAAAACGACCAATAACGACACTGTTGACAACAAAATTGCCGATGACTTCCTGAACAAAATTTCGCAGGTAAAGGAAGGACATAACATCAGCTACCGGTAAGATGGGCATAGGCTAATTCATATGTATGGTAATACAATACAATACAATACGAGAATTTGCACTTAAAAACTAACAGACAAACTGTCAGTTTGATCTAGCACATAAACTAAAGAAACTTAAATGTTTTTAAAGAAAAATGAAGTGAGATACTTAAAATTAATGTAAAACATGAAAAACCCGGAAAATGACTGGAATAAAAAAAAACTAAAATAACAAGATAATGTTCAAACGAACACGGAGTCTGTCCAATGCATTCGATAGTTTACAGTATAGGTCCGTATAAATGTAATCAGTGAGCCGTTTAGACCGGTAGAAAAGATCAAACTGTAATTTCAAATTGTACGTACAGTAGCAAAGATCCTTTCATCCTTCTGTATTATTTTCACGAAACAACAGACATTGTCAGTCACGAGACTATTCGATTCGTCACTAGCACTTTACAATAAAAAAGTCCATCGTCAACATGCGTCTAGCTTGCACCGATATGGATATATGGCGCCTCAAAGATCACGATGTTTGACTTTTTTGGGTCACGTGACGTCATCGGTACACACGGGCAGTGGCGGCGCCAGCTTTTCATGAGTGGGGAGGCCAAGAGGGGCCAATACATGAGTAAGAGGGCCACACTTTTCTTCATTGCGTACTTAACCCCTTTCCTCCCTTTTTATCCTCGTTACATTCAGGCCATCATCCAATGCTACATACTTCTCGTGTGACCACTTTCCAGGGCACATAAAATCTCCTGAGTTTTCCAGTAGATTCAACGATACACCATGGGAGTACAGGGACATTGGGAGGTAGACCCCCAGCTAAACCAAGCAATTGCTTTCGACCAGGGATGGCGCCACAAATTCAAGGGGGGGTACAAATAATATGCGAGCGAAGCGAGCAGAAAAAAATGGTACCAACAATTTGTGTCCAATGTCGTAGACCTAGGACAGTTTCCTCTGACATTTCCCTGACTTTTTCTATTTTTCTTGACTTTTCCCTGACCACTCTGGAATTCCCTGACTTTTCTAGATTTTTCAGGCAAGTGGTCACCGTGTTACTTCATATGATGCTAAAACGGCCCAAAAGCATATAAGGACGAATTGCATTTTTCCTCTCGTCACCTAACCCATTTCAATGCTGACATTTTTCTAGCTATAACATTAGGCCTAGCGCTTCATAAACACTCCTATCGGGTCCGAGCCTGGAGATTAAACCATTTTGTGGTAAAAAGATTGTACTTTTTGGAATAATGATACATTTTGCTTGACACTCTTAAGGGGTGTTTACTAACTTTCTATAGTCTGTTGTGACACAGCCTAAGTACACGGATGTAGATTAGCCTGAATACTGGTTTAATTATTTAACAGGCGCGGGCCTTACAAAAGCATTAAGATAACCTATCTCATGTATAGGCTTCTTTTGAAGTGTTAGATAGTCTATAACGCATAACTGGATTTAGGAAACCAGCAGCCAAACTGCTAGCATCACCAACCTGGGATCTCTAAGCAAAAATATTCTTTAAAATATTATGTTTTAAACGTAAGACTTAGATCATTTGGGAACCCGATCATTTAATGCTGAACGCGGTTTGAAAAGGTAAGATCATAACTTTCATAAGATACCTTTTATAGAAAGTACCGTACATAAAAGACAACAATTGTAATTCTTGTGTTTTCAATTTCGCCTTGTTTTATTGGTAATTCAGTCACATTTGACAATTTATCATTCCCCTATGGAGTTGCAGAGATAAGCTTACATTTGGCACGTGGTAGACAACTATTGCACAAACTTAAGGCCTCCACTGCAGAACTGGTAGCTTATATAATTACTGCTATCTTGACTGAGCAAACAAAATCTGGTGGTAGATAGACTGTCAGTTGCTGTTGTGTTGTAACATCTTAATGTAACATCCAGTGCCTGTAAACTTTGATGCACTCAGTTTGTAAATGTAAATGCTTTTACTGTACTTTGTGGCATTTTGAATAACTCATAATTTGTCATCAGTAATAATTCAGCAAAATCAATTTATTTACTGCAGTTTAGTTATGCATAGACTGCATTTTAGCTTTTGTTTGTGAAACTCAAATGGGGGGGCCAAAGGGAAAGACAAGCCTCAAATGGAGGGGGCATGCCCCCCTGGACTCCCCTTGGCGCCGCCACTGCACACGGGTCGATTGTTACTGCTTCTAATCAACGCAAATGCATACGCTTCAACAGAATCAGCATATTTAGCTTAGATCATGCCACACGCGTACGCTTGCCTGGCATTCGTGGAAAGTGTGTCAAAAGGACTGGTCTCAGGCAATTTGCATGACAACTGTCGTGCATGAAGGCATCAAAAGTAAGCCAATGTCGATCACGGACTCACGGTGACGTGGAAATTGAATTCCGGCGTACGTGTAGCGTGCTGCGGTAGGTTATGTGGTGCACGAACGTTCAAAGCAATATGATTTTTTCCGCCGTCTTGTTTTCAGTTAGACCCACAGAGGCCCAGAGCCCGTACGTACCGTAGGGGACAAACGAACAGCCAGTGGCATCGTCGCAGAGCAGGGCAAGAGGGACAATTGCCCATCAGAAATTTTTGACTGACTGCCGGAAAATTGTCAGCAAAGCTTAATTCTTATCCAAAAATTGTCCAAAAATGCAGAATTTGGCGCCGAAATTAAACTTTTATTTAGGAGAAATTTAGAGGCAATATCGAAATTTTGAGCACTCGTGATTTTCTCTGTCCGAACTTTGCAACTTTCTGTCCCATGCCTACTTTTTTTGACCCACGCTGTAGACGCGCAAGACGCGTAGCCCTATTTCGCGTAATGCGGCATAGAAGAAAGAAGGCTAAACTACACGGTGTCCGGAAAAAAAATATACGGTTTTTTCCAACATATCTTTGTCAAACCTTAACTTATTTTCATAATTTTTGGCATGAGTTGTCCAGAATATTCACTTTATTAAACTGTTGAGATATTTCCTTTTCACATTGCCATGTCACTACGTAGAGCTGACGTAATTATGACGTCATCAAAAAGCCGTTTTTATTGTATCCGAGGTGAAAAAAGCTAACAGTGTTTCGGTTAATAACTTTAACAAAATTAAAATGTTTATAATTTTTGTAAGGCAACATTAAAAAAGCAACATGCAACTGAGAGTATACTGATAGTCCACTTCGGTGTATAGTCTAAGATACACGCTGACTGCAACAAAGAAATAACCTGTAAATCTGCTTCCTAACAAAATAGTTCAATGATTAAGTCCTATGTTTGTATTAAAATAGCATGCAAAAGTGTGCTGGCGAGTCGACGACTGCGAATCTTGTGTCTTGCGCATGGCGTGAATGTCTGCTAAGACGAAGGCTGCTGGAGTCCAACAAAACATAGCACGTAGGCCTACATGTACAGATGAAAGATAGGCTAACTGTCTTGCTCTGCAGCTCAACTGCAGTGCTGCAGGCAATTGCTGTTGCAGCAAAAGAGATGAGCGACTGCGCAGAGCGCTTAGTTTGTCAGGGCAACTTGGCGACAGCAGCAAAACCGTCGCTTCATTCAGTTACAGTTAAGACTCAGCCGATACGTACAAGAATCTCGCGATGCTGCGACAATGAATTTAAGAATAACACGTCGTTAATGTTCGAATCTCGTAAGCAGAGTCATAGTAAAATCAGTTCGGCACTTGCGATAACGAATAGGCTACGTTACAACCGCGACATGCAGGTGCTTCGCTTTGGTTGCCATGACGACGAAGTTCGTTGCCTGGCAAACAGCAGCTGTCACAGCAGCTTCCCGTTTCTCATCATCGCGTCGTCAGTCGCTGTTTTTCTACTCGTCCAAAGCGCCTGTCAAGTTGGCGCGACCATTCACATAGGTTATATGATATTTAATTATTTACACAGCAACTCCATAAACACTTTACGTTCCATTGCTTTACGGCTGTTAATTGTGCGTTAATCAACGATGTGCACACTGCACAGTAGACAATACATTAAACTAAACCCGTTTCCATTCCCAGTGTTCGGACATAACTTTAAATAAAATTAAACTATTAACCTAAATAAAATGCTATTTTGCATGCAGATAAAGAACCGACTGGAGAGCCGTTGTTGGTTTCTGGTAGAAATTCAAATGCAACAACAGCAACAGCAGCAGAGTCGTGTTCAAATGATGTCGTCGTCGGCCAGTATTGTTCTCCTTCCGTCACAAGCCAACGGTCGACTCCCGAAACATCGTCACTGGTTAGTACAACAATTGGATACTCGAATAATAGGGCCTACAGTTTGGTGGTAAAATACTTAGATCGGATCACATCAGAAATTATTAACTGAATAGCGACAAACGCGACAAACAATTATTGTTGTTTTTTAATAAGTCACACGTGTTACATCACATCGTTTTTATTACTGCATGTGCTCAAAATGTTCGCCTTTAGCACGAACGCAAGCGGTGGACGTTGACTCCACTCGCCAACAGCACGTTTAATAACCGCGTGAATCGAAGCGGCTCACTCGCTGCTGATACATAATTTTGCCTGTATGTAATAGCGAGACGACTGGAAGAAACTGGTAATCCATTACAATAGCCTCTATGGAATGCAGATAGAATAAATAAC
>Ga0209367_1003944_pt1 | contig 20343 bp, 15 predicted proteins | sample WorMetLIZISLAND2_FD_187412 | JGI IMG/M metagenome (GOLD analysis project Ga0209367, IMG submission 187412) | Marine gutless worms symbiont microbial communities from Max Planck institute for Marine Microbiology, Germany - Olavius geniculatus... ...
ACTGTTCCACGTACAGTAATATCTTACGTGCAAAATGGAATTGATATATTTAGAAAACAGATTGGGGTCAACGTTGACCCCACTGGTATCGGATGGGTGTAAAAATTTGCGGTAGTAGGAGGGTTAAGAGAACATTTTCAAATTTGGGGTTGAACAAAGATGAGGTAGAAAAAATGTGCGTTTTTAACCGATAAGTCACCATATAGAAACGGTGAGAGAGGGACAAGGTTGTTATTGATCACGAATAGAAAGTCGCGTAAGCCTTTTCAGATGACACAAAAATCATCGACCTTGAGTGCCCTTAAAGGGTCATTACGCACTTTGCTGTGCCAATCGCGCGGTAATGTGGCTAAACGGTACGTCTTAGGGGATCGGCGATGGTACCATTGGATAGAGCAATGACGAGTTTCTGTAGTACTGATATGTCAGTAGTAACCATATCTGTTTCTGCAGCGGTTTGCCGCAATTTTGAATGCAAAGTTTCTACTTGTAGGCATCACCCATGTACGCTAAATTATTGTATCGTTGATTGTAGCATTCGATATAACAGCGTCACCATAGCGTGTATGTGACTGCAGTCACTTGGGAAATCGCTTTCTTTCCGCGACAGGAAGTCGGACGCTGGCCTTCGGATATAGGCGGTACGGTCGGCCCCCTCCTAACGACAGCAGGGCTTTTTGTTACCAGTTTTTTTGTTGCGTGATAACGACATTTTGCTGTATTTATTCAAATAAGACTAAAGTCTGCTGTTAACGAAAAGTCAGCTGCTCAGTGACGTCATTGCCCGGTGCTTGCTGTGTGTTGCCAGTTGATAAACTTGCGGTCGTTAAGTGCGTGGGAAATTTCACCAGTGACGTCATTATGATGAACCAGACACACCAATCAGCATCAGGCGAAGAGTTGACGACTCCTCGTGTGGTCACATCAAGTCGCCCTCGTAAAGGTATCACAATTACAGACAGCTACATGTATAAGAGTAGAGTAACGATACAATATGACTGAAATGTGCAAATATGACACGGAACAATCTGCTATGTCAATACTATTAGTTTTTTCTCACGCGCGACAGCATGTAATGCTTCGCACATCTTAGCCATCGTCGAGGCGTCCGTCCGTTTGTCCGTCTGTCACACTCTGTTATTGTTTCAACACAATGCAAGCTAGGATCACGAAATCTTTACCATGGACTGCCACGGAGACTCTAGTTTTATGATCCGTAAAGCTTTTTCCGAAATTCGAAAGTGGTGACCCCGATCGAGAGCGCTAAATGAGAGGGGGGGGGGGTAAAAATGGCCATTTTGAGCCAATAAGTCGCCGTATCTCAGAAACGGTGCGATAGGGCCTAGGTCACTATTAATCACTAATAGGAAGTCCCATACGCTCTTTTAATTGACATCAAGATCAACGACCTTGAACCATCAAGATAGGGTTTTTAATGATTTTTTCGCGATTTTGGGTTGCAACACACATTTTAAGAGAAAATTGCGCCGAAATGGCTTGAGATAGACCAAGGCAACCTGCATAAGGAAATTTCAGCATTAAACGCAAATTTTAGCAGTTCAAGTTCCGGCCTTTTAGGTTCGAGGAGGCCTCTGCACGCGGGCGTCAAAAGGTCGTTTTTTTACCGTTGTTGACTCGTCTAGCGCTTGCACATAGACAAAGACTTGTTGCTTGCCGTAACAATAACTGCTGACAAGCTTTTAATGATTTAACATTAATGACTTTGAACGACATTGCGAACTTGAACCCTCAAAATAGGGGTCTTAGTGATTTTTCTGCAATTTTCGGCTGCAGCACACACTTCAACAGTGAATTAAGTGCAACGAAATGGGTAGAGATGGACCAGGACAAACTGCGAACAGAAATTGCTATAGGCTATCGTGCGTCTCATGAGTTTTGCTTAATTACGTGTTGCACATTTCATTGCATCAGACAGGATCTCGTCAGACGCAAATGATTTAGCTTTTCTTACCTACACTGATTTGTCAAAATACGCGATTTTAGATCTGACGTAGCTCGTACTTTGCTGCAAGCACAAGACTCGCCAGGAGCACGCATATAGCGGCCTTAAGATCTGTATGGGTTACGATACGACATGGTGCAATACGATAATAAATTTCCACTGGAAAACTCCTAATTTCCATTTTTAGCCCTCAGCCAGACACCTGTTTACCTGCCAGACCGCAGATACAGGGCTAGTTCACCACATAGTGTGCCTTTAAACTTGCACATAAACCAAAAAGAACTGAAAATGTTTCAAGTTGTCCAGCGGGTATAACAAAGTAATGGATAGGGGCATACGTTACACGGTGGCTCAAAAACGCCTTGTAAGGCCTAACCCTTAGCCAATGACTGTCGACAAAATTGCCTCGTACATGTAGTTGCCTTTTACGATGCATTCTATTTCAACCAATTTCAAATTTATTTCATGGATTTGGTCAGACAGACGTACGCCAAACAATGTGCAATACTTAAGTGAAAATTTACCAAGATTTATATCGGTGAAACAATTTTGAAAATAAATCAGTACTGATTCGGTTGTGACAAAAAATTAGCGGCCTATACTTTTTGTTGCCACTCAGTATCAGAGATGGACCGAAGGTCAGATTTTCCGGCAAAACCGAGCGTCGGTCCATCACTACTGTGTGTTTTGCGACACTGCAGCAATGGTAATGATGGTGGATGGTCAGCCGTTTGACGACGACAACAACGAAGGACTGCGTCACGTCATTCGACTGGAGAAAATGTCCGAGAACGAGAACATTAGCGACCTCGATGTACAGCATGTTGTCCACGGAGGACCCTTCCGCGGTGTCATCATCCGACCTCCGCTCAATGGTTGGCAAGATGCATTGCACTGCAATTACATTACAATTACACTGCAAAAACAACACGAGCATCATGTGTTATGTTCTCTACGTACTGAAGTAAATAGGTAAGTAAGTAAGCAAGTAATAGTTTAATGCATATACCAAGCATAAAGTAAAGATGTAAAGTCTTTCCTAAAGCTCAGGGCCCATAGATTGCTGCTAATTTCCATTCTTTAGCCCTCAGCCAGACACCTGTTTACACTGCCAGACCGCAGATACATGGCTAGTTCACCACATAGTGTAGCTTTTTTGAGATGCGCATAATTGACTCTGTATGAACCGAGTGTCGTAAGTTTTTACGCGTGACAGCTATGCTTCGCCATGGCCTTGGCGTCTGTGTGTGTCCGTCCGTCACACTCTTGAGCAATATTAAAACGGTGCAAACTAAGATGACGAAATTTTTACCGTGGGCTACCACAAGGACTCTAGTTTTTTTGTGACAAAATTTCGTGCCTCTGAGTGAGGGGGTTCCCTTCGAACAAGGGCGTCAAAGAGGGGTATCCCCTAAAAAGACGTTGTTTTGCCGCTATTGGCTCGTTTAGTGTGTAAGAGGTTGCAGATAGGTCCAGAAATGTTGCTTATCATAACAAGCACTGAAGACGGGTTTTTCAGATTTATCAACATCGATGACCTTGAACGACCTTGAACCCCAAAAATAGGGGGTTTTAGTGAATTTTTCGCAAATTTTGGCTGCAGCGCACATTTCAAAAGTGAATTGCGACAAAATGGCTAAAGATAGACGCAGCCAATCTGCGTATGAAATTTTTAGCATTGAACGTAGATTTTAGCAGTCCAAGTCCCAACCCCCTAGGTTCAAGGAGACCTGCGCAGGCGGGCGTCAAATAGGGGTACCATTTTCAAAAGTTGTTATTTTACCGCTATTGGCTCGTCTAGCGTTAAAACAGTTGCAGATATGCACAGACATGCTGCTCATCATAGCACGCACTATAGTGACGAGCTTTTGCATGGTGTCAACAACGATCACCCTGAATGATTTTGAATTCCCCAAAATGGGGTTTTAGTGTTTTTGTCTGTCTAGTGCAATGCATTGCATGGCATTGGACAGATGGCATAAAATCAACTGATCGCCCATCCGTCCATGCGTGCGTGCGTGCGTCCGTCCAACATTTGAGGCGCCATATCTCCGTAACGGTGCAAGATAGGCGCATGGTCACAATGGACCATTTATAGTATAGCGCTGGTGACGAATCGAATGGTTACGTGACTGACAACGTTAATTGTTTAGTTATAATAATAGCAAAGGATGACGATAACATTGCTGCTGTACAATTTGAAATTAAACATTTTGATTTTTTTACTAGTCCAAACAGCTCATTAATTTTATTTATAGGGACATATACTGTAAACTATCGAAATGCATTGGACAGACTCTGTGTTTATATGAACATTATCTTGTTTTTTTTTGCAATTTTCGGCTGCTGCGCACATTTCAAGAGTTAATTTCGCCGAAATGGCTGAAGATAGACCTGGACAAGCTGCGTATGAAGTTTGTAGCATAAAACGCACATCTTTTACAATTTAATTAAGTTTCAATTTTTTAAATTTAAGAAGTCTTCTGCACGGAGGCTTCAGATTTGGTTACTTCTTCAAGACACATTGTTATTTTATTGCACGCTGTAGACTGGTTGCCCAAGTGGTAGAACCGCTGCTGTCGCGCGTTGCGTGAGTTTTGCTCAAATTACCTGTAATGTTATTGGTGGTTTCTATTGTCATAAATGAACTAAATAGGTCTATCAGTATATGTTGCATGCGCTATGAAAAGACGAACGCAAACAAATACCAGGTAGAACCAAACGAAATAGAGAAACAAAAACTGAACTACCGAAACAACAAACCAATGAATGAATGCATACGTCTGTCTGTCTCTGTCTGTTGTTACCAAACTATTCTTTGGTGAATAAAGATTGATATATATAAATACCAGGTAGAACGTATAGTACATTGTATACTGTGTAGACGGTCTGCCACGCGTGCGGAAGCCTAACGTCAGAACGCAGTTTAATGTCTACGTCAACAGCAAGTCGGATGAGAGTGTTCAACGTCGCCGGGTCCGTGTCTCCGTGAATTTCTCAATGTATAACAGTGCGCCCGAAACACTAAAAGTCCAGCCGTCGCCAAGAAAACGCGCCACGCTGCGTAGAGTTTGAGAAATTTCTGAAGTTAACTTTGCGTTGAATTACTTTGAATGAAGCGGGTCGCTTAGTTTTTTCAACAACTTGTAACGTACAACGGTACAAGCCAACAACAGAATTGGATCCGTGTTCTGAGTACTTTTGAAGAGGGGCACTTAAGCCTCATTGTAGCACAGTTACATTGTAAGCCGAAAGTGGCTCCTTTATTTCAGGAATGTTCAGTACTGTTCATCATTGCCAGTGGTACTGTCGCATGGGTGATGTTGCGTTTTATAAAGTGGGTCTGTAATACCTTATTTGTTATTTAATAGATTGCAAATGACTTTGTATTGGTAGTTTTTTCTCCTGCAGAGTGTAAATATTGCGTCTTTGCGAAATCATGTTGTAATATTTTTATGTAACTGTCTGTTTTTGTTTTCACGGAATACAAGCTAAAGCTGTCGTCAGTCCGTTCGTGTAAAGACGAACATGATGATGATGATTTTGCAATACAATGTGCAATGCATGCAGGAGACTAGAGAACTGTTGTTTTGGTTCGCACGCAAGACGCATGTAGACGCTCAGAAGGCGCAGGCCGCTCACTACTTCAAACTGCTTATCGAGCCGGAGACCTTCCCAACAGGTCGACAGCGAGCATCTCAATAGCCGTAACGTCGTTAACTAATGTGGCATTTGTCACATTTTTTTGCTACTATTCACAAGCAGATTTAGACTTGTTCAGCGTGTTTGGACGCACAAAAGTTACACAAAAAGAGGCCTTACAGGCCAGAGAATATTACCCCGTTTACACGATCGAGCAAACGTCCAGCAAACGTCGAGCAGACATCCAGCAAGCATCGAGCAAACTTCGGGCAAACATCGAACAGGCCTGATGGAGCCCCGCCCCCTGGCTCAAATGTAGGCCTAGGCATAGCCCACAGCTGATCACGTGTTGTAATAATAGGCCTTCCAATTACAACCCGCCCGCCCTTTTAATTAGCATGCTAATTACCATAGCTCGAGCTGGTTGGTTTACCTTCTTTATGCTTCTTTATCTCACTAACTTATAATGGTTGCGAGCAAAGTTTTAGAAAGGAGAAACTGAAAATTTTTTAGCGAAGCGTAAAATGTGCAGATTACGCCGGCTACATCAAGAAGGCGATACTTCTACTCTGGCAGTTTCGTCACATGAAGAGAGTTCAGCTTTCCTTGCTGCTGGAACCGGAACTGGAAATAGAAGAATCCATCGCCGAAGAACCGCCCATCGGTTCGTATGACAGTCACGCTTTGGTTATAATTCTTCATCAGCAGCCATCTACGTGTATAGACTATAAAGTGGCATTCAGATTTGAAATTTACTTGTATTTTTTAAAACATGCTTTATTATTTTTCGGTTTCAAAGTAAATTTACATTCACTGTGTGAACAAAGTCTATCTGTTGCGCAGTCTGACGGTTAGTCGGCGATGACCGCTTTAGAGCGTTGTTATTCCGGAAAACAGTACGAATTTTGTGACCAGCAAAAACGTCAAAGTTTTTCGTATGAGTATTATGCATTGTGTTATGCAGAGAACTTCATAACGGTGATGACGCCGGCCGTCTACGACTACCAGTACTTACCGGAAGTAGCTGTGAGCAAGAAAAGTCACGTGACGTTCCGAGTTCGCGCCGGCGGAGACGCACATGTCGCTCTGTCGACCATGTATGGCGACACCGACCGCAAGACTTATGAGCTTGTACTCGGCGCTTCGAATAACTCACGCTCGGTTGTCAGGTATTATCATGCAGATGTAATAAACGCCAAGGAAAAGTTCTTAAAACGTTATATACTACTAACTGATACTATTAATACTACTACTGAAATATACTACTAAATATATGCGACTAATTTATATATTGCTACTCGAATTTTGCTGACAAAAATGACGAAAGGTCTGTAAGTGCTGAATTAAAAACCCAACTTTCTTATTTGACGTATTTATTAAGTTCAGTTTTTCGTAATACTGCTTTTTCTGTATTTATCAAATTTTTGTCGTCACACATGAGCGGGTAAGAATAAATAAAAACCGTTATCACGTATGTTTAGGTATTATTTATTACATAATTTTATTTTTTTTTATTTCCTGAATAAAAATACTTAAATTTACCGTCATTTTCACATTAATTTTTAAAGGTTTATAAGAACAAAAATGTTGAAAAAGAAACTAACGATTAAAACATCTTCTTATAAAACGTAAAAACGTGTAAAAACGTTCAGGGTACATCTATGGTTAGGTACGGGGGCCGAGGACCGGTGATGGCTCAGGTGGACACTCCGTCCCTGCTGGATCCCAATGACTTCCGACCATTCTGGGTCAGCTGGGACTCTGACGTCATACAGGTCAGCTACACGCATCATCGTTTTTAGCCGACCGTACTTACGTAACGGTTGTGCTTATGGTACGGTTGTCGTCTGTCTCTTTGTTCGTCTCTCTGTCCGTCTGTCTGTCACGGATGTATTGTGGCTAAACGGTGCGAGATAGGGCCTAGGTTGCTGTTGATCACTAATAGGAAGTCGCATATAGGCTTTCAAATGACATGAAAATCAATGACCTTGGATGACTTTGAAGGGTTATAACGAACAATGGTATGCTAATCGTGCGGTATTGTGGCTAAACGGCAAGTCATAGGGGTCGGCGATGGCACGTCGGATAGGGCGCTGGTGACTTTCTATAGGCTGCTAATAGTAACCATGTTTTTATCTGCAGCGGTTTGGCCGCAGTTTTCAATAGAACGTTCAAGGTATAAGTAGCCGTATCTCGGAAACGGTGAGAGATTGGACCGAGGTTAGTGTTAATCACCAATAGAAGCAGATCTCCCATTTCAAACTTGCAGGAAAAGCTTCTTCCAGAATTTCAAGCATTTTAGTTTTCTTGGCATACCAGAGGATAACGCGACGAATCTTGGCGCGTTTAGCTGCATCCGTCTCGGTCTCCGGCGCCACCAGCGCTGCAGCGGCAAACCACCAATAGAAAGAGGCATACGTCCCTCCAGATTACATGAAATCATCGATCTTGGATGACCTTCAAGGTCACTGACAACTAATACGGTCGGCTATCCTAGCAATAGCTGGGCTCTTTGTTTGTATATACAGTCGTTGAGTCGGAAAAAAATTCACACTCGGTTTATAATATGAACGCAGACTCGAGAGCTGATTTTGGTCTCTAGCAAGTCAACCTGCAGGTGACGTAGTCATGAACTCGATCTGTCAGTAGCCCCCTACTTTCTGTCAGTTCGGCAATTTTTGCGCGCAAAAGCAGCTACTGCTTTTAGCACGTCTTAGCCATCGCAGTTCTCTCTGTCCGTTCGTCCGTCCGTATGTCTATCTGTCTGTCCGTACGTCCGTCACACGGGTTGATCAGCCAAAAACGGTGCAAGCTAGGATTACCAAATCTTCATTTTCGGCTGCCTGGAAGACTCTAGTTTCAGGAACCGTACAGCTATTCCATAAAATCGGAGGGGTCACCCCGAACGAAAGCGCTAAATGAGAGGAGGTAAGAAAAATTGGCGATTTTTAGCGAATAAGTCGCTGTATCTCAATAACGGTGCGAGATAGGGATTAGGTTACTATTAATCACTATGAAGTCTACACTGGCTCTCGATTGGCGCCGAATTTAATGACCTTAGATGACCTTGAGCGCTAAAATAGGGGGTTTTATGAATTTTTTTGGCGATTTTAGGCTGCGAAACACATATCAACAGCGAATTGCACCGAAACCAATTAAGATAGACCATGTGGACAAGCTGCGTATGAGATTTTCAGCATTGAACGTAGATTTTGACGGTCCAAGTTTCGATTTTCTAGGTTCAAGGAAACCTGCATACAAGGGCATCAAACAGCGGTACCCCCGTGAAAGTCGTTATTTTACCGTTGTTGGCCAGTCTTTCGCCAAAACGGTTGCAGATAGGCATGCGCATGCTGCGTATCACAACAAGCACTAGTGACGATCTTTTTCAGTCTTATCAACATCGATGACTGAAAAACCCTGAACTTCCAAAATAAGGGGTTTTATTGATTTTTTCTATCTTCGTCTGCAGCGCACACTCCAAAATGAACTGCAACGAAATGGCTGGAGATAGACTGACAGTTTGCGAACAGGAACTGCTATAGGTTTTCGTGCGTCTCGTGAGCATTAGCTCAAATTTCTTGTTCTATTCAGCTGCAGAGCATCACCGCCTATCGGCCGGTAAAAATTATACTACTTGATTACAGAGGCATTTCTGCGTAAAAAATTCCCCAGAGTGATTACCTAGCAGCGAACAGGCCAGGAGTCGAACCGGTGACTTCTTGATTGCGAATTTGATGCTCTGACCCCTGTGCCTTTAAGTCGAACATTTAGTAGATTTGTATTTTATTGTCTGCAATACAACCGTAACTAGCAGCAAATTAATGTATGCAATGTATCATATACTGCAGTTTAACAGAGCTTTTAGGCAACTTGTGCATTTTGTTTGAACAAATGGCGTCTTCGAACTAACGAGCATTTTAATAGAATATGTACAATCAGAAAAGGCTAAGAAATAGAGGAGTGCTTGTGATTTTTTTTAGCATTTTGCAATTTTAAAGCGACTCGGATATATATTTCTATACATTTGTTCTGTTTCTGAGGCCCTGCGCTTTAGTGCGAATGATCGTGATTTCTTGTTTGTTTGTGGATGTTAGATCGGCACGGGCTCGAAGGTGGGACGTGACAGATTTCTGATCTGGTCAATACCGAAGAACAAGCGACACTCAGTCAACTGCATGTCCGTGTCCACAGGACCCGGATCAGACGGCCAGTGGGAGTTTATCGAATATCTCTGTACGTGTAGGCCCCTACGCTTACTATACCAGCGGCAGCGCCGGCGAATAAGTCTGGTGCACTTGGGGCAGGCCCTCCTTATTTTTGGCTCTATGTCTTCTTAACTCCAGTTAAAATTTCAGTGTCAGTAAGACCGTGGTCAGGTGCAGAATAAAAATGTTGCAGAAATGTTTCAGCCGCCGTCGATCACCGATTTGTGCAACATTTGCGTTTTGCATGAAATTAATTATACTTTTTTAAAAATTCAAAATGTGTATAATATTTTAGCGGCAAAGCATTGGATTTTTTAAAGCGAAATAACTTTGCAGGTGCGGCACAAGGAAAGTGCGCCGGTGGCAGATATTTTGTTTTTTTTCAGTCTTCCAGTCACAAAAAGCTGGCGCCGCCACTGGCTTACAACTTTTTTCCACATTCAAATAGATTGACATTTCTTCACACGAAGCCCCACGAAATGTGGATGGGTTAGTGACAGTTCATTCATATGTGAGCTACTTTACACTTTACATTGGATCCTGATGCATGTGCTACTGTTAGGCGGCCGGTTCCCTAACGCAACAAGTTTCTTATCGTCCGTCCGTCCATCTTTCCGTAACGTTGTTTCTGCAATCATCCATAGCATCCGTGAAAGATGCTCGCCTTTTTTGTCACTATTGCGTCTTGGCACAATGATGAACTTATCAGGTTTTGGGTTGAAAAAGTGATAATGAAAGTCACAACAATGGGAGGAGTGCTAAAAATGATTTTAGACAAGTGGAGGCATTTAGCGGTCGACAATGTACCGTACGCCAAGTTCTCGCTGACATGGCGTAATTATGTTTAAAATTATTATGCTTAGCTTGGTTGTTATGCTATAATTTACTGATAAAGTGTGGTTTGCGCTGCAGCGCTGGTGGCACCGGAGACAGAGACGGATGCAGCTAAACGCGCCAAGATTCGTCGCGCTATCCTCTGGTACGCCAAGAAAACTAAAATGCTTGAAATTCTGGAAGAAGCTTTTCCTGCAAGTTTGAAAATGGGAGATCTGCTTCGGTATGAATTGTACAAATTTACTTTAGAGGTTGAATTGTTACAACTTTTTAAATTAACGTAATATGTTTTTTGCATTTAATGATGTTCGTTCGGCTTAGCCTACGTGTGTTTTACTCTAGCTCGTGAGTAGCATTGATTTTGTTTTTATGCACTAATTTTAGTTTACATGAAAGTAGGAGTCATTTACCAGCTGCAGCTCAAACACTGTGGGAAAACCTTTCAGTTTATTTGCGACAAGCTGACATTCACTTTGAACAGCTAAAACAATTGATGAAGACATTTTTTGTGCGGGTGTTGAAGTGCGCGTTTTTTTTCAAAGTAAGGCTTCTTACTAACTTGCGATATGTGCCTATGTACTAATTGTGGCACTATTGTTGTGTGAAATTGTAGTCGAAGTTACGTGAGTTTGACAGATATGCTGGAAGCGGTGGTCTTCCTCAAGGACTTGGAAGAGAGAGGACTTGTAACCGAGGTGTCGCGTGGAATCTGGCTTAGGACGCCTGTTGTCCATATGTCAGCCTCTAACACTCCAGGTGTTACGCTTTACTGTAAAATGAATGCTGTTAATGGTTTTGTTTTGCACGCAGAGCAATAAAATTGTCGTTATTGTTGTCATTGTCTGATGCTTTTTTGTTTGAATATTAATCGTACGTCAAGGTACATAAAACTAGAAAAAAGACGTCGGCGCCGAGCGTCAACATGATATACGACCGTCCGTCCAGTTATCGAACAACTTAGACGTCTACATTGTACAAGCCGTGATCATACTAGAATGATGTAACTTCTTTTTCTTGTGGTTTTTGACGCCCAGTGATCAAAAAACGTGACCTGATAGTGACTTTTTGAACTGTAAACCAGCGCGTGGGTTGCTCGTACGGTGGACAACGTTTTTTTTCTGCGACATGTTATTTTCAAGCTATAGAAGCCCGTACACGACGGACGGACGGACCTACGGCTTGAATTAATTACATGTATAAATTAATAAGCCTAGTTTACAACCATCTTCGTATTTTATAGCTTTGCGGGCTGTGTCTTTTTTCAATAGTGTAATTTGTTTATTTGTATCCTATCGACGTGCAGATGTGAAGCTGGTGACTGAGTTTCCGAGCATTTCAGCGCGGGAAATGCCAACCATCGCAATCATTACGTCACTGTACTGCGAAAAGATGGCGGTCGATGCCATGTTGGATTCAAAGATCACTTACATAAAACACGTCGCAGATGCTTCGTCTCCAGGTATTGAACGCACTATTGCAAATGCTGACAGTCTTTGTGCGATGCTCATTTACATTATATTTTTTTATTTTATTCCATTTATTTCAAATTTTCAACCAATCAACCAATACAAGTAGCATGACATGTGAGTAACAAACCAAACGAGAATATACTGGCCGAATGGCTAACACATGGTTCTAAAACCAATTATGTGTAGCCATTAAAATGTAAAATAAAATCATACATAACAGCAACACAAAATACATAGGAACATTGTTACGATAAAAACTTATAACCTGGTGAAAATTTACGATTTGCCTAGTAAAGCATATGATAAATCAAGAGATGGGGATGGGTGCATGCATGTATAGGTTTTGCATCATTTTTTTTCTATCTTTTCTTGTATACTTTCAGAAAACTATTTACAAGTCGTCGACAATCACAACAATGCTTCTGCACATTCATAGTTGTCGTTATCTTAATGTCTGTGTTTTATTTTAGTTTAATACCTTTGATTTATCATCATTTTAACTGCAGTTTTCGGATTTAATAGGGTTAGCATTTAAAGATCGACGCTGGACCTATGCACTGTAGTCAACGTAACAAAGTCTTGCAGCTTGTAAATTTTTATTTACCGTTAATTGGATGTTTACAGCTGTTTGTGTCGCGTGCACTGTTTTTACATTTGCAGCTAAACTGTTGTATTTTGAATTTTGTGATCTATTGTTTTATGGCCTATATGTAGTCAACGCAGTATAGTAAGTAATTGTGTAACATAGGCCTAATAAGCTAACTACAAAAACGATAAAAGTAAACTATGTTAGTGTTGGATGCTGTTGTTCCACAGGGGAGATAACTCAGTCGTACACATTGGGTAGAATTGGGGAGCGGCATGTCGTTACAATGAAGCTTCCCCTACTGCACGCCAACGCAGAGGCGACTGCTGTTCATGCTGACGTTATCAACAACTTTTTGCGTTAGTTTTTTTTTATTTTATCAAATGGCGGTTGATGGTAGAATTTTCACGATTTGTCTTCGTTTTGTCAGTCTTATACATCACGTTGGCCTACCGGCACTTTTGATAAAAGCTTAAATAAATTGGTCAGACTCCGAGATTCGTAAACGAAAAAGACATTGCTGTAAAAATGTTAGCCACAAAATTTCTAGTGCAGTGGGCCGGCATATTTTTGAGAATGTGAAAAGAGTGGATCCTGGGTTTACATTTTAGATGCACGTTTTCATAAACGTTTTAATATCATCTGGTTCAAATTGCAAATTATGTATTTTTCACTTTCAACAGGATGCACATGACGCAAACACAACAGCCACCTGAATACGCCCGTAGATTTTGGAAGTAATAATGACGAAACACTGTAGAAGTCTATTTTCTGAGACGCTCAATGTATTATATCTACATGTTAATCAGGGTTCCAAGAGAGTTGGTCGGGGAACATTAAGATAACGACCTTAAGCTGGCGACAGTTAGTTTACAAGCGTTAGTTGCGTAAAAAATTTACTACAGCTAAAGCCAGCGAAGTATCTATAACAATGACGTGTGTCTGATAACTTGACGTTTTAAGAGGTCACATTCCTTAGACGCCGTCAAATGGTTCGCACTTTTCTCTGCGCGTACAGGTCAGTTCAGCCGAGTGGAGCATGTGCTTATCGTCGGCACTGGAGGAGCGGTACCACACTTCACCGACTATGACCGACATGTCCGGCTTGGTGACATCGTCGTTTCGGCCCCTCGGTCGCCTGGAAAACCTATCTACGTTCACTGCCAGGTCAACATTTGCTGACTTTGTGAATTAAAATATGGATGTATTTGCATACTTGTTTAGCCACTAATAGACTGCACGCTATTTTGCATTTACGGACTGTGCTATTATTATTTTGTTGCGCTGTTTCCACTGCACTGTTATTCAGCTATTCGGTTATCTCTGTAACCGCAAGTGTGCGAAATAAACTCATTGTCGTTGTCAATGTCATATCAAATAGCAGACGGGCTTTTCACTTACATGTTTGTCCATTAAAAACTTCGTCTGAGCCCGGGCTAATGTGCTGCTGTTGTCACTTAATCTCAAACATTGTCACTGACGTTTTTTGGTCTTTTTTAATCGTGTATACTTCCTGTTTTATATTTTTTTTCATTCTGTTCCACCACCGCCTGACGACAATTTTCAATATAGTGAGTCGCTGATATTGTGTCATATCAGTCTGTCACTGTGCTGGCTAGCTCAACGAGTTCATGTATACTATCTAAAGTCTTAGCTTAAAGTCACATGGGAAGAGTCCTTTGGGCGCCCTCACATTCAGGTATTAAGCCCAATGACATTTCTATGTCTTTTTTATAGTGTTGCAGAAAAAAAACTTTGTTATTTTTGAACGCTGCGACACATACTATAGGCTACAGACGTGGTGATTCGGTTGGCTGGTCATGCGTGCAGGAAGTTAACGAAGACGAGGACGGCGACTGTACGTTTGGTACAAGACTGTGGGACGCATCTCCGCAGAGCGTCAGTCAGAAGGCAATGCGTAACATCATAGAGTCGTACTGTGGCGCCAAGCCAAGGCGTGCCGGTCGTGATGCTGTCGACAAGCGGCCGTGGGAGCGTCTGATGGACGATGCCGTCAAACGACTGAACGCCGACTGCATGTCAGAGTCGAAGTTTCACCGACCTCAGGCGAAGACCGACCGATTGTTTGCAGTCCTGGAGCCGGGAACGGCGCCCGTGCTGGTCAAACACCCGGTCCCAGCACCCGGCTATGAGCACTTTTACCGCGAGAACCTGCCTAACATCCGGTGTGGAGCGATCGCTAGTGGTCGCGTCGTCGCTCGCAACGCCGCCTGGCGAACTCAGGTGAAATCACTTGTCGCCGTTGTGAACATGCATCATTCATAACCTTGGTTTCTTATCAATCAGCTAATCAATCGTTCAGGCACATTCAGGTCTATTTTAGTGTCGTCTATTGCGAACGGATTAGAGGCGTATTCGCGTATATTATGTTATGTATATGTTGTGACGTCAATTTTTTGTCACCGTCTACTTTGACCTTGCACGTCCTTAAAATATCAACTGACTGTGGTAGGTCTCGAGATCACGGTCTCGGGCACTGAGTTTTTGACGCGCTACAGTTATGCTGTAGAGCGTCTATAGCACGATCTGTCTGTCTGTTTGTTTGTATGTCCGTGACGGATGTACTGTGGCTAAACGGTGCGAGATAGGGTCTAAGTTGCTATTGATCACTAATAGGAAGTCACGTATTGGTTTTCAAATGACATAAAAATTATTCACCTTAGATGATCTTGAAGGTCAGTACTGCAATAGGAACTGTATAGGCTGTAGCACGTTTTCCCTAGCGTCAGCTGGGCTTTTTTTGTTAAAAATACTAAGAGCTAGTTTTTGGCTATATAAATTTTGTTGTACTACCAGTGTTTGTACTGCAGTATGTATAACAAGCACTTGTTTCAAGACTGCGTTACACCGCATGTAGTTATTTTACAATTTTTACAATTTAACGGACAGAATACACAATAAAGAAGCTTTTCAATACAAATAATATGGAAATCATAAAGGCTTGTCAAAGTCATTTTTCGTTCAAATTACCTAGTGTCCTCATTCCGATACGAGTAAACAAATTCACAGCCAGAGCTAAGGCGATTTGAGACTTTTCAGGTTTCTTCTCTGTTCGATATTACTGTCTCTATAATTAGTTGCTCAACATAACAATTCTCTGAGTCTAACTCTATATTGTTGTTTTTGTTTAATTTTTTGTCTACCAATGTTTGCTTGGTGAAATGAAGATTATCAATAATCAGCATCCGCACCACACTATTAGATGTAGGCCTAATTTCGTCATTATGTGTACTGCATATTGTTTTATCAACAGCTATTTATTGTTTTTTCTTATCCCTTGTTCTTTTACATCGTACAATTGCGATCTGTCCGTTCATTGCTCCGTTAAAAAAATAATTTATTTGATGTTGTGATTGGTAATGAATGAACAGGTGTCGGACGCAATCGTGGCATTCGACCGTGGACTTCATGATGTCTTCGACGCAGTGAACAGCTCATCGCGTCTCTCCAGCTACCTCATCGTTCTCGGCATCAGTGACTACATGGACGGCAGCAAGGGTCGTAGCTGGCAGCCGTACTCTAGCCTCGCCGCCGCAGCTTTCACTAAGAGCATCATCAACGCTATTCACTCACTGTCCAGGAGATCTTCCTACTACCGCTAAGCAACCGGTCCGTCGACAAGTTTCGTCATAAAGCCGGCGCCAAATTTTTAACGTTAATACATATATAGTACCCTTATTCTACTGTCACACTTATACTAACTACCGGTATCTCTATCGTTGCATCTGCAGACGATCTGTTTCCAGTCTGTCTGTAAAACTGAGGTCGCTCGTAGTTGTAGTCGCAAGCCAAGTCGCCTACCGGCTTGTTGGTGTGAATATTGCGTACATAAACAACGAAAGTTTAGCCACAAAGAAGAAATACTAGAGCAGCAAAAATTACTAATTACCACGGCGATATTTCGACACCCTAGAGGGCAGACAGCACTCGACAGTACAGACGAGATATAAAACATGACGATTTTAGATCAAGTGTCTGACTATCGTAAGAAAGTTATTGTAATTCGCTATAAGTAATGACGCATCAGATGTGATTTGTCAAACTGAGTCGTCAGTAATCTTTAGGCCATTTTATCACAAAGGATGAAATCTCTCCCACCGAAAGTAGTCCTACGTCAAAACACGGCATTTTGTATTCGCCATTTTCGAAGCAAATTTCATGTTAGTTAGTTATTCGTGCTATAAAATTCGAGTCGAGATAGCCAACTTTTATGATCACACTGCATCAACGTTACACCGGACAGACGGACGAATGGACAGACCGACAACAAACGCTGGCATTACACGCCAATCCAATCACATCTGCTCGGTAAAATGGTTAACAATAAGGAACATTGTAGTCGCCAATTATTATCGCAAAAGTCTCTCCAGCTACCTCATCGTTCTCGGCATCAGTGACTACATGGACGGCAGCAAGGGTCGTAGCTGGCAGCCGTACTCTAGCCTCGCCGCCGCAGCTTTCACTAAGAGCATCGTCAACGCTATTCACTCACTGTCCAGGAGATCTTCCTACTACCGCGATTGTAATCCGTGACTGTAATTGTATTTTTTGCTTTGCTGCAGTGTCATTTTAACCTGTACAAGCGTTCGTCTTTACTGCAAAGCTTATTTGAAAATGCTTACTAGATGACTGTATGCAAATCTGCTGTAAGCGCACCAGAACATTTGTGACGTATTTTTTGTTTTCTTTTTTTCCCTTTTTTTGTGTATTGTATTAACTTGCAACGTTGCAATTTGCTATGTTATATTTTTGATTATTCCAATGGCGTTTGACCATTGTGAAATAAAGGATTACTTACTTGCTTACTTACTTATTTAATACGCATACGGGAACGGATTTAACATTGTCACATGTACGAACGACGAGATGCACCAATGATCAACGTTCAGTGCTTGGCCTGTTCATCACTTGCTCATCATCATTTTAACGAACTCTACAACAACACGTCCGCAGACAGAACGCAGTGACTTTATCTCGTTAGGCTACTTGCACGTTTTTGGGCCGACCGCTAATCGACCCGTTGTCATGAGTTGTCTGTCTGTCTGTCACGGATGTATTGTGGCTAAACGGTGCAAGATAGGGCCAAGGTTACTACTACTCACTAATAGGAGTCACTAATAGGAAGTGGCATACGCCCTTTCAGATGACGTAAAAATCATCGACCTTGGATGATCTTCAAGGTCAGTGACAACCAGTACGGTCGTCTCCACCCTAGCGACAGCTGGGTTTCTTGTTCTTCATCTATTCGGTGTTCATTTGAATACCGTGACAGTAAATCAGCTGATTCTAAAAAGTTAACTTTTTGAAACTGTTAATAAAATAATATATTCCACAGCTCATACATCCACATTGCAAGGACAACGAACTGCAGCACATTGTTTGTAGATTACATATCTTAGAAAAAGAGGTCAGAGTAGAGCTTTTCTCTAGACCCGATGTAGCAATAGGCCCCAGTTTAATCATGCCGAGTCTGTTAATGTAAGAAGCGAACCTTCATAGCTGACTTGGCCGTCTCCATCGATGTCTGCTTCACGGATCATCTCGTCGACCTCGTCGTCAGTCAGTTTCTCTCCGAGGTTCGTCATCGCATGCCGCAGCTCGGCCGCTGAGATAAGCCCGTTGCCGTCCTGGTCGAACGTTCGGAATGCTTCGCGAATTCCAGGCCCGCAATTGCTGTTATCTTTCCTGTTGGGCAACATCATCGTCAAGAACTCGGAAAAGTCGATCGTTCCGTTTCCTGGCATAACAAATAGCCTAACAACTCGGACTGCAGCCAGCAATTACTAAACAAATGACGGAATTGACAACTGCATTCCCACCTTCCCAACTCAGCTGGCCTTCTGCATACGAAGATATACTAGCCTTTGTAATTAGCGCTCAGAACAGACGAACTACTTTAGTAATAATATTCTAATATTAATCAGCCAAAAAGCAAAAATCAACAGATTAACGCAGATTGCGTTTGTAAGAATTTGATTGCTATTACATTTTCTCTGTTATTTATACCCAGCTTGTGTACGTGCAGCAGACTGACTGTGTTAGAAATAATACTCGATTATTTGACTGTCAAATTAAGGAATGATGAATTACGGGTAGCAGTGTCCCATGAGATGAGACCATACGCACACGCAACAGTCCTGTACTACACGGTCCAAATTTATACGGCCGAACTGACTCATTTAGGCCTACTTTTTGACCCTGCTTGTTATGACTGAATATTTTATGACATGGCCTGTTGTCTGCCAACTCGCGTGCATTTTTCTTCTGCCGAGATTTGACGACGTTGGTTTCTTGGTTCTGCCTGCGCACACGTCTTGTAGACTTTATCAAATTAGCTTACAGCTGTAACAGAGTTCACGGGCAAAACTTTTTATTCAATATATTTGCTAATAAGCTAAATAATGATAATTATACTCAAGGACACTGTATAGAATGTAAGATATGTCTGTACAAACTGTCGGCATCAAGTTCACGAATCATGTCGTGCAGTTCAGCCTCGGTTGGATTCTGGCCGAGGGACCTCAAGACTTCTCCGAGCTCTTTCGTTGTAATAGTGCCGTCACCGTCCTTGTCAAGTAGCGAGAACGCCGCTCTGAACTCTGCACCACAATATAACAAACGCACTACAGGCCTAAGTATTAGCACAATAACCGCAGTTAACTGTTACTGCATTTTGTGCAGTTTTATACCCAACGTGTGTGCGTTTTGTCGCGTAAACACTACTGTAGTTTTTTAAACTTCGCATAAAATGGCACTTTTTAATGTAGAATAAATCTTTATTTGTTTGACAGGCTATTTTCGTTATAAAATAAAGTTAATATAAATATAATATAATACCTGGTAGTAAATGTCTCACCTGAAGTCTGCTCTTCTGTTAGTTCATTTAGTTGATTACTCTAAGCAAAACATAGTATACAACAAAAGTAAGAAATTTGCAGGGCCAATTGGCCAATTGGCCAATTGGTATACTTATCGGTATACTTAGCCAATTGGCGGCTATGTTCTAACTGCACATGCAGTGACGTAACCAGAAATGTGAATTAGGGGCGCCCAGCCTCCCTCCCCTTTTCTTCTTTTTCGTTTTTTTCTTTTTCCCTTTAGAGGTATAAAACCCTAAATTCTAGTTAAGATCGAAGGAGGCGTTGTGAGCTCCCCAGCTGGGTCTGGGGCGGAGCCCCGGCTAAAAATCGAATTTGGCACGTCACCGCCTTAAAAAATCAGATCTGGTGGCAACAGCTTTAATCATTTTTTTGAGTCCTTGATAGGCCTAATATCTATTTTTTAAAAATGTGTCCGGCTATTGGGAGCCTGGCCTCCTGACCTCTCCCTCTTGTCTACGCCACTGGGCGCATAAAAGTCCCCATCCTTTCTCTTTTGTTGCTCCACTTTTTTCTTACCCTTTACATTACTTCTGTACATTGTTTATAAGCCTACCGAAAAGTCATCTGGTGACTTCATTACGGCCCGGCATGAGGTGATTTTATTACGGCTGAAATAAATTAAATTTCTAGAGCTTTGCGATTTTTGTCTGTCCAATGCAATGCATAGCATTGGACAGAGTATAAAATCACCTTTGTGTCCGTGCGTGCGTCCGTGCGTCCGACATTTCTTAAGCTATCT
>Ga0209367_1003945_pt1 | contig 20343 bp, 9 predicted proteins | sample WorMetLIZISLAND2_FD_187412 | JGI IMG/M metagenome (GOLD analysis project Ga0209367, IMG submission 187412) | Marine gutless worms symbiont microbial communities from Max Planck institute for Marine Microbiology, Germany - Olavius geniculatus... ...
GACCACGTATGACTAGACTAAGTAAGTAAACTACCACCACTATAGCCTATTAATTCGTTTGTGTGGCTTTAAAAGCCCTTCTCGACATTTTCGATAGAATGTTCAAATTTTGATAAACGTTTTTTAAAAAAATATAAAAAAACGTTCAGAAAATGGAAAAAACGTTAAAAACGTAAAAAAACGTTTTATACATCTATGGATGACAGATATATCTATAAGAATCTTTATTCACACTCCGGGTGCAGCAATAATACACAATACAAATACAATGCTAAAAAAGAAAAACACACTAAAACAATAAAACACAGAGAGAAACAGAAAAAAACTACGTGGCACAGTTGAGCACAATCTATCATCATCTATGATCGTGTCCGAGATATGGCCAGTTTTCCGTTGAAAACGCATATTTTTCCTACCCCTTTCCATTCAACCCAGAATTTGAACATGTTTTCCCCTTTGCCTACGACTATAACGCTTAGCCACAATACATGTAGGCCTATCAGTTACGGACGACGACGGACAGGACAGACAGATGACAGACAGACGACAACCGTACCATAAGATTGGCGATTCTATTGGTGAAAAGGATATATGTTGTATGTGGAAGAATCATTTTGAAAAGTTGTATAATTTGATACCTAATTGTGGAGCTCGTAGTGAGTTTCAACAGAAATTGCTTGATGTGAAAAACAGTAACACATTGAGTACAGTTTGCTTTACTGTGGAGGATGTAGCTAGTGCTATTGGTTGTCAGAAGAAGTCTAAAAGTGCTGGACCTAATGGTCTTGCCATGGAATCGTTTATATATGCTCATAGTAAACTACTGATACATTTGAGCTTATTTTTTACCTTTTGTGTCAGACATCGTTTTCTGCCTGCCAGTTTCATGGAGTTAGTTATTACTCCTGTTATCAAAAATAAAGAAGGTGACTTAACTGATATAAACAATTATCGTGCCATTGCTATTTCCACTGCTGATGCTAAGATACTTGAAAAGTTATTATTGCCCTGTATGACATCACTTGCCGACTGCAATAACTATCAGTTTGGTTTTAAAGCCGGACATTCTACGACTTTATGTGCTGGTGTGTTTAGGCATACTGCTGATTATTTTGTTACCGGAGGTAGTCATGTTTTTGTATCATTTGTTGATTTCTCCAAAGCTTTTGATTATGTCAATTACTGGAAGCTATTTAATCAGCTGTTGGACTGTATTTTGGTTGAGCTGTTAGCTTACTGGTATTGTAACCAAGAGGCATCTATAATATGGATAAATTCTAGATGTGGCACTTTTTACATTGCCAATGGCACAAACAAGGTGGAGTTCTGTCTCCATATCTGTTTACAAGATACATTAGGCCGGTGCTGCTTGCTGTGTCTAATAGCTGTGTTGGCTGTACTGTTGCTGATACTGTTATCAACATCCTTGCACATGCTGACGACATTGTTCTTCTTGCTCGCTCCTGGCGTGCTCTACAACATTTAATCTCTGTTTTAGAAGCTTGTTGTATACAACTTGATTTAACTTGTAACAGTAAGAAAACTGTATGTATGGTTTTTACACCATGTGATAAGTCTAGAATTGTACCAGATATTTTCCCTAACTTTGTCTTATGTGGCCAGCCATTGCAGACTTTTGTGTCAGAATTCCAGTATTTAGATCATATTATTTTTAACCAACATAAGGATGACAGTGATATAGCTCGTGAGATACGTTGTATGTATACTAGAGTCAATATGCTAATATGTAAATTCCACAAGTGCTCAACGGAGATGAAGATCAGATTGTTCCGAGACTATTGTATATGTAGATGTACGATGCCGCATTATGGACATGTTTTGCTGCTGAAAGCCTAAACAAATTTAGATGCTGTTATCATAAATGTATTACAATGTTTTTTTGGGTACAGCAAATATCACAGTGTCACTGCTGTTTTGATCAATTTGAAGCTCCCCAGTTTTAACACCATTATGCTCAATCTCCATCATGTATACAGTGCACACTGGTGGTCGTCTGGCAATATGCTGATAATTAACCTCAGAAACATTGAAATTGTTCCTGTGTGTAGCTGATGTGTTTCACTGACTGTGTTTGTAGTTGCTCTTTGCGTCTGCATGCATATATATTTTTTACTTTTTACTATTCTTTTAGGCTTAAATGATATGAGTTTTTTACCTGATACAAATAAAGATTGATTGATTGACTGAATGTGAGGAATGGGCAGAGAAAAGAAACAGAAGAGAAAAGACATGAATTAGAAGAAGGACAAGAGAAAAGAAAAGGCAGGGAAGAGCCCCAATAAGTTCTTCACATCCCCAGTTTTGGTTTTCTGGAAATATGTCTGTACTTTTTACGCAGTTACTGCAAAAAAGTTTAATTTTCAGATATCAAAACCGATGATAGTTTCTGGGGGTTTGGTCGTCAACTTGCAGTGACGTCATAAATTACAATGCCGTCATATCCGCAACAAACTCATACGTGTTCACAGAAAATATACTTTTTCCTGATATATAGATTGTAAAAAAAATTTAAGTCTAACACATTTATTCTCAATACTTATTGATCAACCCTCGTAAAGAGCATCTGGCTACAAGAGCAAGCGATAGTTCTAAGATTGAAAGTAGGCCTACTGCCACGGTTAATTGATGAAACTTATGAAACTAAACTTTTCAGTTATGACGTCATAAATTACAATGACGTCATATCCGCAACAAACCCATCTATGTTGGTAGAAAATGTACTTTTTACTGATATAGAGATTGTGAAAAAATTCAAGTCTAATATAAATACATTGATTCTCATTACTTATTGATCAACCCTCGTAGCCTACTGAGGAAACGCGAATCGACAACCAACAAACTGTTGTACAGTTGTACTGTTGCAAGTTGTTACATTACCGCCTTTCAACAAGTTTTCTTACTAAGACCTACTTACTTACTGTCGTCGTGGTCTGCATTAGAGTAGAGGCAGCCATTAAAAATTCATTAGGCCTACGCTTTAAAAATTAAAACACAACCTTGCCTATAACACTGCAGTGACACAATACTGACGACATGCATGCGCACAACCACCGCACATACTGCTTGCTGTACGTGGGTCTAATATAAGGCATTTTATGCATCAAATGCTAGCTCATTAACAAAAACCCACATACCTTGAGCGCAGTCTCACAGCTGTCTACAAGTCACGTGACTTCCGATACATGAATGAATGATCAATCCAAAGACGATGAATATTCATTGCTATTGATAGAATGTCATTGGATCACAGACATTGGATCAATCAGTCAATCAATGGGAGAAGCAGAGGGGGCGGAGTTTGGCGACGGCCTGGAAACTAGTAATGGGTCAATATCAAATTTCGATTCGAAACGATATCGATAATTCGATGTGATCATACGATAGGCCTAGACTAGAGATTGCAATTCCAGGATCCCGGCCGTTTTCGCCAATCCCGAATCCCGGGATTGCCGGCGTCCTAATCCCGGGATTTCGGAATTACAAAAATTAGTTAAAATTGTACGTTTTCGCGTGTTAAGTGATACAATTAAGAATTCCAGCTGTATGAAGAATAAAATATTTTATGTTCGTTAGCCCATTACTGCATGACTTATTTTTTGATGTAGCGTCAAACTAGGTGTCCCATTTTTGGGACTCTATGCATGAATGGGTTAATGGCTGTGCATTGTAATTTGTATTTTAACGGCCACCGTTACTCCCTACAGTTTAGTTATACCTTTCATAGGGGCCTATACTATGATCGTAGGCCTATATGCAATAATTAAGTCTATTGGGAATACCAAAATGACGACTTATCTGTAAGCCTAATCCCGAAACGGGATTCCGGAATCCCGGGATTACAAATTTCTCAATTCCGGACGTGCAATGTAAGCCATAAATTCGCTTGTTTTTTAGTATTCAGAAATGCAAAAAAAATGTCACAGACATCTGTGTTGTCTTGCAATAATGACGTTTAATAAGTCACACCTTAGCACTATGTACTGTTAATAGAGGGCACTTTATCAATAGGCCTATCAAAATTTTTCCTGGGGAGTGAAGCAGCCGGGGAGAGGGCAAGAGCAAGGGCACGAGCGGCAGCTGCCTCCCCTGCCACCCCCCCCTTTGGCGCCGCCCATGAAGGACACGTCAAAAAACTATTGAGACAAGTGCGTTACGTGTCTATAATACATTTGCTAAATAGGGCTGCGTTTTAGACGGCCTAACAACCATGAACAAATTTAGTGCGCCACAGATAATTAGATTCTCTATGCCGAAGTACGAAAAACGAATTTACTAGTATATTGCATCAATACAACAAAACAAAACTATTTCAAATTTCCCGTCTGCCGTGCCGTCAAACAGAAATTAAAACTATTAGCTAAAAGTATTAAAACTATAAAGTATTAATTATCATTAGCATAATATTTATCCGTGGCGAACTAAAATTGTTCATGGTTGTTAGGTCATCCATAACGCAGCTTAGTTTTGCTGAACAAAATGCCAAACGCTCTGCTAAATTACTAAATTATAGTCTCTAATGTTCGTGGGCAAGCGGCTGAAACGAAATGCATGAACTGAGCCGTTGGCGCTTTGTTTTCTTGGCGGTTTTAGTTGAGCTTCTTGCTATTTTATGTAACCACCACAGCCGAGGCAAAACAGGATCAATTTTGCTATGAGATCGTCGAATAACTGCAGCGTGTTAAAGTCACAGCTACCTGGCGACATAGAGGCGTCAGCATTGTAATGAAACGCTTCACTCATGCACTTAGCAACACTGCAGGCGCGGCGACACTTCCAGGGCCTTCCAGACGACGTCGGTTCCTCCAACCGTCCAGGTGCTCACAGGCAGCAAGGCGTTGAGATGACGCAACGAGGCTCTATAGGCGCCTATCGTTTTCCGTCACGTTGCCAACTAGCGGGCGACGAACCTCTACCACCACTCGCTGGCGTTTAAACGTTGAATATTTACCACCATGCGTCTAGGACGCAGTCCCAACGGCAACATCGTCGTCACTTTTCTGGCTATGAAACTGTTAGATGCTCATTTTCCACCGTCGTTGAAGCCACCCACGTTTTGCGGATATTTTATTTACACCGCGTTGTGAAAAACTCCACTTTATCCTTGACGAATGACGATAGTCTGCACCTATTGACATTGCGCAAGGTTCAAATTACACCACGGTTATGCGGCCGTCCAAATGAACTGCAATTTACTGGTCTTTCCTTTCCGTCCGCCCCTTTATCTATCCGTCCCGTACGGGGTCCTAACTCCAAAACCAAAACAACATTTTAAAAGGCGTATTAAAATGAAAAATGACGGGATCGTTCCCGGGTGTAGGCGCAACCGACGTAAAAAATCAGCTCAAAAAATTAAAGATTGGATATGGGCCTTTTTAGGGTTAGGTTAGAGTTGCGCAGTGCAGTGTACAGCTAGGCGGACAGCCGCGTAATATATCGGTAATGGATCTACATATTTTTAGTTATATTATCGTATTTCGTTAAGTTCATTTTCTTTGGTAGGCCTATAGTTGCTGCTAATCAAAAATGCCACTCATCGCTAAATGGCTTCACGACAGCTATCCGTAACATTATTAAACTGAGTTATGGATATATCAGACGTAAACATTGGCAGACGAGTTTCAAGAAAATTACATCACAAGAAATGTAGAGCTGATGTGACAGACTGGCAATCTGAACACTGGTTGTAGTTTTCGAAACCAAGGTGCTCGTCTTGAGGCGTTTCGAGAACAAAAAATAGGCTTAAGTCTTGGTCACTACTATAGGTTTTGGTATTGGTCTTGAAAAAAGTCTTGTTTACATTCACTGGCTATAGCCTACTGCCAACCATTAAGGATGCTATAACTAGGTGGCGGCTTAGCACTGGCAACATGGTTTGCATCAACGAAGTTAATCTTACTTTACCGTCTGGACCAGTGACATCTTTTCAACTGAGGCAATATAATGCCACAGTAGCCTACACCGGATATTTATGCTGTTTGAACAGTTGCAACTGCAACACTCGCTGTTAGTTATTTAAATGTGCTTAGTTATCTGAAAACATCTTCATAATTCTTTTTCATTGTGAACTCTCTTGTCTATCCGCACGCAGACTGTGAATCAAAGAGCCAGAATTTGACGGGAAGATCTGCAGCGATGTTAACAAGACTAGAACTCACTCACTCACTGCTGCGGGTAATCGGTCGTCGGCAAGAGCCCATGCGTCGGCAGCAGTGAGTCCGGTGTCCCGTACAATCTGACTCATCCATGTAGTCCGTGGTCTACCAGCGGGGCGATTTCAGTCGTGGTGTGGTATGTCTCCGGACCTGGAATCCACTGCAAGCTTCAAGGCCTTATGTGCTGGTGTGTTGGCGGGCAAACGGCGAATATGGCCGAAAAAGGAATGACGGCGAGCGGCTATGGTACTGAGTATGCTTGGCAGATTCGTACTGTCAGTTACAGACCTGTTGGTGACGAAGTCATTCCACCTAACACCAAGAATACGGTCGATGATTCTCGCGTGATCAGAGAGGGCTATTATGAGACGTTCTATGCTAATGAGTAATAGCAACCTTGGCACTCTCACCATTTCTGAACCGTGAAGGTCAATGTAAAGATCGCACACGATCTACGACCAAAGCAACCAAAGCCATCTCACAATACAAAGGCTGAAGATAAACAAAAAACCCACCTGTCGCTACGATGAGCCGACCGTACCGCTCATATCCGAAGACTGGCGTCCAACTTCCGGTCGCAGAAAAAAAACAATTTCCCATAGTACAGTAGAATACGTACGCTGTGACAACGCTGCTGCATCGAACGCTACAATCAACGTCAGGATACGATATAATAATTCGGCGCAGGTGGAGGCAGCAACTGTACGTTTAAGATTGCGGCCAAACTTCTGCAAATAGAGACATGGTTAATTGGTTGGTTACTATCGGCAGTTTGTAGGAACTTGTCATCGCCCAATCCAACGGTACCCTATCGTCTATACGACGTACCGTTTGGCCACAATTGGCATATAGCAGAGTGCGTATTGACTCTTCAAGGTCATTCAAGGTCATCTAAGTTCGATGATTCTCGTGTGATCAGAGAGGGCTTATGAGACTTTCTATACTAGTGAGTAATAGCAACCTTGGCCCTATCTTTCACCATTTCTGACATACGGCGACTTATCCGTTATCGGTTCTCGAGCGTGAGTAGTGGGGATACCGTTTTACCCGATAGCAGGCTTGCAACTTTGCTATTCTCAAGTCTAAGGTTAACAGTTAAATTGACTATAAAAGTCAAATTTTTATGACATTAATAGATTTAACAAGGGATATCGATTTAGTCTACCAGTATTTTAATAAGTCTAGACTTTCCTACGTATCGTTATTGTATAGTAGAGTTTATCAATTTTTTTCTCAATTTTTTAGCATTAGCTTTAAAATATTATTGACTTCTGAGGCTCTGACACACAAACGATGCTACTAATTAGCTCAGCTACATGTAATTGTTAGAGCAGTGATCTTGCTTTGTTATATAATTGAACAAAAAGTATCATAAACTTATATTTATGTGACGCCGCACAGTCTGATATGCTACGACTGGAGATATCGTGGATAGTGTCTGCTTCGTGAACGGCCACTATGATTGTTGTTATTTTTTTAATCTAGAGAAAAACATCGTTTAGTTGTCATAAACGAATCAGATGATTCAGACGGAACGTGCGGTGCAATTAATGATCGAAAACGATTAAAAAAACGAATATTACGGACAGTTGAGAAATATATAAACTGGAAAATTTTTGCGGCTCGAGTGACTCGGCTCAAACATTTTGCGGCTCAGCGTTTGCGGCTTCGGCTTCGATTGTCAAGTCTAGTTAGGGGAGCGTTTAGTAGGCCTAAGTAATGAGAAGTCATGTATGGCCTATTAGTGAGAATCGGTACCAACGTAAATAGATTCTACAAGATAGTGTAGCGGCGCGTTTGGGGTGTGACTGACCGGATCGAGTTTTACGATACAATACAGTATGAAATAAATTTGCGCTGAAAAAAACATGCAAGCTGCCAGTTAAAGCTAGCATTTTAACTGAAACGAACTGAACACGGTTTAAATGAAAATGAAATTTTTAAAAAGTAAAATATACGTACTGATATGTAACACAAAGATGCAGAAACAGATGGTTAGGCCTATAAGAGAGCTAAAAGCCTCAGATAAAGAAAAATAAAAAAAGAGAAATAATGATAACTAAAGCTGACAAAATTAAAGCGAGAAAAAACATAAACAAGTTTAGATATCCGTAAAATCACTAAGCTAATATCAAAAATTTTAATCAATTTTATAGTATTTTGATTCAAAATACTATAAAATTGATTTTAAAAAATGAAAATCAGATATTATTTGATGCAATTATGGCAAAAAAGTAGGTGTTTGCTTTTTATTTGACCAGATATATGGCTGTAGAGACTACTTAACAACAGTGTGAAAAACTGACAGTGACAGCCTATTGATCGAGATGAAGCAATCCCTCGAGCGACAATTTCAATCCACGTGGAACCTTGTCGTACATAGCAAGAAGTCGTCGTTTTGTTTAATTTTAGCGCAGCATTTCACACATTGTTTATTGCTTAATTATACCTCGAGCAAACAACAGCTGCAACGTGCGTTTAGGCTTATTTATAAGAACGCCTACTGCATGCATGCGTGATGAGAATTTGCGTCCGTATCCGATTGGCGAAGATGCTTGCTGACTGACACCCGGTGTAATCACTACGATGCTTGTGTATATATATACACAGCACTGCCGTGTCATCGTCTTACTTACATTACCGTAAGCGTGCTTTAGCTAGCAACAAAAAACTTATCGTTCACTGGAGCTAGAAGCGTTGGCTAAAGCAGTTCGTCGCTGAGTAGCCTACACGTGCTCGGTAGCCTCAGATAGGAAGTCGCACTATGCCGGAGGGAAATTGAGAAACAGCTTTCAGTCCTGCGAATTAGTACGTAGTTTTGAGTAAAGCCTACAAGCTTGCATACCGAGACTGTTTACTAGTACTAGAATGATGGCCAACGTAAACGAAGAACTCCATTACACGATTTATGACAGCGTTGAGAACGCATCTCAAGCTTTTGCGCAGTTGCCGCAACGTCCGCCGCTGTCGGTTGCATCGTTGGTGGTCGGATTGGTTACCGGTGTCACGGGCATGTGTGCCAATGCAGTGGTCTTTGTAGTTCTGGTCCACGCACGTCGACAGTTTGGCAGCAGCGTCAACACTCTGATCACCAACCAGTCTGCCATGGATCTTTTCGCCTGCATCTGTCTCACCATCGCATTCGCCATGTCGTCCCCAGGAGCCCCGACGAACTATCTCATGCTTGGTGAGATCGGAAACAATGTGGTCTGTTTCCTGTTTCACAACAGAGCGCTGGCGATTATTTGCATGAGTGCTGAAAAGATCGGTCTAGCCGTTGTTGATGGCGAAAGTAAGCCGCTGGGCTACCATATTCTTCGGTAAATTATACAGACTTAGGCCTATTATTAGGGTTAAAAAGATCGGTCTGGTGGTCATCACGCTGGAACGTTACTTCAAGATTGAGCATCCAGGTGCTTACCGCAAATACTACCGCAAGTGGACAACTGCTCTGGCTGTGGCTCTACCGTGGATCTTAGGGTTCTGCACTTTTGGAATCCCAGCACTTGCGTCAATGAAAGAGGTGCCCGGACAGTGCCCGAGACAGGGCCTTCCCAGCAAGCAGGCTCAAATGGTAAGTTAAATCAAATATTTTGTTATGTTGCTGCGCGCCTATTTATTTACGTCCTCACTTCACAGGAACTGTTCAATAACACTTGTTTCCTAATATTCACTGACTTGATTGACTGAATCCCAGTGAAACAATGATCAAAGTCCATGTGGGCATTGTTGCCGTTTAGCTCTGTCTTGAGCTGTCTGTTTGTCACTTTGCTTTCCACACGTTCTACGGATCGTCGCCTCCCTCTGTCGCAACGCGGCGTTGCATGCTTAATGTTGCTGTCAGTCAGTCAATGTCAACAATTTCGCAGCCAGAATTAACATCGCAACTGCTAAACGCCATTAGGCCTATCCCTGAAACCATAAAACCCATAGGCCTATATGCAAAACAGCATCGACATTCCAACGAGAAATCTAGGGTTGTTGACAATGGCGAGCTTAGAGACAGTGTACACAGACGACCACAACAACCGATATTATGAAAGGGCAATATTGCCAACAAAAATGCAGAAACACATATGCTTTAAATATACGGCAGAAAAGCAGCAGACTTCGGATGGTGAATCTAAAGTTTTCGACTACAGCTAGCTCAACAAAAGTGTGCACAACCAACTCCATTATAACTTTTGTTGGTCATGTTTAGATTAGTCCTTATTTTGTTAGTCAATAAATATTGGCACGTACGATTAACTGTGAATGACAGGCATATGCTTGGTTCGCCTTTGTGTGGGAGTTGGCTATGCCGGTTACAATCTTTGCCTACTGCTACGGACGTATATTCTACGTCATCAGACGTCACAACAAGAACGTGAATCCTAGTCAAGAAGTTGTCATGGAAATAGCTGTGCCACCTGCTCAAAGCACTGACCAGATTCAGCAGCAGGAGACTGCAGGGAAAGTTGGCGCCTTGACTCGCACCGAGTTGAATGTTCTGCAAACTATGCTGGCCATCATCACCTGCTTTATCATTTGCTGGTCACCGGCGTCGTTGGCCAGCATTTTCCAAACGATAAGGGTATGCAGATTTTACATACAAAAGCAAAACCTTAATAATTAGGTACGAGGTTTTACGTCTGTTTAATGCAATTAGTTTAATTGTAATTAATTTAACTAATAGTTAAACGCTAGTGTGAAATTCAGATCACGACATTGTTATAGACTTGGTTATCTTATTTTTTTTTCTATTTGCAAATAACGACAAGGCTGCTAAGCCTATAAGACGTTTTCAACGTCTTATGGTGTCACTTTTGTCTTCAAAGTGCACTTCTTGTTTCTTATTGCAACATATGTTATAATTGGCTACGTTATGTGCCATGATATAGCAGGCTGTTTTAGGACGCAATGTATGTATAGAATTTTTACGGATCTGTAATGAAATAAGACTAACTTGTAGTTGTGCTATTTTGCACCATCAGTTTTTGCAACCATTGCACAGTTTTTGGCGTTGCCGTTTTTTGTGTGTAATAAGCTTACCATATGGGAAGTGAACTAGTAGAGCACTGCGTAGTTTCTGAACCACTGTTGTTATTCTTGACTTGATTAGAAACAACAACATGGACAAATTGAACTTGTGGACAGGACAAGAGATTGCCCAATGAGTTGTTCGACGTGTTCGCTGCGCTTGGATTCATCAATCTGTGCATTAATCCTATCATTTACGCTTCACGTTATGAGGTTTTCAAAAGATCGTTGTGGATGCTGGTGGCTAAAGGCGATATTTAGCTTTCTTGTCGTGATACATGACTACGCCATCAATTTGACACGTTCTACGGTCGCAGCTGATGGCATAAGTGACGACATCACTGTTTTTCATGTGTGCAAACTGTAATGTTAGTGTCACAGTATAACAATGATGGATTCATGCATAGGCTTAGGCAGACAAGGCAACTGTCGGAATCACGGTTGGACGTAAGCCAAATTTACTGATCACAGCCAACCCAAAACCCCTCAACCGATCGTCACCAAATTTAAACGGCGTGATTACGTCGTGGACGCCTACCACCAAAAAATTTGGGCCCAATCCGCCCAGGGGTTTTTGTTGCCCATATAGGTAAAATATACACCCCTTCTGTTCGAAATTTACTACACTTTTTTGGTTCTTCTGCTCGTTTTTAGGCCGATTTTTACGTTTAATACGCCAAATGACGCGGTTCTGCGCAAGGAAGTGCTTTTTTAGTGTTACAAAATAAATATCTTATTTTTGAATTAATTATTTTAAAAATTAGAAAAAAATTACAACGGCGCCTATGGAGAAAATTTTAAAATTCTTTAAACTGTCATAACTTTCTTTGTGTGCAAGATAGAGTCGTAACTTTTGGTTCTAGGATATGGTTTTCGGGGTCGGCCTTATTAACGGTGACATTTATATTTACCCCCGATTGACTCCCGTTGCCATGGCAACGAAATTTGGGACAAAATTGGCTATAACTCGGCTTGTGTAAAAGATATCTGCGAGATTTTTTGCGTCTATAGGGGGGTTTTCGAAAAAAATCGCATTTTCCCTCGATTGACTCGCGTTGCCACGGCAACGAAATTTGGGACAAAATGGGCTAGAACCCTATACATCGGCTTGTACAACAAATATCATCAAGATCCTTGCATCTGACGGAGGTGCGGAGTAGGAATAATATGATAGTTGACGTGCCAGAAATCTAGATGATAGTTGTAATGTCTCATAATGCCTTGATACTTGTAACGCCACGGCATCTCCACCCTACAGCCTGCCGGCCAGCCAGCTTAATCACTGGGCCACAAGTTTTCGGTGGCTACGGTTAACCAATTCATTGGTTTTATTGCCATAAAATAAATGATGTTTTGCCTACACAAGTCAAATCTCAGGAGTTAATGTTGACAGAAAAAAATGGAGATGAACTGCTTTAAAGTTTGTACATAATATTTGTGTTTATTCTAACTTGATTTGCAAATCATTCAAATTGTAGGTAAGATGGCATCTACTGGAAATTAACACCATGCTCTCATTGCATTGTTAAGTAGTAAGTTGCATTTCGACTGATTAATTAGGCCAACTGCTGAGGACATTTTCGTTCGTTTGTGGCTGCAAAGCATTGCAACTTTTTCTTTAATTTGCGTCAGCTATTAGTACACTTGCTTTTTGGTTTCATTAGGAAATTACGTTTTCTCGTTTCTGCCTTAAATCTCATATCCTGTCTCAGCCTGTTGTGCACGAGACAGTACCATTGTGCGGTCCTGCTCTAAACGTGTCAGCTTGAAGCCTTCAACAGTGAGATAAATCTGTTTAGTTAAATAAATGTTGTGGCTTTTAAAAACAATACAAACAATTTATAGTGATTAAGTCAGAAACAGTAGGGCTTCCAAAAGCAGTCCATGTATCCCCAATCCACGGTTTAAGAATACGATCTCTTGTATTGCAATCGTTAATAATTATTATAAATTACTTTTAGAATTGCAATCTACAGGTCGTATTCACAATCCACACGGTGGTCCAAAAATATCCCAACTTGTTTTTGTTAGAACTGTGACAAATTTCCACTTCCACCAAATTTGATAATTTCTGGCAAACAAATAGCCAAGGCAATAGAATTATGTAAGATACACTTATTGTCCACCTCACTTAATTTATGTCACTTCACTATTGTGTTAAACGCAGATGCTCCAAATTCTTATATTACGCGGTAATTATCAGTATTAGGGCGTAATCGATTTAGCAAAAACCGAAACCGGTTTCCTTTCAGGGTAGACTGTTCTGCAATCGATTAAGCCGATTTCGGGAAACCGGGGTTAATTTTTGAAACCGACTCTGGAGCAGGTTTCGCTGGCTAAACCGAAAGCCGTTTGCTTGTTGCTGTTTTGTTTACTTGTAGTTAAATTGTTATCACGTACATGAATAAAGCTTCAACAGTAAAATGAAAATAAATAAAATAAAAATTCGATCATCATGGGAACCATGACGCTCGCCATGTTGTTTGTTTAATCCTACCGTCCTACGAAAACGGTTTGGTGCAATCGATTTACACAGCAAAACCCAAAACCGAAACTGGTTTCGGTTTTTGCTAAATCGATTACGGCCTTAGATCGCTCATTCTTGCATTATGAATTTCACACAGAGCGCCATGTGATTTAATAATTCTGTGGTGTTAATATTTTACGCTGAAAATAGCAGACAACAAAATAGCTGACTAATGAGCTCAAAAAACATTTAATCTATGAATGTTTGCTGTGATGTTGATCAGTTGATCGTTAATATCGCTACCACCTCGACGCCAGTCAGTATTAGTAGGCCTATAATATCAAACGGGTCTCAATTAGACGCCGGGTCTCTAATACAAGCTGAAAGGAACAAAAAAGCTTTTAGAATAATACAAAAGAAAATAGTGCGCGCGAGGAGTACATTAGATTGGTCACAATCTAATAATATTTTTTGTTGTTCAATGCCGGATGAACGGTAATTCATAACGCCGTTTAGCGCTTGCCGATATCTCTATGCGTTCCAGAGATATTCGCAGTCAAACTCGAAAGTTTTCCAACAACACGCCGAATTTTAGACGTTTTAGCCATCCAAAATTTTAAGGGGCGGTGTCCCCCTCCAAAAAAGTTGTACCCGCGTTATCACCCCAACCTAGAGGCACGTCATGTAGCAAAGTATCGTGGAGCTATTCCCACTACCTCCTAAGTTATAGGCGCGCACTTGCTGAAATTTAAGCCAATTTTGGACCCCCTTTGAAAAAATTGTAAGGGGGGATCCCCGTCCCCGGTGGGGAGTGAGCTAGTAAGACTTTGTCATTCTCTAGCGCGTGTAAAAGTTTCGGGTGCAGCATCCCTTAGAAGCCGAAATATGGTCTTTCGAAAAAGTCGATTTGGGTGGGTACGATTTCACCACTAGATCTCCGTGATTAGGCCTTTAGTGGATCAAAGTTCACCTTATGTTTTCTTTTATGTCTCCGTGGAAAATGTTCAGATTAACACAAAGTTTTTAGAAGGAAGCTTTTATTCCGTCAGTCGAAAAGTTGAATATTTTTTGCTACTGATGACGTCATGCTGACGTCATATTTTTGTGTTTGTAAATTATGGGTTTTACCTTTGAAGGGAGACATTTGATGTAATGTTAAAACACAAATTAATCACTGTGATGACTGTACCCAAAAATATGCTAATCCCCCATGCAATTTTCCATTGTGAACTGTTTCCGTTGTTTCCTCTTCTTGACTGAGTGCGAGATCCTCAGGGTTAAACGTAACATTAGGAGTAGGGTTAGGGTTGGAATTATAGTTAGAAAAAGGGTTAGGATTGGGTGATGTGTGGTGTCATACATCGATCGGTAGTTTACAGATTTGAACAATATTTGTCATCTCAGATGATCTGTAGTAATCTGTGGTGATCTGCGGTGTTTAGGCAGACCCCTAAATTTTAGCATGTCGAAAACTTTTTGTCTTGTAGGAAAATTCTTTTTCAAAAATACAAAATTTGAAGCTTAGTACAACAATTAAAATTATGGGTAATTTAGAGGCAAAATTATAATTTCGAGCACTCAAATTCTCCTCTGTCGGAAATTTGCAACCATACAATTGTAGGAAAACAATTGCAACTGCGTCCTTCCCAACTTTCTGATTCACTAGGCCTACGCCGCACGCAGCTGCTTAATGGCCAATTTCCACCTGCGACGCCGACGCGACTAAACTGAGTAGGTGTGAATCGGCCATAACTGAGACTGAGGCATGTATGCTGCAGCGGTCTACAGCTTGCTTGCAGATTTGATACAGAAGCAGTTCGATCTGCGTGTAGAAATTTCTTTCGTAGGTAGGTGCATTCACGATGCTCTTTATTGTATAGTTCGAAAGCCTAACAATAACATAAAGTCCAGCTATAGCTAGGACAGCCGACCGTACTGTCTGGCAACATGCAATTTTGAGGGGACAAGTGTCCGAAGGGGGTCAGCGACAGTAGGCTGTGTGACCCCCTTTCCAACTAAGCCTACTTCAATATAATGCCATATAAACTGCAAAACACCAGCTGTTTATATTGTTTAAACAATTTTAACATTTTCTAATAATTGCTTACAGCTTATGGTCGGCTAGTAATTTATTAGTCTATACTTTCTAAAATTTGAATTAAAGCCCCAGCATTTCTCTGCACACGCAGATTGTGGATCAAACGGCGTTTATCGTTAATCCTACCATTGTGAGTTACAATTTATTCACATAAAACGAAGCTTTTTTACGTCGGCAGACTAAAAATTTGTAGACTAAGAACGGCGTCATTTAATGAAACTGATTAATGAGTTTTAAAACAAAAAATGCAACTATAACGCATATGAAAAGAGTGTTACTATTTGGTCCAACCTGTATATTTGCTTGGTTAGTGTTCTTTGGGATTATGCATACAGGGTACAGGTGTAGGTTAATTCTTGATGCTTAAACCATACTCAGCGCGCACTGCATAGTCCTTTTGTCGCAATTTTCGGCTGCGTGTCATGCGTCATAAAGCAAGCGACGATCAATGCGATCAGAACGTGGCTTAAGTACGATACAACACTGTCTGGAGTGGTATAGGCTTTCACTGCGTACTCGTTAATCTACTTCAGCAGTGCGGTATCCAATATCGAATATGTTGAAACTGAGTGTAACAGCAGTGAAACGTGTATATAGCAGCGTTACCGGCTTCGGTGTTTTTTGTTTGTTTACATTTGTATATTCGACTATAGGCCTAAGTGCAAAAGACATCGCTGTGAAACGTGGAGAAAGCTTCTGCTGCACTTCAAGATGATGATGTTCCGATTATGTTTCATCGTATCTGCATTCACTGCACTCACCACAGGTAGGAGATCAGCAACTCGCTAAAAAGTGACAACAGAATACACTGTGTCCCAAAAACGTTTCACTCTGTGATTGTCTAGGCTTATATCTTCGCCAAATATTGACCGATTTTTAATTTTTTTACTGGTGCATTCTGTAGACAGTTAGCAATAAAGTGATTACTGCATATACCACCACACGTTAACTGTGCCGCTACACTACCTTGTGACATATAAATACAAGAAAAACTAACAGTAATAGACAGCAAGTGTGTTGGTAAACAAAATGCACTTCCGACCAAAAATGCAGTGATTGCTCTGTACGATGCTAAACTTTGTTAGATCCTTTTCTTTGAATATCTGGTGATATGTTTGAACGCTATTATGTTTGTTTCTGGCCTTTGTGGTTTAGTAAGCCTACCATTTCATCCACAGTGATCACGTTCTCTTCAGTACGTGTATGCTTCAGCCTGCCGGTCTCATGCCTTTGGTCGGTGCTGCATGTTTCCTAAATCTCTGTTAATAACATTCCCACTTTTTTCCCTATTGCAGATTATCTTCAAAAATTTTGCCAGTATTCTCTGAAAACTATATTTTTGAACTGCTACAAGTTTCTAATCAGAGCCTTGTTTCCACTGCTAAATGGCACATTACATCACCAGTATATCGTCAGTGCATTAAAAATTATTATTTACGACAGTATCATCTGCTTTTGTTTACAAACATTAGAAATGTATGTAAAAACAATTTAATTTTTGTATAACAATTAATAAAAATTGTTCTAGAAAATGATTTTTTGCATATATATTATAGTAATTTTAGTGATTTTTGAAAATTCATGTTTCATTGGTAATGTAGCGACACAGTTAAAGTGTAGTGAAATATTTAACAAATACTTTATTCGTGGTTTCTAATACTCTGCAGAATTTATTTTCCCTGACTTCTCTGACTTTTTAGGAAAAAAATGAATCGTTTTCCCTGACTGATCTGTTCACGCGAAGTACCAATCTCGGTTTTCAATCGCACTAGAAACAAGGGCGTAGGAACACATTAAAAATGGACATAGAGCCTACAAATAATCTGCAAACAAAGCGAGGCAAAAATTTTTTGAACCATTGTACGCAGTCTGCGTACAACAGTTTAATTTTTCTGCTTTTTTGTTAACTTTTGCACCCTGGTACTTTGAGTTTCCCTGACTTTCCCTAACCCACTAATTTTTCACTGACTTTGGAATGTCAAATTTCCTGACTTGTTCTAATCTTCTAATTTTCGCCAGACTTTCCCTGACTTCTCTGACTGTGAGAATTATGTTTATTGTTAATTGTCTACTGTATATGCCAGTAAAAGAATTTTAAAAATTGGTTAACATTTGGCGAAGATATGAAAGATAGCTTAGTGAGACGTTTTTGGGACATAGTGTAGAATATATTGTGAGTAATAGTCACTCCAAGTGAAATATTTAACCTGAGTGTCGTTCTGAATTTCTGATGCAACCAAAGTGTCGTTTAGCTCAACTTGGTTAAAGAATGAAAGCGTTGTTTCCTCTGTTATTTTTGAATTATAAACAAAATAAATAATTTTGACAATTTAATTAAGCCCATGTTTAAAAAAAACTTTTGTTTTATGTTAAGCTAACTGAAAAACGTTTACGAAGTAGGCTACAGTAGGACTGGCAGTATGTAAACCATATAAAGACGAACCTTTGTGCTGGCTTCAATAGGCCTTATGTCTTGGGAAGGACTTCACGTCATTATAACGTCGTTCTTCGTCTGCCTTTATGCCAAGTTGTGCATCGCAGCCAGACTTGCCCGTTGGATAAGCGTACGGGGAGGTCGCTGAAAATATGAAGTTTACAGCACAGCAGCAACCTCGTAGCCTACTCAGTCTTAATTCCTGTTTTCACGATAGGCCTACAGTAACTGTGCAGTGGTGTTCCAGTTTGATGAGTGTCCGCTTGATATAATTAAAACTCGACTTGCATTAAATATTGAAAACTAACTAAACAAGAGCGCCGATAGTAGGGCAATATATCCACAGTGCATACAGGCCTACACGCCGAAGGCGTGAAGGTGCCTAACGGATGCACAATAGCCTACTGATCCACGGAAATCCATACCAAGTCATCATCAGCTCTTATCTAGGCGCCAGGCAGTGCCCGTCTTGGTGGGTCTACTCCTACTGGTATAGAACTTGTCAGCGACAGCTGCTGTACCTCAGTTATCCCATTCCCGGCTTGGCGTGCGGGTATATCTGGTCTAACGTTGTGGTGTCTGATTACTCGGCCTTCGCTCCTGTGTTCGATTTGTCAAAAAACAGTAAGGGTAGCCGAAGGTGCGATAATCAAAGCGCCAGGGCGCCGAGTGACGAACGCCGAAGGCTCAAGGGCCGAGGCGCGGCAGGCGCCGAAAGGAGTAAGCTGTGGGCGTTCGGAGCACCCCAACCGCATCACTACATGACGTATTCCGCGCCACAGTCGTCTCGAGGCTCCAGTGTGCGGCGCCAGCGTGGTCGGCGATGTGTTCGGTTGCCGACCGAGCGCGTCTAGATTCGCTGTTGCGACGCACTAAACGGTTCGGGTACTGCAGCGACGACATCCCGGCCGTCGCCGAGAAACTCCACCGACGATGACTTCTTTCATCGTGTCAAAACGAACTCTAACCACGTCCTCAAGCCATACCTACCTCACAAAACTGACATACCGTACCAGCTTCGAGTCCGCTCTCAATCAATGACTCTAATTAATAAACTAGATTTCTAAATGATAGGTCTAGTAACTTTCTTGCCCGTATGCTACACAAATATTCATAATACGTATTATATATCTGCAGCCTATTATGAACTGAACTGAACTGATATCCGTAAATTATTTGATGTACGATACAACTCATAACTAGTATAAGCTATGTGTGATTGCGTTTGACAATATATAGGATGATGATAATGACGACGATGACGATAATACTTTTTTCGTAAAAGTTAGCATAGTCCATTTTAAAATGTATTTCGGTTACGGTTACACTTTGTGTTGTTAAATATTGCACTTGTTAACTTTCTATTAGACGAACTGTGCTGATAATAATGCAAATTCAGCGTTCCCTGTGGTGAAAGGGGCTGACCCAGTTCAGTCCAATTCATTTTTACGCGCAAAAGCAGCTACTGCTTTAGCGCGTTTTCGCCATCGCAATTCTGTTCGTTTCACCGTCCGTCCGTCCGTCCGTCCGTCTGTCCGTCACACGGGTGGATCAGTCAAAAACGGTGCAAGCTACGATCACCAAATCTTTACCATCGGCTGCCTGGAAAACTCTAGTTTCAGGAACCGTAAAGCTTTTCCATAATTTCGAAGGGGGTTACCCCGATCGAGTGCACTCAATGAGAAGGGGTAGGTAAAATTTGCAATTTTTAGCCAATAAGTCGCTGTATCTCAATAACGGTGCGAGATAAGGCCTAGGTTACTATTAATCACTAATAAAAAATCGTAGACTGACACTACGACTTTTTATTGTCACCTAATTCAATGACCTTGGATGACCTTGAACGCCAAAATAGTGGTTTTAATGGATTTTTTGGCGATTTCGGGCTGCGAGACACATTTCAAGAGCGAATTGCGCCGAAATCAGTTGAGATAGACATGGAGAAGCTGCACATGAAATTTTCAGCATTGAACGTAGACTTCGACGGTCCAAGTGTTGATTCTCTAAATTCAAGGAAACCTGCGCACGGGGGGCATTAAAGAATGGTACCCCCGTAAAAGTCGTTATTTTACCGTTGTTGGCCAGTCTTTCGTGAAAACGGTTGCAGATCACCATGGGCATGCTGCCTATCACAACAAGCACTAGTGACGAG
>Ga0209367_1003946_pt1 | contig 20337 bp, 19 predicted proteins | sample WorMetLIZISLAND2_FD_187412 | JGI IMG/M metagenome (GOLD analysis project Ga0209367, IMG submission 187412) | Marine gutless worms symbiont microbial communities from Max Planck institute for Marine Microbiology, Germany - Olavius geniculatus... ...
TGCTCCTGAAAGTAACCCCAGATTTTATAATCGACAGGGTTCAGATCTGGGCTGTTGGGAGGCCACAGATCTGGACCGATGAACCTGGGCGTCTCGTGTGCAAGCAGGGCCACTGTGTCTTGTGCTCGGTGTGCCGGCGCGCTGTCCTGCTGGAAGATGAACACTTCGCCTGTAAGCTGGTTCCCAGCTACAATGATTTGGTAAATAAGTAAATAAATATGCACCCATGTCAATAAATGTCGAGGCTAAAAACGTGCCAAACATTATCCAATTTCGTTTATATTTGACAAAGTTATTACAGAAACAAAACAGTTCCACTTTTTTATGGTTCACAGCGTATTATAGTACTGTTGACACTAACATTGAGAATATTTCACAATTACTAGTCTACTACTATTGGTAAGACTACTGGCGAACAGACACGGCGTCCACATCAGAATAAGATCACTACAAGGGGTAGAACCTATTTGTAAATTACACGCACGCACTGCGCACAAGTTCATCGCTGTTTAAAAATTGTACGATGCTGGAAAATAAAAAGTGCGGCAGTTAGTGGTCTACGGTACTAAGTTTACAAAAAAAGATTTTAAACCCAAGGAAAAGTGTAGAGAAACACGGCAACCTTTACATAATCCAAAGGCGATTTAAAGCATGAAAAGTTAAACGTCGGGGCACAACCACACATACCGATTGTTATGTGTAGGCCTATTGTTTGCAAGAAGCAAAAACAAAATTCACAAATGCCAAATCACGCAGTATAAAACATAACTGTCTGTTAGAATCTAGGCTTAATTGATAATGACAGTCTATTGTTCATAATCACGCATTAGATTAATTTAGGCTTTATTTCAGGCACACGTGGCCCATAAAAACAGGAGAAAACTACACAGCAACTACTGTAATGTTCACAGGAAAAACAATAACAGAAGTTACAGGACTGTACAATATCGACTGCTCGAAAATAATCACCCAGCAAAATCTATAAATGTAACTTCGGATAATATCGATAATGATGCAAAAACAGACGGGATCACAACAGTGAACTACAAGTCTACAACAACAACCACAACACAAGTTCGCCGAATGGTTCTTTAAGTCTTAACTCCACTTCGATTTGTCGTGGATTTGTTATACGATAAGCTTTACAACAGATCGATGCAATGGAGTGCAACTTAAGCCACCACCTAGGCTTAAACTATTATACTAAATTTATAGTTTTTAACACTGAAACGATTCTGTCTGGTAAAAAGTCGAGCATAATATGTAATTACCTTGATGCAGACATGCACGCTTAATCACTCACTCACTCACTGCTGCGCGTAAACGGCTGTGGGTCGTAGCGCCCTCCATGTTGACCGGTCGTCGGCAAGAGCCCATGCGTCGGCAGCAGTGAGTCCAGTGTCCCGCACAATCTGACTCATCCATGTAGTCCGTGGTCTACTTAATAGCGTAGGCAAATGACGCAATATATCACTGTGAATGTGTCAAACTGCCACCTCACCTTCCATCTCGAGTACGGGCGAAACGCCGCCGCCAAACGCATGCACTATGATCATTTTAAAGTAAAACAGCACATTTTATGGCATGAAATACACAAAACTTGGTTTACGTGAAAACGTTACAGCAAAATATGACAAAAATATACACGAGAAAAAAATTTCATCCGTAATTGGTGTTAAACAACTAAACTACCCGCGAACAGTACACCTGCGTATGCTACAATGTGTACACGTGCTGCCCATTAACACCAGCGTGTGTAATAAACTCCCCTATCCGAAAATGATATTACTTGCTGTTTTGACGATTGCTTTGTTGCCGTTTAAATTCTGTACTTTTACACAAAAACGCATACATTGTGCGGAAAGCCTATAAACGCAGGCCGGTTGCGTGATTCTAAACCCGGCAGGTCTAGGAATAAAAAAATTCAAGTTCTTCCGGTTGCCGTCCGACACTAAAAAAACCTCCGTCCATCCCTGAAATTTTTATTAGCGTTTCGGAAATACTGATGTTTTAAGTTTCACTAAAACCAAACTGTTTTGCATTTTGTCTGTTATGTTGCAGTATTTTTACTTTAGTTCTTATGGGTACTATTCAGCGTGTGACCGTGTTTTTATGACCTGTTCTGTAATATTACACGGAATGTCGACGTCGTAAAATAAAAAAAGTAAATTATCCCACCGTAACTCTTTTTTTGTCAGACTGCAACTGGAAGCCTAGAAATTTTCAGGCTTTATGTTAGTGATCTTCTACTGCAGACGGCAGACTTCCGACGTTGTTGGAAGTAATATGAGTTATCGCATTGGACACATCGAGCTGCTGCTTTCCAGACGTCGCATTGTCGGTGTCGCTGCTCAGCAACCAAAACGTCGTCATCACGCCTTTACCCTGGACATGATAACACGCACGACATCAGTCATCGCATCACCAAGTTAGCGGTCCTGATATACTGCGCGGTCCAATTAATAAGTGGCAGGGACGGTCACCCATTTAACTACTAACCGCGCCCGGTGTCGAGCAATGTCGTTGATGCACCAAACGACGTTAGTAAGCCAAACCGCCACTTGAAGATGATGCCATTTAATGCAAATGTTACGCGAGTAAAAAAACGCAAATATAATGCATAATCTAACAAGCGTGGAAACTTAAATACCAAAAGGTGCCACTTTTCTAGTTTTCTTGGATTCCCTATATAAACCGCATCTGACCAAATCTACTGACGACTGTCAACTCGTCACGGACGTTGGACTTCGACAAGTCAGGTCATCTGACATCTAGGCCTAGGCCTACATGTGTGCCGTGTCGCGGAGAGAAACGCAGATTGGCGACAAGAGTTTCGCGGCAGCTGGACCGTACTTAGTACAACCGAACATTTCAAGCGACTAGGCTATACTGACAAGAAAACCTAGCTAACGCAAAGGAAACGCGCGACAGCGGTGCATGTATGAAAACCCACCGCGAACCCATCTGAGCTCACCGATCCTAGCAATCGACATTTGACTCTATGATGATAATAATAACAGGGTGGGCGAATAAACCGGACCTGTTTGAGCGTTGATGATTTAGCGATGGTTACCCGTAGAAAGGCCTGCGATATATTTCAAAAGTTTTGGAATGTTGTACACAAAAAGGGCCCAACTTGCATAGCAAATCATTAAAATATTCTATGCCTAATTTGCATAAATCTTCAATATTCCTGAAATTAGGCATTTGCCTGCAGTCTTATGTGCTCGAGTTCGTTGAACTCAAAAACTCACTGCCAAAAAGTCCAGATTTAAATTCTGCGAATTATTCAGTGAAGGAGCATTGCAACAAATAGCATGATCACAAAATTTCAGTAACTGACCGGCTAAAACGTGTGCTAATCAAATGATGGGTTCAGCTGATCCTGAACACATTGACTCGAGCGATCGATCAGCTGCCTAAAAGAACTGATGACAATTATGAGTGCAAAAGCTGGACAACTAACTATGTCGAATTTCATCTAAACTAAACGCATGTGTTAATAATTGTTGATATTTCACTGTATGCTGATTGAGAATCAACTTAAATTCATGTGTTACTGCCAATTTAGCATGATTTTAGGGGTGGGGCAGATTTGTGTAAATCAGGCAAAGAATATTTAAATGCTGAGACATGCAAGTTGTACACTTTTTCTGTACACAATTTTAAAACTTTTATCATATTACGCGCCTTTCCATCAATAAACATCGCTAAGTTATAAAAGTTTAAATATCCATGTTAAATCCGTGTGTTACAGTGAAATTTGGCAGAATTTCGCTGGTGACGAATATTTATGCAAATTAGGAAAAGAATATTTAAATGCTTCATCATGCAAATTTGTCATTTATTCTTTACAGCATCCTGAAACTTATGACGTATTACACGTCTTTCTACCACTAACCGTCGCTGAGTTATCAACGCTCAAACAGGTCCGGTTTTTTGGTCCACTCTGTATTTATAGTTTTGCATCGACATTCGCTACAGGGCGTAACTGGTATCGCACATCAGCTACCGATTGACAGGCCAAAAGCTTTTTGATGCCCTCGTGCACAGGCCTCCTTAAACGCATGGGAGGGGTCAAAACTAGGACCGTTGAAATCTACGTTTAATGCTGAAAATTTCATTTGCAGGTTGTTCTGGTCTATGTCTAGCGATTTCGGCGCAATTTGCTCTTGAAATGTGTCTCGCAGCCCAAAATCGCTCAAAACATCCATAAAACCCCCTATTTTGTGTTCATGGTCATCCAGGGTCATTGCTATCGGTGTCAATCGAAAGCCCGTGTATGAAATCCTATAAGTGATTAATAGCAACGTAGGCCCTATTTTGCACCTTTTCAGAGATACAGCGACTTATTGGCCCAAAGTCGCAAATTTTCTCTACCTTTTCTCATTTAGCGCTTTCGCTTTGCTCGGGGTGACCTCTTTCGAATTTATGGAAAAACTTTACGGATTCTAAAACTAAAGTCTTCCATGCAGCCGACACTGAAAATTCGGTGATCCTATCTCGCACCGTTTTTGACTGATTCACCTGTGTGACGGATAGACAAACAGACAGACAGACAGAACTGCGATGGCTAAGACACGCTATAGGACTGCTATCGCGCGTAAAAACGTTTTCGTTTGAGGAGCATTGGCGGTAACTGTACAAGCTACACAAAGTATATGCATAAAACAGAGCTCGTATATAAAGCAGAATTATTATTATTCGCGTTACCTTGACGACAGTTTCACCGCGTGGAGTTGTGCGAAATCCAGGAAACTCGCTCAACGCATTGTGTGCACTTTCACTCAGATGTACACGCAGTGCTGTACAACGTACAACGGTTATACACCGTGAGTCAAAACATTCATGATTCACAAGGTAGTGTAGCGACGCGTTTAAGGTGCGGTGGGGTCTTTAATGGCGTTTCATCGCAAATTTTTCGCGAACTGCGCCGGTGCCAAATTTTGAAAAATCGATCATTAGTGTAGCAAATATATTATGAATGTTTGGTGGCACATCGTTTCGCATTTATTACTGTTTCTACACAAACATACATATCGCCAAAATTCAGTGACGAAATTAATATTCCACATAACGTCATACGCATTTTAACGAGCTCGTGGATACAGCACAGTATCGGTACGGAAATATTATTAATGCTGTGTAGCAGGCCTACGTCAGGTTTGGTGCAATTCTTAATGATGTCTGTATTGCATATTTAGTAGTTAATGATCAAGTGACAAATTTCGTAAAATCCGTCAATATTCATACAGCTGTGACAACAAAAATGTGGCACACATTTTTTTTTCAAAAACTACGTGTGAGTCGGCATTGCATTTCAACATCGAGTAAAGACGTTACGGACCGCATTAGCTCAGTGGATTATTAGCTACAGCAACACCAACTAATTGGGACATGTAGCTAATTAACTAAAGTGGCTAAAAGTTAAAGCAAACATTGGAAACTACGTCAGACAGACAGTTATGACCGGAAACAGCAATCAGAATGCAGGTCACGTAACAGGAAGCAAATTAGACAAGCGAAAATTTTTATCATTCTCATAGTCTCTCCAAAAACACTTTACAACCGGATCTAAATTACGCTAATTGCCGAACGTTTAAGAGCTAGACATCCGTGATTAACTCACTGTGACACATCCTGCTAATAATTTCCAGATTTATACGTGTCCAAGTGACTGGTTTTACATTATTCGTCGTATAACAGGTATTTGCAATATGCTTACGCCGTCAGTATAATTTCGATAAAGTCACAAATCCTCCTGTCGTAATTACGCAATTACGTAATGAAGCGTAACATTCGTCAAGAAATTTTGTCATTTTTGTCACTTTGATTTCGGAGTGCTGCGACCCGTACTGCTATTACACCTGTCAAAAGGTCAAAGTTAAAGTCGCCGGACGTCCAAAATCTCACACAAAATGACGCATACAGTGTATTATGTCGCGTAATCGCAGCCTGTGCGGTGGCCTAATTCACGCTCAGCGCCTGAGATGCTTCGCGCTTGACGGACGGCCGCATATTATGCCGTCACTAGACGCCGGCATCATACATACCTTCCCCAGTTGACTCCATGCGTGAAGCCGTGTTCACGGTGTCACCAAACAGACAGTATCTCGGCATTGCGTGTCCCACCACTCCTGTACGCGATGAAACCAAATAACGTCAAAAAGCGTGAAACTCGTTTACTTAAAGCGGCAGAAATATTTGTTTTATAGCTGGAGTTTTAACATTACATAGGCCGTCTAAAAGGTGGGCGCATGATTACGGGGCTCAGAAGCCTAACCTCCTTAGTGTACGGTTTTACGCAGGAATAGCAAGCCTTGTCCCATCAGCCTGGGCATCCACAGGGCTCTGTGGCACCAGTTAGCAGTCTGCTACAGTACCACAGCAAACACGGGACGAAGCCCCAAAGAAAAACAAACTTGGTACATTCTGAACGTCACAGAAAACTTCCGGTGAAAGAATATTCCACAGTTTCGTGTAAATCTGTTGCTCGACCAAACGGTGAAGCTAATTCGAGCAAAGTTTTAAGAGTAATTTTCGTCCTTTCATCTGGGAGGGTCATGCGGGCACCCTGCTCACCTTTATGATCTATCCGTACTGACTGTACACAAATTGCGTTTGTGCCTTGCTAGGTGATATAGATCTGTGATCATGTTTTACCAGAAAATGATCTATCTAGTACAGCAATACGACAAGCCTGCAGCACAGGGTCCGGTGTGTATTCCAATGCGTAGTTTGAGAGTCTCATCAGGACGATGACGAATCGTAAAGTGATGTACTTGATCCAGAAGATCAAGAGCCATATTGCAGATCTCAACGATGTGTCTTCCAGCGTTTGGTTTTGGCAATCCGCTCACCACCATGTACGCGTCTCCGATCGTCTCAACCTGACAACGCAACGTCGAATAGTGTTGTATACGGCTTTATGATATGCGAGCACAATTAACCAGCACAGTTCATCTAATACGGGTAAACCCGATGACACCATGTTTAGTAAAATATGGGAGCTCACATAAAGTTTCTGACACTAATGTAAATAAACTTTAAAAGCTTACCGTGAATTCAGCGTTACAACTGCATACTGTTGAAACAGAATTTGAGATACGGCTTTATGAATTCGAAAGCCATTTACATTGCAGCCAAAAAACTCTTAAATGTCGCAACATGTTATAAAGAAACCTTCACAATGCCAGAAAATGTTGCGCCTCTGTTCAACATACTATTGCCTGCAGGGACCTTTTTCGTGGATCCCTGTTCGGTCTAAATCCGCCTCTGCAAATACTACGTCACAAATTTCCTATTGATTTAACATGTTTTACACTGCAGTCATAAAAACCGCGACTGCATTTGGTCAGCTTGTTTTGCTCCAACATTTGGTCGAAAAAAACGTCCCCAAATTTTCCGTAAAATACTCCAATTACTTATTTAGCACTGGTGTAACACGCGACGTCAGTCGGAAATAGGGTAGTAAACAGTATACACACATCACTGCAACAGCTTCTGTAACTTCACGTCACAGTTTTGTCGACTCAGACCATAAAAATAGAATTAGCGGACTCACATTAAACAACAGAAATAAAAATAAAGACAGAAAAATGACGACTGTGACACGAAAAATGCCACTGGTCTGCAAAGTGCTCTTACTTTGTAAACGTCATGACGAGATATGGTGTCGTCGAACGTATTGTAAAGATCGTTCAACAGTTCCACGACTTGCATTGGAGTACTTTCAGACGACAACGACGTGAACCCGACAATATCAGAGAAATAGATCGTGGCGCTAGGATACATCTGTGGAGCCACATTACGTCCTGCCTTCAACTCATCCGCCACAAAACTAACAAACAACATCGCGTGGGATTGTCATGTTGGAAGCAGACAGCAAACTTTTATGAACACAGCTGCCTTCATACAAGGTATACAGTGCGTATTTATTATGATCCGGCGTAGGATACAGGAATCGTTGATAGAAGATTGCAATCAAAATCTCAGTAGTTAGTTCTTAGGCCATTGTTCGCTTACACTTTCACTTACAACTTTTTAATAACACTTCGCGCGTTATTTCAGAATGGTACAGAATCTTGGATTGGAATTCAGAATCCACAAAAAACTTTGAATAGCTGTCACAAGCCAAATGCCTCCTCATTTGGCCCACCTCCTTCACAAAAAATTCTCTAAAATCTGTTTGTAATATTTTGAGTAATCTGGTAGACAATTACAGAAACATAAGCAGAAAACAAAGGAGGACAGTGTCACATCAGCACCTTGGTTTTAAGAGCACTAAATGTTTTCTTACTTTTTTATTTACTTAACGTTAGTCGTCCTACTTCGGCGGAGATGGTCATTAACATTTATCGCTCGTCGCTGCCATAAGCTCTATTTTGTATCAGTCAAGAAAAACACAAACCATCCTCCCTTGTACGCAAAAAAATATTTCGCCTTGCCGCATGCTTCCGGAAACCCACGCTGTGCAGACCTCTTTCCGTCTTCGACAGAGCGTTATTTTGGAGACACGTTAGAAAACCCAAATTACTGTTCTATAGGCCGTAGCGGCAGAAACTGTTCATACAAGTTTTTGCACTACCGGGTATTTACGCACAGTAATCTAACAAATGCAAGGTAAAGAAGAATAAAGAAAAAATAACGTACGGCGGCAGCATTCGATAAAGTAGCATGTCCGTTTTCTGCTTTTCATCCACCAGTTCCGCAGTTCTTTGTTCCACAATGCTCTCCAGATTATCCGCATATTTTTCCAGCTTCTGCAGCATGCTGTCCATTATGTCAAACTTCCTGCAATGCACAAAGTCCAAAATTGCTTATTGCCAAAACGACCTCAAGATCCTAAGTCCCACATGCTACCGTTACACCACTAAACCACCTCAAGTAGAGCAAAAGCCTTACACATCAACTATCAACCGGATCCGGCGCTTCAGTTCTACGTAGCAGATCAATAATTATTTCAAGTCAAGCGATTTTGCTGCAGTAAAGACGTGATATCGTTTAATGCAGTGTGCTCCGTGACTGTATAATGTAGTGTCGCTGTTCATATTACTTTTCGACGTTCTAGTTCTGCGGTTCGATGCATTCGCGAAGTCAGATGACCAAACGACAAAGACGCGTAGGCGTAGCTATAGTTTAAATGTCCCAGACCACCTTGATACATGAATGTAGGCAGTGATGTACTCCAGTGTTAATCGAGTCGGCCTTGAGTCCTTATTTTACAGGACTCGGGTTCGGATCCATTGGACTCAAACTCAGTGCCGTGTGACTAAAAAGTAACTGCAAAGTATTGATTTTAACTAATTACTTCGTTAATATAGCATAAACAAGCAAGTGTAGACTTATTTCTAACATTCTGTTGTGTTGTAGTTTCTTCGCAGCATGCGCAAATTCCGAATAAAGAATTTCACGAACGTTCGGTATCGTCGAGGTAACTGGACTCGGACTTAGATTCAAAGTCTTGACTCTTAAACCCTCGTAACTCAGCATATTCGATTACATCGCTAAATCTAAAGCTATAAACCACAAACTAATTCACTGCAAAGTACTGACTTTCCTTTGTTGATGGTTCTCAGAGATTTGCCGATGTCGTCGAATGAAGGTCGTTCGCTCGGTTCTTCGGCCCAGCATTGTTTCATCAGAGTCTGCACGCCCGGGTGGATCTCCGATTCGTTCCCGTCTTGTGGTTTAGGTCGGCAGTACGGCGTGTGTCCAGCTTTGATCTTTTCAATGAGCACTGTGCGTAAAATAATACATTTCAACGATATTATCTGCATATATAGTAGTCCATGTAGTTTTTATTTTGTGCATTCGATATTATGGGCGCCACTGTTCCCCCCAGAAACTTGGTCCACAAATATTCGATTAACTCACAAAATCAAAGTAATTCATTAGATCATTGGCTCGTTGTTTCTATCGCTTATTCAATCATTCATTCGTTTGATCACACTTAAAAGCAGCAGGCCCTATTATAAATTAGGCCTACTGACATGTCTTCTATAGGGACCCTGTATAAAACACATATCAATAACAACAGTCCTTAAATACGTTAATTTTTTAAAACGTTGTCAACTAATTTTCTTATCCTGTCCGTGTTCCACATCTATCTGTTGCACCAGAACCATTAATCTCTTATTAGTCCGCATCTTCTGATATTAGGCCTGCTGACACCCAGTTTCACGATGTTTTCTATTCTAAAATAAAAACTTATCTCTTAAGTTTTTTCTTTAGTTTCTCTCTCTCACGAACAGAACTCACGGATCACCGACCAGCTCGTGTCTTAGACGTCTGTGGCGATTGTTAACTTCGGAAAAGTGAGTTGGATTAAGTTGCCTTTTAAGCGCACTATAACAGTTTTCTTACTCTCTTATTTGCTTTAAAAAAGCTGATGACAAATGCCTTGGCTTTGTTGCCCTTTTTGGTCATCAACGAACGCGATGATGTGAAATTAGTTTTTAATTTTTGCGCCGTCACGTTTATGCGATTTGATGCGTGACTTTTCGAATATCGATTCACGTTGTGAAATTTTTATTAATATCAATCCACGTGGAAAAAACCTACTTACACTCTGTTCGGCACACATGGACGTGGCAATAGGACAGAAGTCAGCATCCAGCTATGTTTTCCGTTCCGACAAACATCAAAAGAAGTTCAACAACAGAAGTTCGTACACTTCAGATCGAGCGTATCGTAGAAGAACGGCATAGCTCTGTACATGATTTCTTGCAGGATGATAGCGAAGCTGTATACGTCAGCTTTCTGAGTTCCGTTGATAGGTCGAGTTGTCATAGGCTTACGCAGTAATTCTGGGGCAGTCCACAGCTGATCGCGGTAAAACTTGAACTCTTCCTCCTTGCACAAACAGCAGATTATGATAGGATTATCGAAAGTGGATTATTGCATCAAAAACGGATTATTGCAGTCTTACGACAACAACAGACATTTGATCTTGCACAAATCGTCTTTTGCTTTCGGTTTTCCGTTTCATGTTAACTTCACGTTTCGTGTAGTAAACTCATGAGTTATTAGTTATCAGTGTTGCATTGTGAGTCAAAGTACCAAGACAACATACTCTATTTTCGCCAATATTCACCTACTGCGAATTGCCAAGACATCTGCACATACTGATGTTGGATATTGCTGAGAATACAAATAATGTGGATTGCCAATTTCTCTGCATTTACCGGGCTGGATTAATGAACTGTTATATTTTGGTAATTGCCAGTTAGTTCCTTCGCAAAGCGAACTACCAGAATTGTCAGGTGGTCAATATCGCGCACATCCTTCCATTGACTGATATCTCGTTTACCTTCTTTATTATTATTATTATTATTTTAACCCCCATAGTAAAGTTTCCTGGGGGTTAAAAACAAAAGTTAAAAACAAAGCTGGAATGGCTATTGGTCCGGTGGATCGATGGAAAACGAGTCGTGCAAAAGCACCGAATTATAACGTTGGATCGTCACGAAAATACGCTGGAATAAAAACTGGGTCTCTCTGTCGTCGCCAGAAAGGTTACTAATTCTCTTACCCAGATTGCTGATAAACTCTGGCGCTAAAGCATTCAAGGGCCCTAGGTTTTCTACCGCAATAGGCTCGAAGATGTAGGACGCCGTGAAGTCAGCATACTTATCAGCCTTTTTGTCAGCTGCCTGGTCAGCCACCAGTCCCGCGCCTGTGGCAGTAATATTTGCACATGATGCAGCCAACGTACTGACAACTGTGACATCCCATATAAGAGGTTTTCCACCCTGCCACGGGATTAGAATGAGCCCATCTGGACGTTTGCCATCCCGCCTGATGGCTCCTTGGTTGCAGGTATTCCAGCCGCATTGAGGGCCCACATATAACGTCGTTAAGCACCTGGTGTCTAGCAATCTTACCAGGAGCTTTCTTGCAGAGCATGGCGTGACGACCTTGGGCGTCTACGTCAGACCCACACTGGCATCTGTGCAGAACGCACTAGTCGAGTCCCAGTCGCATGCCAACTGCCACCCGCACGGCCTTGTCCTCTAGCCTCCTCAGTCCGCAGTTAGCGATGGGCAAAGCTAGCAACTAGTCACCACTATGTGGCGTCCCTGAACCGTGCCATCTGCGACGGCTAGACCATGGATGCTTCGATGACTGTGCGGTCGGCTTGTAGGCTTGGTCGGTCCCAGAAAGATTGTTTGCTTGGCAATGGATCTGGAGGCATACCAAATGATGGAGACCAATCTGTGAGGTAAGAGTCGAGAAATAAGTCGCTCGAGCAGGTGCACGACGATAGGATTTGTTCCTGGAGGGAAAGAGTGCTTGCCGCTGACGCTAGAAAAGCTGGAATTGCGAGCGAAGTCACCCTCCTCACCCCCAGATTATTATTATTATTATATATCAATCTATGCGCTGCTTCAAAATTTATTCATATTTAGAGCTTTTCTAACGGCTTGTAAGTTACGGTTTGATTCACTGTTTTGTAAATATATTCTGGTTTTTTGATAGTAAATATTCTTAAATATTTTGACAGCTGTTACTCAATATTTTATATAACATTCCTATCACACTAGTTCAGGGTTAGACCATTCATCAAAATATAGGCAATAATTTCTTCATGTAAGATCACATTTCATGCAGCTTAAGCATATCGCTACACTACTTTGTAAAATAAAATTGTCAGAGTAACTCATCAAAATAGTACAAATTGTATACGATAACGTTTTCAGCAGTACATTATGTCGTCTAGAAAAGCGAAAAAGTGAAAACGTGATTTTCGCTGTTTACCATCTATTAATCGCAGAATTTCGTGGTATGTACACATTTTACGATAAGTATAACTTTTATTTGACATTCACATGACACAAATATTTAAACGTAAACCTGTTTTTCTTGTTTATCATCTCTGAACGCATGCAGCGAAAAGCCAGAGACTTTCAGAACCCATCTACTGTCGACGTGACAGTTAGCACTGGACAGGTAACCGTGTGATTGAAACGCCGACTTGTGCAAACAAACCATTCCCTATAGCGTTAGCATAAACATTCACATAACTTGTAGCTAAATACTTAATTATATTCATATATGGTTATTTTTAGCAAAATATGTTTCGTCAATGCTGCTACATTTTTAGTATATTGTGTCTGTTACAATAGGCCTTAGCCATATTACCAAAATTACAAATTTCCTTTTTGGCAACCACTACGAGAGAGTTCGTGCACGATAGCTTCAGCTACAATTTGATAGAGCTATACATGATTTCCTTCGGCAGTTATCTACATTTCACATAGAAGACAAGACACTGCTTTATTATGTTTAATTTGCTCAGCAGCAGTCAAATTTGTCAACAGGCATGCAGACATCAATAAAATCATATTTTTTTTTGTTTCCGGGTGTTACTTTGAGATTGATAATTTAGCAGGTAGTGTCAAGATTGGCCATGACCTCCTCACTTCCCTGTGTCATACGGGCAACTTGGCGAACATTACTGTCTGATACATTTGATGATGAGATTGCGTTTTCTTTAGTTTAAAGAATAATAATCTGTATAGCAAAATAACTACTTGGTTTAAAAGTCAATGTTTCGAATAGAAAAAAAACTTACATTAACGATGTCGGAGACGAGTGAAAGTTTGAAGAACCAATCCAGCTTGATGTTGTCATCATGAATGATATCCTGCAACATTCGTGCAACGGGCTTTAACTATGCATTGTGTAATGTAGCCTAGCTACTCTTTCAAGCTATGGGTTTATTCAAAAATATGCACTTAAGCGTTTAATTTTGTTCAGACACTTAGAAATTAGTTCAGGCGGTAGCACGATAAACCGCAATCAAAAGGGCGATAGAGTGTGTTAATCACATCGATGCGTGATTGACTGCGTTGAATGGCCTATACAGGATGTGCCAAAAATGACCCAACTTGTTTTTGTTAGAACTTCGTCAAATCTCCACCAAATTTGATAATTTTTGGCATACAGATAGCCAAGATGATAGAAATATGTAAGACACATCATGTATATACAGACTGTCAAGGCTGACCTGTACAGTGCCGCGACTGTAGTACTGGATGGCGTAACTGATGTGTTCCGGCTCAGTACAAGCTCCAACGAACATCGCGATATTGTCATGGGTCAACTCTTTCAACTGCACGCAAGCCATCTGCTCTGGGTTGGTGGCGTGGCGTAGCGGTAACGCGTTCCATCCGATCAACAATGTTACTCTATGCCGGCCGGCCTGCGTTAGTACTTGGTAAACCATCTCGGTATGTAACCAGCTGCCTAGGTTAACTCAGCCTTCCATCCATTCGGGGTAGGTAAATCGAGTGCCGGCCTACTGGCTGACTGGAGTTAAGGCGGGACGCGTTTACCTGTGTCGAGTGGCAGGTAACTGTGTGATCCCATACGGCAGGTGACGCTAAATAGATCTGAAATGGGCTTCCATTAAGAGCTATAACACCACTACCTTTTAAACATATCACTAACTCTAGATCGAAAGTGGCTCTATGACAGTTTTTACGCGCGAAAGCAGCTACTACTTTCAGCGCGTCTTAGCCATCGCAATTCTGTCCGTCTGTCCGTCTGTCCGTCTGTCTGTTCGTCTGTCTGTCACACGGGTGGATCAGTCAAAAGCGATGCAAGCTAGGATCACCAAATCTTTACTATCGGCTGCCTGAGGCTGAAAGACACTAGTTTCAGAAACCTTAAAGCTTTTCCATAAATTCGAAGGGAGTCACCACGAACGAGGACGCTAAATAAGAGAGGGGTGAACAAAATTTGCGATTTTTGGCCAAGAAGTCGCTGTATCTCAGTAACGGTGCGAGATAGGGCCTAGATTACTATTAATCATTAATAGAAAGTCGTACACTGGCTCTCGATTGGCGCCGAATTCAATGACTTTAAATGACCTTGAACGCCAAAATAGGGGGTTTTATGGACTTTTTGGCAATTTCGGGTTGCGACACAAGTCTATATCATTCACAAGGTGACGCCACGGAACTATCGTTATGCGATTCAGATAGAAAATTTGGTATTTGTATATTAACTTAGCGTGAACACCCCAATTTTTAGCTAAATTATTGAACCGGAACTGCTATAGGCTTTCGCGTGTCTCGTGAACATTAGCTCAAATTTCTTGTCTTAACTGCCGTTTGGTCGTGAGGACTGAAGACACAGACCTAATTCAGAAAGCGCGCCTTCTCCTTCCGAGGTTCAAGTATTTCGAACCAGTTTCCTTTCCACTACATAAACTTTCATTTTGCTACGGCTTTTTGCAACTCCGGACACTGCAATGCACTGTCGGTCTTTCTTTATCATTGTAAACGTATAATACTTATTGACATTTATGACTATGACTACGAGGGTCGTTCGATAAATAAGTTTACAAAATCGCGCCATTTCATTAATTTTTAAAATAAAAAGTCCGAAATATACGTTTTGCAGGGAATTTCTTTTCGAACATATGTCGAAATTTTGTGGATGATGACATCAGTATTGTGACGTCATTTTGAATGATATAGACTTGTGTCGCAGCCCGAAATCGCCAGAAAAATCCATAAACCCCCTTAAATCAGTCTGTTTGTGTATTATTTTCCCATACCGCTAACAAATGACAAACACGTCAAACAGCATAAGGGGCGAGAAAAAAGACGAATAAACTTAAATCAATGTTTCCTTTTCAACGCTAAACAATAGCGTTTCATTTTTCACTCAACATATCGTCCGAATTCGTTCTAACATTTATCACGTATGTCAACAAGTTTCTAAATGCTCGATGCAAAGAAAGATGCTGCCTGCTGTTCAAAGCACTGACGAACGACTGATTGCACCTCGCAAATATTTGCCCACCTAGCATTTTCTTACACCAAACGTGTACTGTTGGCTTCGTAAAACATTTGTTACCGTATACGGAATGCATTTGAGAATAAATCTAAGTTGCGTCAAGTCTTTTTTCCCGCAAAAATAACAATAACGGCACGCTGTTCGTTACGGGACGATTTCAATGGCAACGTCGTCGTATTTAATGTTTATAAATGACGTCACAGTGACGTCATCGTAATAAAACTCGCAGCTATTACTCAGAATAAAAATCCCCACAAAACGCATATTTTTGATTTTTTCTACTTTAAGAATTAATGGAATGGCGCCACTTTGTAAATTTTATCGAACGACCTTCGTACGAACACAATAAGCCTATGCGAGCGATAAAAAAAAGTTTTAAAAAATTGAGCACATAAGCGACGTGGTTGCAAACGTGCTATTTTATGAGAATGCCAGAAAACGAAGTGACTTGTGTCGTTGATTGTATACTGTTAAACAGAGCGTTCCCGAGTTCCTATGGGCTGTGAACAGCAGCCATTCCGCTATCTACAACGGGTTTGGCTGCAATTGAATAATGAGTGAGAATCTCAACGCACAAAATGTTTTCTTTTAGTTTCATAACAGAAATGTCTGTTGAATACAGTGTTAGTGGGAGGAGAAGGGTGAAGAGAATGACTCACGTTGACGAGCTCGATCAGGTCGTTGCGGGTGAGGTTCACTTCGGTCTTATCGACCTTGTGAACGACCACCGTGACGCCGCGGTACTGAGCCAAGGTGTCGTCGGATGCCATCAAGTTGCTGGCGTCGTTCAGAGACGCCATTGAGAAACGAGATCCGCGAAAAACCTCAGCAAAAAACCATATCGCTAAACTGAATTTAACTATTAATTAACTAACTGCTTGCTTGATTTATTAACTGATTACTTAAATAATCTAATCAATCAATCAGCTAATTGATCGGTCAATCGGTCAATTAATTAATCAACTCAATCAATGAATTAATTGATAAAAACTACCAGACGACAGTACTACAACAATATTTGTATTATGCTATCAACTAAAATATTCGTGTTTCGACAGTGTCGATTTAATTATTTCTTCAATCCCCAGATACCTAATTCCCTCGGAAATGTAGTACAGACAAAAACGACCCAAGCGGTGATAAAGACACTAGATGAAAACGATACTGACTGAGCTGTGTCCGGATTGATTAAAGATGAAATCGTCGTAGTTAATCTTCCACAGCATCTGCTGAATCTTGGCTTCAGCCCGACGCGACCTGCGTCATTATCATCATTATCACTTTATGCGCCCTGATTCTTTCTGAGACTTTGGCGCTTTATAAATCATTTACTTACTTACTTACTTACTTACTAGCATCAGCAATCCACTCAACAACATCTCAGCGAATGTACTGTACAGGGTGGACCAAAATAGTAACGCCTTTTGGTTTTTGAGTTTACTGTGTTGTTAAATGCGCTGGATAAACAATTTTTGTTTACCCGCATATCATTCTCCTCAAATAAGTCGTTCTTTGTTTGCTATTGTAAATAAGTTTTGTATTGTGCGAATTATAACTTGCAATTTTGTCACGATAGTTGGATTAACTAACAATGAACGCTGTTTTATTCATAGTCTGCGGGTAGAAAAAAAGCACTGGGGTTTCAAGAAATACAAAAAGATGTTTTGAAATAAATAAGCTCATTTATACTGGGACTGATTAATAGCATATTGTTCAAACAATACAAATATATGATAGGCCCACTTTGCAGTTTATATGGCACCGTGTTGACGTAGTTAAAAGGGGGTATTTTGGCCCACTATATACACATGTCCTTTCGTAAAACTAAAGGGTGGCGCAAAATGAAATGGCCAATGTTTTCAGCTGCGGAATCTAGTTTCGCTATTCGCGTCACTGATCGACGAGAAATGCGATATGGTCGCGAAATCTCTCCAGGCGATCTGTGGTTCGGTTGATACGACTTGGCTGAAGATCATTTGCTCGCCAGTGTTCTCGGCTGTTAGTAGCTTATGTTTTACTTTATATGCGCCACCAGGTAAACCTGTAAACTCGAAGTGAAATATTTTCATAAAGCCGAAACATTGCAGTAAACTAACGATTTTTAGGTAAAATTATATGCATACGACTATTTCGTGTCCAACCGCCGAAAAGGTGCTAGTAAATCATACATTTCAGTTACTATAATATATTGGCACTATCTGTTTTTTTCTTTTCAAAACCTCATGGACGCCAAATTTGATTAACATTATTATTAAATCAGTAATCTTAGCTTTCGCTCTGAGCGAACTAGTTTAATCCCAGCTAAGCAAATGGCAAAATAAGTAAGCTCTGCCTTCAAGCACCACAGTTCAAATACACCATTACTTACATAAAGTTTTGTTATAAAATCTTGTCATAATGCCTAGGGTCTAATAACTAAATGAAAGTCATCACGCGATAATATTGCCCCAAAACCATTTTTGCTGTTTCGAGTTTTGACTCATAGGCCTATCGTCCTTACATAGCTTTGTAAACTGTTGAAGTTTTTTGCTCTGACATCAAGCAAGGCTACATTTTACTGCAGGCGTATAATATTTTACTAGTTAAGCAAGTTCTTTATAAATTCTTTTAAAACATTAACGTACTCAACGTGGAACAACATAACTAGCCGGAAGCAGGAAGACTACCTGATGAATTGAACAGTAAAGAATATTATCAACAGGCCGACGCTGGCTGTAACTGCAGCAATGATAACCGTCTTTGTGTAGTCTGTAGTGCAAAATGATACATATGTTTACTAATACAACAACAAAAAATAAATGAGATGCATTATTCATAAACCAGGGTCCAATATAAAAAAAATTCAACAAAAATTGCAGGACTCAAGATAACAAAAAATAAACCAATGATGAATAATGCAGGATTAAAAACAAGAAGCCCAGCTGTCGCCAGGATAGCCGACCGTATGGTTGTCAGTGACCTTCAAGATCATCCAAGGTCATCTTATCTGAAAGGGCGTATGCCATTTTCTATTAGTGATTAATAGTGACATTGGCCCTAACTCTCACCGTTTTCGAGATACGACCATTTATAGCTTGACTTTCCATTAGAAATTGCGGTCAAACCGCTGCAGATAGAGACATGGTTACTATTAACAGCCTATAGGAAGTTGCTAGCGCTCTATCCGACGGTACCATCGCCGACCCCCTACGACTTACCGTTTAGCCATAATACTGCAGGATTGGCATACCACAGTGCGTTAAGATCCTTCAAGGTCATCCAAGGTCATCGATTTTTATGTCATTTGAAAGCCAATATGCGACTTCCTATTAGTGATCAATAGCAGCCTAAGCCCTATCTAGCACCGTTTAGCCACAATACATCCGTGACGGACAGACGACAAAGAGACAGACGACAGGTGGTGGCCTGGCATAGCGGTAGCGCGTTTCATTCGATCAACGAAGTTACTGTACGCCGGGCCGAGTTAGTACTGCGACGGGTAATTGCCTGCAGGCAGGTAAACCATCTCGGTACAGCTGTATGTAACCAGCCGCCTAGGTCAACTCAGTCTTCTATCCCCAGGGTAGGTAAATCGAGTACCGGCCTATCTGGCTGGAGTTAAAACGGAGCGCGTTCACCTGTGTCGAGTGGCAAGTAACACTGTGTGATCCCATACGGCGGGTGACGCTCCCTAGCTCTGTGAAAGATTCAATCTTCTAAAAAGCTATAGTCCGACCTTTAACCATGCCATAAGCTCGACCGGTCAGTCAAAAACGGACCAAGTCGCAGTTTTGACAAAAATATCACTAACCCATTTAGAACTTGCATACGACACCTTCATTTAGAGCTGATTATTAAAAAACTAATTGCTTAGCAACGAGAGGAGAATTCACAGAAACGCTACACTGAGCCGAACCGCACAAACAACGAAAATATCAGGTTCCATCATATCTCAATAATGAACCTAGAAGGCATCAAGTAACATTACAGTTGTAATCTTACAACAATAATCTTAGGCTCATATCAATTAGTTGTTTGTTTAAGGTATTTATGGGAAAAACAGCTAGGCATTTCGCTGTTCAGAGCAAAGTAAGCCTATTCAACACGTAAAAATTAGACAGCCAAACTCACATAAGCTTCAGCATTAGTAGCTAGATACAACGTCTTAAATTACAAAGTAGTATAAAAAGTATTTTGCCAAAATACATAAATCAGAAAAAACTTAGTAAAACATTCTAGACTACTGATATTTTACGCCACGGCATTTGGGATTATTCCACATTATGGCCGCTTTGCAGTAGCAAAAAACAGCGAAATAAACAGGACAAAGTAGAGTAGGCCTAAAAGTACACGGTGGCCCAAAAAACGGGGCCACTCTGTTATATAGCTTCTAACTTCAGAAATACTGCTTAGATCTACATGATTTTTTGCAGAAGTCAAGGTCGTTTCATTCTCAACACGAAAACATAAGTTATTGAAATTAATTATGTGCAACAGTGGCGCCACCTGGCGAATACGAGTCATATTGCTTCAAATAGCGATCGGTAA
>Ga0209367_1003948_pt1 | contig 20332 bp, 14 predicted proteins | sample WorMetLIZISLAND2_FD_187412 | JGI IMG/M metagenome (GOLD analysis project Ga0209367, IMG submission 187412) | Marine gutless worms symbiont microbial communities from Max Planck institute for Marine Microbiology, Germany - Olavius geniculatus... ...
GAATTTCCCCGGCATCAAAGTCACGTGGCCTGAACTCAAATGCATTGGCATACGCTGAATGCGCATTGTCGACTTAGGGTAGGTCAACATTAGCGCTTATAACTTGGTTCGTAGTGGACGGAATTTCACAAAATTTTTTTCGTTCAACGCCGAAAGGATCGCTCTCGTCAACGCCGTTTAGATTATGTCACTATCTTCATCCTTTCCAGAGATATTTGCGCTCAAACTCGAAAGTTGTCGTAAATCGCACTGATTTTTGCCCTCCCAAATTTTAAGAAGGGCGGTGCCCCCAAAATTCGTACTTGCGTTAACACCCCAACCTAGAGCCGCGTCAAGTGCCAAAGTTCCGTCGGGCTACACCCCCTAGCTCTGAAGTTATAAGCGCTAATTTATTACATTTCAAGCCAATTTTTGACCCCCCTTTGAAAAAAGTTGTAAGGGGAGCCGCCGTCCCCGGTGGGGGGTGCGCTAGTAAGACTTGGTCATTCTCTAGCGTGTGTAAAAATTTGGGGGCGCAGCACCTCCTAGGGGCCGAAATATGTTCTTCCGAAAAATGCGCTTTAGGTGGGTACAATTCAACATCGAGATCTCCAAGGTCACTGGACCAAACTTCACCGGACTTGTTTCGTCTAATGCAGGAGGAATCGCGGTAGACGGAATAAAAATCCGATTTTGAATATCTTCATCCGTTTCAGAGATATTCGCCGCCGAACTTCGAAGTCATCCGAAATCGGGCCAAATTTCGCATGTTTTTCGCCCCCAAAATTTTTTTTTTGGGGTGTGCCCCCCGAAATTTTGGACCGGCATTATAAAATTCGGCCTAGTACTAACCATCGTGCAAAATTTCACGCCAGTCGGCCCATGCATCTCCGAGATCTTGTGCTCGGAAAAAATTTTTAAAAAATAAAAAAACATCTGGGCTAAAACATAAGTCCGCTCCGCAAGCTATCGCTTTCGGGCGGACTAACAAGTCATCTACAAGAATCCAAGTATAACATTAAAAGCCTGGGTTTACTGTTGATTGACAAGTGAAAAGCAAAAGTAGTGTTTGCTACCTAAACACAGAATGTATGCTGGAGCACACTTTAACATACCACAAAATAATATAAAACATAAGATTACGTAATAATGCACTGAGCAATTTTACTAAATTCTATTATGCTGGTCATGCTTGGTGCAAGTTCACACACACACACACTGCCAGCCATGACACGCACTGAACACAACAGCTGGGTTGCACTTACATCAAACTGTGCTTTACTTGTTGTGAAGTAGTGTCACTGCAGCACTTATATTCTTTACAACTCCTCAACACTATGATGCAATGCATCAAAATTATGACACAATGCAACAGATGACAGCACAAAGACAAGAGACAAGATTTATAGACAATCAGCTCACCACCAGATGAAGTGCACATGGTTTCAACAGATCCGCCTGCGCTGACATTGGTCATTGTACCATAGCCACTAGAGCACTGCAGTGACTGACAGCTCTCCGCCTGCAGATCACTCGAGGGCAACTGCAGAGCAGCGGTATTCACCTCCAGGTCTCTGATAGCTGCTGCCAGCGACGTCATCTCCGACGACTGCACAACATGCACACAATGTCCAACTGAGTATCAATCATCGTGCTACATTCACTGCACCGGCTTGATAACAAACATGACATCAGGCTAGTGAATACCTCTTGGCAACAAACTGATGTTAACTTCGAACAGTTTAAACGGCTGTTAAAGACATCTTTGTTCGAGCATCGAGAGCGCAGCGCAGTGGCGCACTGTAGCTGTTATATTGTGCCTTTTAAATCATCTTACTTCCTTACAATACGTTACACAAATTCATCAAAATACAACTTTTTATTTTGACACGAATTGTTGCCGAATGCTGCTGCCTACGTTGGAATGACTGTCCACTAGATGATGCTATTATTAAGTTACGTTTCAATCCACAAGTCCATTCAAAAACAATCCTACAGGTTTCTGTAAGCACAACTACAGGAAATCTAGCCCACTCTAGTAAGAAGCACGGAAAACAAGCAAGCAGAACTGTAAGAAATAATAACTGCAGTATTAGCAGTAGTATATCACTGCTATCGTCAATGCATCTTCACTGATTAGTGAATTACAACACATAAATGTGACAAAAACTCACTGTTTTCCGTTTCTGCAGCACTGACGGCTCGACCGATGAATGCAGACATGAATCAGTGAACAGTCTGCCACCGGTGCTAGGAGCAGCATACATGCAGTCATCAGCTGAATTCACAGCAGTTGGAACTGATGGAGTAGGCACTGCCACAGGAACAGCAGTCCGAACATCTTTGCTCACGATCAGCGATGGTCGGCTATAAGCCTCCGCAACTTTATCCGACGCTCCACTGGTTACTGGGGCACTGACTGTCAGGGGTGGTTCAAATGTACCGGGAACGATAAGTGGACGCACCGGAGGCTGATACATAGCTGATGATATTGTATGCGGCCGGTCGTTTGGCAGAGGAATGTCAGTTATTTTCACCAGGCTCGAAGTAGTGGTAGGCGGCATCTCGACTGGTGCAGTCATAGAGTCCATACTGGCAGCTGTGCTGTCAGCTGACATCTGCACTGATCCTGTGCTGCTGCTGGCTGACTTGTCTGACAGCAGATCGCTTTCAGACGTCTCCCGAATGATCCTCTCATGCACCTGACACATGCATCAACATTGGCAAATCCATTAGTATACAAAGTAATGACATATTGTTGACAACTGACAGAATGACTATCGGGGCTTCTATTGTCCCAATGATACTTTTAAGTTAGGCCTTTGTATACAATGTATCACGTATAGCCTATGGCTGTTTTTTTTTAAATTTTACAACCTGCATACATCTCAATGTTTGTGAGTTGTTATGGGGTTATGATTTGTCTACACTTTTTTTGACAAACAAACTACATCTTAACTAAATTTTTCCATGTAAGCAAAGAAAAACATTTACACATGTATACACAGAAACTTGATGATTCATAAATGCAAATGCACGATATATAGACTGTAATAAAAATGTAAATACAGGAAGACACATAAAAAGTGGAACACAGATGCTTTAAGTAGATCGACCAATCAGACGGTTTTGAAATGATTAGCCTCGATCACTGGAGTGAAAGGTGGTTATAATGAACAATATGTTCAAGTGTTCAATGTGACCACTGACCACCTATCACTGCAATAATGGTAATTGAGTGATTGATCATTCTAGATAACGCATGTAACTGTCACTCTTTTTATGTGCTAAATTGTTATCACTAAATTGTTCCTTCAAAGCATTCTTCCTCTGCACACTGTAGATAGTGTACATACTTTGTGTTCCAATGTGGAAGGTTGTATATCATCGTGTATTGCCTCTGAGATTGTTTGCTCTGCAGACTCCGGGAGAGATGATGGATCTTGACTGAGTGAGCACAAGTTGTCCACAATGTCTTGCAAATGAGTCACTTCTGACAACATCGACATCTCCTGCTCCTGTTACCAATTATTACAAACACAGCTGCACAGTCACCACTGGAATACACAGCAACTGCAGGCAGCAACATCAGTTTATATTAAAAATTTCTTCTTGTCACATGGGCATCGACTAAATGTAAAATATATGTAAAAACATGCAAATTCTGTCAGAATATGCACTAAAATATGCAGCATACACATTCACATGCTGCTTATGCAGCACAGTTTTGAAGGGTTATATGCAGCAATAATTGTAAAATAAAATGCAGCAACCAGTCAGTGGAATCCAGCATTGCAGAAAAGGCATAGAATTATTAAAACAGTGATCACACATGCGAAAATGTGAAGATATGCACATTCTCTACACACATAAGCTTCACAATGCCACTAAATGCTGAAAAATATCATATATATGCTGTATGATCAGGGTTGCATGTAACTGGTGTCTTTCCTTATGCAGTGAAAAAATATGACAACTGGAAGGTGGTTGCAAAGTGCATATCTCCACCAAGTGCAAGTAATTTAAACATTACAACTACTACTACTACATTATGACCATGCGTCTATCTGACAGCGTTACGGAGATACGTATGGTGCCTCAAAGATAATGGGGTCACGACCTTGACCTTTTGGGGTCATACGTATCAGTCACGTGACCATTTGACTCGTGGTGGTCGACTTCTTATAGGTGGTTCATTGTGAAAATGCATCTATCTCGCACCGTTACAGAGATATGGCGCCTCAAAATACATGTACCCAAACAAACAAACACACAGAACAATGGACACACAGAACAACCAATCTCATAATCTCCTCCAATGTTCACTTTGTTCACACTTGGCAGAGATAATTAAATACCTGACAATTTAGTGCAATAAACCTCTAGTACAATAAAAGCAAAAGAGCCCCAGTAACACAACAAAGTACCATAACAGGCTGAAGACATTTGATGAAAATGCAGAAGCGTCGGCGCTCCTCGACAAAAGCAGATCGTACAGCATTCCTCTCCAATGTTTCTAGTGCCGAACGTTTTGTATTGAAATCCTGCAGAGCCAACTGCAGTTGGTTCTGGGCATCCTGCTTACCTGCATGTAAAAGTACATGGTGCTACAAAAACTTAAAACCAGGGCTCCAGAAACTAACTATTAATCACACGTTAACAAAATTTCAATCGCTAAATTTTTCAATGACAGTCACGCAATAATAACTATCATTACTTTCTCAGAAGACAAACACTTAAATCCTTCTAATGATAAAACAGACTTAGCGTAGTCTCAGTGCATTTGTGACACCTGCTAGCTGGATAGCATAGAAAAATTAGAAAGTTGATGTTGACAAAAAAAATCTATTTTTTCACATTAACCACTGTGAGTTTTAGTCAAAAAAAATTAATGACTAATTCATCACTAATTTTTAAAAGTTACCCATTGTAAATTGTGGCCAGTGCTACCTGAAATACACGGTGTTTCAATCAACAAGTCAAATTTAACAAAAATTACAACAACACACCTTTGTTTGCCTTCTTCTGCAGTCGAACTGTGTCTGAAGAAGCCTTTTTAACAGTATGCACAGCTTTCTTGTAATCTACAGAAATCATACTAAAATCATTTGACAAAATCAGCATATGTTGCAGAAATGATACAACAAACAACAACTGAAATTTGCTCTGTGCGAACTACAAACATCTTACCTATACGTGTGGAATTTGATCCATGTAATGAGTTAATGCCCAAATTTCAGGGCAAAAATTGGGCTGAAATAACTGACCCATGGAAAAACTGACCCCTGACCCTCATGCTTTCCATCTACAAACTAGTAAGCTATACTCACACATGGTTTTCTAACAATGCCTGTATATGGCCTCATCAAAAAATAACTCACTGCTATGTCTGCCTTCAGTAGATGACAACAGCTGCCACAATAATGTAACTGTAGTTACTCTCGCCACCATCCATGGACATTGGACATATAACCTTAAGCCCAAATTCCATTACGCCGACTTTCACTGAAACTTCCCCGTGGGGAAAGTCGTGGACACAAATCATGAAAGTCATGGACACAAACCATCTAGACCCGTCGAGATGTTTGCGACAAAGTCTGTGACAAGTCTGCGACAAACCCGTTTGTGTTGCTCTAGCGGAATTTAGCCAGTTACAATGCATGGGAAAAGTCAACGACAAAGTCTGTGACAAAGTCCAGGACAAGTTCGCAACAAAGTCGCGGACACAAATCATGAAAGTCGGCGACGTGATTTGTATCGCGGACTTTCATGTTTTGTGTCTGCAACAAGTTCGCGACTTTGTCGCAAACTTGTCCCGGCTTTTTCGCAAAATCAGCATAATGGAATTTGGGCTTTACATATCTGCAACTGCATGGCAACATTGATCCATCGTGATTACAGTTATGAAGTACCGGTAACTGATCTTAATGTCTCAGTCACCACCACTGCAAAGCAGCTGTACCATGCAAAACCTTAAACGAACAACGAGCAACTGCAGATATACACATCCAAACGGTGACAGCAGTATTGACTAGTTATCAAAACATGGTGGCAATGTTGTCAACATGGGATTAATATCCCACAAACTGAAACCAATGTTAGGTGCATTTAACTAAGTATAATAAAAATGCTTTTTAACACCACAAATACCATGAGTATGATCTTTATCGAGATGCACAGCAGTTTTCTTCCAGTCATCAATCTGTTCTTGCAATGGAATAACAAGAGACTCCATCAGCTCACTGCATTTCAACACACTTTCTTATTATTTTCCACACAAACGCACGTTCTAACGATTAAAACTGCATCGTCAGTATCAATATTATGTTCTTGTATGCACATACACAGACTTGACGCAACGATCTCTAATTATAATTAAGCACTAAATGAGAACCTTAAATCAAAATTTAAAACAGCACTTAAAATACTTAAAACTCACTGCTTCCAGCAGGCCAACAGCTCCCTTTAGCAACTTGGCTAAGTGCCTGAGATTCGACCACTGGCTGACAATGTGCACTTTGAGTATCATATATACTTACTTACTTACTTACTCGCATCAGAATCCACCAGTTAAGACAAGAACAATAAACACTATGCACAGAAAAATACAGAAGTAATACAAGTACAAACTTTGTGAATGATTTCAGTCGGTTTTCAATGGATCTCTGTCGAAAACAAAGTCGCGTGAGAGATGATCCGATGTCTCTAGTACCACCTATTACAAATATAAAATAACAACTATTTCTATCTTTTGTTCTGTTACTGTATTTATTCCCCATAAACTCAGTCATAGTCTTTACAAACTTTGGTGATATAAATTCCTTTAAATTATATGAGATACCACTTACTGTAGTCATTTGGCTAACTCACTTGATATATGACAAAGTATTCCAGCTAACTAACTTATTCACATAAATGTATTTAGTTATTTATACATGTTCAAAAATGTTAAAAATAACATCTGTACAAAGCACCATAACTTATCAATGGCTATCATGACAAATGTGCTGTAAATTTGCTAGATGCTTATACCATGCAGGTTATACCAAGTAATTATCATCAGCTAAAATAAGGCACAGCAGAGTAAGGCTGATTACCTTTGGAGCCAGTGGCAAAATCACTGAGTCGCTGAAAGCTCTCTAGAAATGCACTTGTTGCAGCTACAGTGTACCTGCATGACAGACAACGTATTGTCAGTCTGTGAGGTAGTGGTAATAACAAGTCACCGGACAAAGTTAACTGCTTTCAAATACAATAGCGAATGAAACTCCTGGTGTCCCCAATCAAAGACTTGGGTGTGGATGACATATAAGCCTGGACTTTTTCTGGAGCTCTGAAGCTGTTTCTGCCACCAGATGCCCTTTTCTGCCCTGTCGGTAGTAACTTGTATTGGTCTCAACCTCCAGAGTTCCCTGGAACAAATGATTGAGCCACGACTGCTCTTAACTATACAGTAACCACAGAATGAAAACAAAATAAGCACATGTTCAACTAAAAAAAATCTATAATAAAACAATACATCTTATAGAGCAACTGTGTGCACATCTAATGTACCTCAAAGCTGCATGCAGTTTAGCAGCCCTTGTCACCATTTCTTCCCACAATGGATAGCTTGACTGCAAACACATACAAAACACAAACGACCATTTCATTAAGAACACTTCAATAGTTGTAAGTTGTAACATCATTCAGTCACTAAGTAATAATACACAAGTCTGACAACTCAACTCCGATACTGTATGCCTGCCTCCTCTCAGTAAACCTTACAAGTCCAAAGCACATTTATGAACTGAAATTCATTTTCAACCATGTCTTAAGTACCATAACATGCTTTTTACAACCAACATAATACCAGTAGCATTTGCCTGCTTGCAAGTTGCCGTATCTTCAGTGCCAAGACATATTTCTGAACAATACATCTATGAGTTCTTGGTATTAGTAACATTCCACCAATGTATTTTGATAAATAAACAAAAATTAAACTGCAAATGACTAAAGCCCTGCATTCTGAGCAGCATGTCGTACATGTTCACATCAACTCTCCACCATCAAAGTGGAATGACCAATTTTCCTACTGGAGCCAATAATAATTTTACAGTATGCACAGTAGGATGCACACTGTGGTGATACAGACAACAAACAGATAGGCACTAAGCCTAATGCTGATATGTGATGAAGTGAACAGAGAGATGAGGGGCATGACTGCTATCACTGTATCAATGCAGCACAAGGCCACAGTCATATTATCATACACGCTAGCAGCCAGTCAGCCTACACGCCAAATGCTGTCAGGCTGCACAACACTGATCAACAACAGGAAATAGAACAACAGGATCCTAAAGACACTAAACAGCATCTCCACATGATCACATGCCAGCTAGCACAGCACCACAGTGACAAGGCCTGCAGGCCAGATGTACTGATGCACTGTGGATGCTGTGTGCACTGTGCATAATTCCACAAACAGACACGGCATTTTAAGAGCCATTTCCCAGTTCCCTGGATCAAAAGTGTCCTTGATTCTCAATAATTTTTAACTCCTGAGTGAACATATCACGGGCTGACTATTTTTAACTCTTATTTTAAAAGTGAGTGAGTGCTTCAGAGTAATAAAATAAGGTCCAATCAAACTATTCCAATTATCAAACTAATCTAAAGACAAAACTGTTTGACATTGCCTCTAATATTATCCACCTTTGTTTTTGATCAAGTGACTGATAAAAATAAAGTATAATAAAATCAGATGAGTTTTATTAATTATTCGTGATGATTAATTTAGTATGTGACTGAACTGTCACTATTCACACAAAAAAAGTCAACTGGCAGTCTAATATTTAGTTTTGCACAAAATATGTTATTTTAGTTAACAGTTATTAGTGAAGGTAAATGTGGCTGACTGGCATGTTTATACTGCAATCTGCATGGTGCATTGCAGGTCCAATTGTTCACTAGCGCGAGCCGTATATATTTAGCACAATGTGCTGCAGTGTCATTAGCTCATGCAAATCAGCAGCCACTTCTGAGACTATAACATGCTGGACATGAGCCTGACTACTGTAGGCAGCTCAGTGAGGCTGAGAAAATGTTATGAATGAATATGAATGAATGACAATGACGTCAAAAAGCCGAGTATTCATGCCACACACAGTCAACAATCTCTCTACGTAGGCACAGAGTGAATGATATGCCTGAGTCACTTCACTACTATGCTAATTGGTGTCAACAGCAATCCTAACGCATAATTACAACAAACTCAGCCACTACACAACTACACTACACTGACAACAACAGATTATTAACAGCAGATTATCCGTTTCCCATCACATTCTAACTGCTTCCCACTCATTTTGTAACTTTTCTATTCCTATCTTCGCAACTGGTATGATAAAATTTTGTCAGAATTCCCACTAAAAACAATTGCACTGACCATCAGTAAGCATTATTCAGCAATAACATCAATGAAACAAAATGAGCTTAATAAGTATACTTCAAAATAAGCATGGTGTTATTGACCATGCGCTCGCACGATCCAATGTGGCGCAGAAAATGATACTGACCATGCGTGCCCATGTGCGCTCACACGGATTATCCATCAAAGTTGTGGTTACTGGTTAGGTCTAATTTCCATGCCTGTGTACGGTCTAAACTTCTGAAGTGAATTGTATGACATCTTGGGTGGTATTGCATCATCTAAAAGCACTCTGGATGGTAGTAAAGGCCTAAAAATCGACATGATTCAAAGCTGAAATATCAGATGAGCAAAATCTTCAGTTGTCAACACTGCTGTAGCCAAAACAGCCTCAAATATTTCTAAAGTTAGTTTTTTGCTCATAACTAAGTAATAGCAGCAACATTAACTAAATGCGACCATGCAACTCTTCACTTATACGCAGTCGATTAAGCGTGTGCGATCTGCACACGGTAAATAACACTTTGTGACCTCACATGGACCGTGCATGCGCATGGTAAATATAATCATTGTCCCAATAATCTGAAAAAATACTGTAGAACAAACAACATTTTACCTTCATATTTGCCATGATTTGGTGAAAAAGTACTTCAAGCTCCGAGTATTCTTTCTCCATGATGGAAGTTTTCCTGTCAACAATTTACAATAAAAAGTTTTACTACCTGTAAAAAACAATACTGTTCAATATAAAATCTTTTAAATAATGAAAAGAACAATACTGTTCCTCCGATATCTGCCTCACTGTTGTCCACTGCAGTTTTCAGTAAACCTAAATACCAAAACCAGCATAAATACCAAAAATAACCAAAAACTACCGACAAGCCTAACCATAACCAAAAACAATCAGTTTTCAGTAGTTTCTGGTATTTAGTGCCATCGATTCCGAAAGAGCGGTAGTCCCAACAGCACACTGGTTAGAGAAAAAGTTAGTGAGGGTTAGTGATAGGATTAGGAACAATGACCAAAATAATTGCATTTTTTGGCTTTGGCGAACCTTGGTTTTGGCAGCCCTTGGCTATGACAGCCCATGGAAATACTGTTGAGCAATACCGTTCTGCTTTATGCAATCTTCACAGCCAAACACTTGTAGATGCACAGTCGAACTTTGTACCAAACAGAGTCCTCGGAACTACTCCGCCTGAATTATCATCATTCGAATGCTACCTTTCTAGATCGGTCCGCACTACTCTTGCTCAGTTACGTTCGGGTCACTCAACTCTTACAAGGTCCGCATCACTGCAGGCATGACAGATGTTTGCCCGGACTGTGGAGTGGCACCACACTCCATTGAACATTTGTATGTTCCAGTGCCCTGCATGCCCGACACAACTGACAACTCAAGATCTATGGGATGATCCAGACGCGGTGGCTGATTTTCTCAAGCTCGACAACAACTAACGAAGGAGAGGAGCTGTGGGCTACAACAACAACAACGGCGCATGGCTAAAGCGGCCAGGAATATGACCAAATTCGAACACTGAAGTTAGGACAAGTGCCCCTTCTAACTATTGACCAATCACCAGTTAAAACTTTTAATTTTTTTGCACATAAAGCATGTAAATAAGCAAATACTATGCTCATAACTGCAAGACATGTAGCTTACATTAACAAATTTAATCACTTTACCCATTTATGTTATCTTCCGTTCGTACAAATGGAAGAATACATCGCAAAACGCAGATTTAAGACTGTGTGTGCTATTTTCCAATTTCCATCCATATGGACGGAAGAATGACTGGCGAAAGCGCTATCTTCCGTCCGTCCGTATGGACGAAAGACTGCATGTCTAGGCACTATTTTCCGTCCGCAGAGACGTAGGTGTGATAAACTAAGCCACTGTGTGTATCTCTATAACGGAAATGCTTTACTATATAGTCCTTACAGATGAAAATATATTCAACCTAAACTGCTGCCTATTGATTTTGTAATCGGGAATAGGAAATAAACTACGGTTCGTGTTTTTACTCCTTTATCTTTGTTAAGGCAGTAACCTACAGCTTGTATGTCTGTCTGTTTCTTTCATTTCTTTCCTTTCACAGAAGACTGGAATTAAATAAATGATGTACCTCACTGCAATGTGTGTTGTTTCTTAAACTAGCATATACACACACCTACTATTAGCCATAAAGCAAAAACTAAGTTAGTTTGAGTAAGGCACAACTATAGCAAACAACTTTCTCTGCAGCTACCACTGCAGTGTCACTCAATTACTTTTTGCACAAGAAGAAACAATAACACTTTGCAATGACACAGTCAGTGCCAACTACAGAAGTGACAGGTATGACTGAAAACCGCAGGACACTGCAGGACACTTTGAATAACCATCAAAAAGTGCTGGAAACAGTAAAACCATAGGTTTTCTTTAATTTTAGAGCATTATATAGCCACATATAGCGGTTATGTGGTGATACCAATATTTCAGGATGTGCAAGAAAACCGTAGGACACATACTGGTACATGTATTTATTGTAAGCTTAGCCAGTACAGAATTTGAGAATGGGAGTAGCGCGAATGAATGTGCAAACACTGTAAGTAAGTAAGTAAGTAAGTAAATAATTTATAAAGCGCCAAAGTCTTAGAAAGAATCAGGGCGCATAAAATGATGGACGCTAGGTGGCAGAAAAGGCTGACTGAAAGTAGTGGGTCTTTAAGTGACATCTGAATGTAGCCAAGGTTTGACATTGACGAATTTGAGGAGTTAAGGAGTTCTAAATTCTCGGAGCAGAGACACGAAAAGAACGAGAACCAAAGGATAAGTTATGCCGTGGAATTGCAAGTAACTGACTGTATGTCGTCATCTTCGCCTGCTGAACTTTCGGCCATTTTGGACACAACTCAAACTTTTTTCTTCGTCCAGCAACGCTAACAGTGCGTTAAAACTCACGGCTATGCAAACTTATTTTTGAACAGATTGGAGTTGAATGCGACGTAATGACTACCACTGATCTCGGAACTTTATTTCGCGAAAAAAAGTGTTGTTTCTCTGAACACTGCAGCTGGCGAAATATCACGAGTTACGCGCTGAAGTCGAGCTGAGGTCGACAGAGATCCGTGAGAAGCAGCACGCGCTTGACGTCATCGAGCGGTCGGCTCGCGATCAGCTGAACGCTGAGTCGCAGCAGCTGCAGCAACTATGTGCAGAACTCACCCACCAGCAGACGCTGACCACGCGCAATGAGCAGCGACTGCTCGAGGTCCACAGGAAAATCAGGTTCGTCTCTTGCAGAGGTTCAACAAAAAATTTGGTGCTTCTGTTTGCAGCCAGCGAAAAAGTATCGGTGGAGGACGGAATTTTTTTTGTTTTTATTTTTTTGAATGGTTGTCGTTCTTCCATCTGTCCGTCCGTCTGTCTGTCCGTTGTCGTCTGTCACGGATGTATTGTGGCTAAACGGTGCGAGATAGGGCCTTTAAGTTGCTGTTGATCGCTAACAATAAGTTGCATATTGGCTTTCAAATGACATAAAATTATTCACCTTAGATGACCTTGAAGGGTCTTAACGCACTATGGTATGCCAAGCGTGCAGTATTGTGACTAAACGATAAGTCGTAGGGGGTCGGCGATTGTATCATCGGATAGGACTCTAGCGACTTCCTATAGGCTGTCAGTAGTAACCATATCTCCATCTGCAGCTGTTTGGCCGCAGTTTTTAATGGAAAGTTTCAAGCTATAAGTGGCCGTATCTCGGAAACGGTGAAATATAGGGCCAAGGTTACTATTAATCACTAATAGGAAATGGCATAAACCCTGTCAGATGAGGTGAAAATCATTGATCTTGGATGACCTTGAAAGGTCAGTACTACAACAAAAACTGTATAGTCTGTAGCGCCTCTTCCCTAGCAACAGCTGGGCTTTCTTGTTATTATTATCATGACGTGTCATGTAACATTACGCAACAACTGATAAGAAACAAATTGACACACTAAATAGTACTCATATGCACTAAAATAAAGATACAGCAGTTTAACATATGGTACTAGATGTCTGTTTTTTTGCAGTAAACAAATTTTTAAAAACTGCAAAAAAAATTTAGAATCCAGTAAAAATTTTAGGGTCGCTACGTTTTTTAGGGACGGATGGCAACCGGAAGCAGAGAATTTTTTAAGAATTTTGCAGGCTCCACTGAAATTAGACGGAAATATTTGATGTGTAAATTTATACGCTTTTGTGTCTTTCTATTAATGCAGTGCAATTGTAATTTGTGAATATTTTGAATAAATTTGGGCAGCTCGTTCGATGCATTTTAAGCATATCATTATACGAGCACGCAAAATGCACACTGTGTAGTTTGATAGGACTGTCTAATTGTTTGTATAAATTTTATTGTAATTTGTGGTCTTACGCAGTGAAATACAAAAGGAGCTGGCTGACTCGGAAGAAGTGCTGACTCGGACAGATCGAATTGCAGAACTGCGGAATGAATTGCAGACTATTCAGAGCGAGGAAGAACAGGACGATGTGAGTATTGTACATTATTACAGTATTATTGCTATTGACAGGGTGATCAGGCAGTGGCGTACCCGCCTAAGACGTAAGTAAGTAAGTAAGATTATTTAGAAAGCGCAATTTAGCAATAGCCACAATGCGCCGCGCTGTCAACGCCCAAACAAAAATGTCTAACTGCTGTTTGAACTGTTCAAAGTTAGCCACATTGAGCACAGACTTTAAAGACTAGTTAAAAATGAATTGAATGTCTCCGTGAATGTTTCAGAATTTTGTAAAAAAAACTGGTCATTAACGGTTTTTACACGCGAAAGCAGCTATGCTTTCAGCGCGTCTTAGCCATCGCAATTCTGTCTGTCCGTCTGTCCGTCACACGGGTGGATCAGGCAAAAACGGTTCAAACTAGGATCACCAAATCTTAACCGTCGGCTGCCTGGAAGACTCTAGTTTTAGGAACCGCAAAGCTTTTCCATAAATTCGAAGGGGGTCACCCCGAACGAAGGCCCTAAATGAGAGGGGGGTGGTCAAAATTTGCGATTTTCGGCCAATAACTCGCTGTATCGCAGTAACGGTGCGAGATAAGGCCTAGGTTACTATTAATCACTAATAAACTCATATATATTAATCACTAATAGCAAATCGTATACTGGCTGTCGATTGGCGCTGAATTCAATGACCTTGGATGACCTTGAACGTTAAAATAGGGGGTTTTATGGATTTTTTTCACGATATCTGGCTGCGCAAGTCTATACCATTCACAAGGAGGCGCCACCATCGCCAACGCCACACGCGCCTATGGCCGATGTGTATTATGGTCCCGATCGGCCGAGTCCAATTGATATGCGATTTTCGAAACTATAACTACTGAACTGGAAATGCTATATGCTTTCGCGCGTCTCGTGAGCTTTGCTCAAATTTCTTGTATACTAACCTATCTGTAGGGGTGTCGCTAATTTTGGGACACAGTGTAGATTAGTAGGCCTAGCAGTAGTAGTAATCTGTGTTGTAAGTTTGTTTAGAGGTTGACAACGTGTGGCAGATCGAGAAGTCTGTACATGAAATGAACGAGAGAAAGCGAAAGCTGGTGGAAGAGCTAATGTCCAGATTCACTGGCATTGTATGTACAGTTCATGTATGGTTTAGTACTGTTAGTTGACCACATAGGGGATTACTGCCTTCTGTCGTTACGTTTAAGCAGGGTAGTAGTAAACTCGGATTTTGGACGATCGTTAAGTCGAGCCTTGCATAAGATATGTCGTCTGTCTGTCTGTAACGCATGCATTGTGGCTGTCAACAGTAACCATGTCTTTGTCTGCAGAGGTTGGCTGCAATTTAAAATGCAAAGTTGCTGCCTGCAGCCATCATCCATGTGCGCCAATTCACCGTATCGCATCCTAGCATTGAATGTGGCGTTCGATATAGCAGCGTCACCATAGCATGCATGGGACTGTAGTCAGTCTGGAAAATCGCTTTTTTCGTGACTCAGTCGGACGACGTTGGTACGGTCGTTCCACCCTAGCAACAGATGCACTTCTTGTTTCTAAAAGCCTAACCCGGTGTTTTTAGGGGTTTTTAGTTTTTTTTATGTCAAACCGGTTTTTGTATAAAGGCCTAACTTGATGGGTTTCGGGATTTTTACAGGTTTTCAGTTATTACAGTGAGCACTGTTGATGCGCGTACAGAGCAATGTAACTGTATTAAACTGAACTGAACTAACTTAACATAACTTAGCTGAACTAACACGGTTTAGTTTTTGATGAACTGACAGTGGGCAAGCAGAGCGAGCCTCTAGGTTATTGGTTGATGCGTACGTGAGCGTAGTGACGTAGGCCACTGACGTCGTTAGATGGTGCCTACTGTAATGCATTACTGCTTGCCTATTTGTCAGTTCGTTAAAAACTAAACCACGTAAGTTGCGTTCAGTTCAGTTAAGTTTATTTTCATTTCTGGATGAAAAGTTTTCGACAGTGAAAAGACATCGATAATTTTCCTAGAATTTAGAGGGGGCATTTGCCCCAACTTTTACCCCCTCCCCCCTGGCCACGATGCCACAAACTGTGTGCTGTTTTGAGTTGGCATTTGACCGACTTTTAGTAAACTTGCTGTGTACTGTTTACAAGTGCTGATGCTGATCTTGTCGTCACTGTCTGTGTGCGTGTGTGTGTGTGTGTGCTGTTAGTACGGTCGAGTGATGGCGCTATGTCAGCCTCGTGATGCGGGCTACAGAGTAGCTATCATCAAGGTGATTGGTCACAACCTGGATGCTATCGTCTGCGACACGCCGGCTACTGCCTGCAAAGCTATTGATTATCTCAAGGCTCAGAAGTTAACACCCCAGACGTTCTTACCTATCGACGGACTGTTCAACACCACCTCGGTCGACAACATCGACCGGTATGCCTCATTATGATTTTTAACCAACCGTAATAATAATAATCATATTTATATAGCGCCAGTATGCAGAGCTACAGACGCGCTGTACAACAGTCTGTTAGTCGGTATTAAACAGAAATGTTTTGAAATGTCTCTTGAACACAGAATCAGAGTTGCACAGTAAAATAGTTCAGAAGAGGCTATTCCAAATGATGGGTGCATAGTAAAAGAAAGAACGTACTAACGGCCGCACTGATGGCACAAGCTGTGTCATCTCTTTGTCGTCTGTCTGTCTGTAACGTAGGTATTATGGCTAAACGGAATGTCTTACAGGAAAATTGCCTAAAGAAGCAAATACGGTTGCTCGACCGCTACCCTGTGGTACCTTAACCATGTCGCTATCTACAGCGATTTTGCCTTTTCTCCAGTGACAGGTAAACCATCTGGGTCAACCAAGATGAACTCAGCTTTTATCTCTGCAGGGTAGGTAAATCAAGTGTCTGTCTGTCTGGCTGGGCTGCTGGGGTTAAGACGGGGTGCGTTCATTTGCGTCGGGTGTCTGTATGGTGACAGGTAACACTGTGTGATACCATATGGCACGTAGCTCTGTGATGGGTTTCCTATTGAGAGCTGTACACCACCTTTATTTTTTACGCACGACAGCATGTAATGTTATAGAGCGTATGCCATCGCAGTTCTGTCCGTTTGTTTGTCACACGGCTGGGTTAGTCAAAAACGGTGCAAGCTAAAATTACCAAATCTTTTCTGTCGGCTGCTTGGAAGACTCTAGTTTCAGCATCTGTAGGCCCTAGGCCTAATGCTTTTCCCTAGAGATAGATAGACCAAGACAAGCTGCGAACAGGAACTACTATTGACTGTCGCGCATCTCGTGAGCATTAGCTCAGATTTCTTCTGTGTGTACGCTGCTATGCAGGAGCACGTTGAGGTCTCGCGGCGCTAGGCTGGTGCACGATGTCTTGAAGTACGACGCCAAGTATAAGAATGCAATAGTGCACTGTGTTGGCACGACTGTTGTCTGCCAGACTGACGAGGATGCAAAGTGCATTGCTTGGAACGGAGACCAACGCAGATACCGGGTATAACTCTATCTGCTTTACCCTGCCGTCACAGAGTACACTATGCGCAGTCATGGGCAACTCGCCAAGGAAACTAAATTTGTACTAAAAATAATAAGTAAGTGAGTAAGTAAGTAAGTAATCTTTTATTAAACAACGGTCAAACGCCATTGCAAAACAGAACATAACATAGCAAAATCGGTACAATATCGATAAGAAAAATGAAATGAAATGAAATGAAATATGGCAGAGCTACAACAGATCTACACGCAAAATTTAATATGCATCACCAAACAAATATCGCAATACAAACGAACGTTTGTACAAGTTATAGTGACACTGAGGCAAAGCAAAAATACAATTGGTGGCCCGGAGTAATTATACTATTACTTAGCAACTACTCTGTGTTCAAAAAAAAGTGACCCCGAACTTATTGGTCATAACTTGAAAACAGATTAACAGATTGTAATAATTTTTGGTACGAACATTGCTGACACACTGGCCATCAAACGGCCGTTCAAGTTCCCACCTCACCGAACGTCTAATATCTAATCATTTTAACACTTGACAGGTATGTAACACTGTGTGATGCCATACGGCAGGTGACGCGCTGATGCCCGGTAACTCTGTGATGGGTTACTATTAAGAGCCAGGCCTTTAGATGACCTTAACCTGTTCAACTTTCTGTTGCAAATAAACATTATTATTGTTGTTGTGGTGGTGGTGGTTATAATCGTCATGAAAATTGTAAAAAGTCGTGTATGTATGGGAAACCAATCGCAGAGCTACGCAGTGTTGCCATCTCAGATCACACCTGTAGTGCTAATTGCCACCTGACACAAGTAAACGCACCTATTGTAACCCCAGCCACACAGGCCACTGCTCGATTTACTCACCTTGAAGGAATGGAAGACTGAGTTGAAGTTGGTGTTGGTTATAATATACTGGTAGTGCCATCCAAGTAATAGCCACTTGACAGCGACCCGACCAAGAGTCGAACTCACGACGTCGAGATCGTAAGTTCGATACCCTAGCGTTGCACCACTAATAGGGTGTTTACACGATCCAGCAAACGTCCAGCATTAGCACGTGTATTTTGAATATATTTGCTGGAAGTTTGCTGGACGTTTGCTGGATCGTGTAAACACCCCGTAAACTACCTGTGTCATCGTCGTCATCAAAGCATGGCGTATCTGAGCGTTCAGTGATGCTGTTGCTGTTAACGCATGCTGGTGGTAGCAGGCTGTGACGGTGGAAGGGACGATTTACGACGTATCGGGCACCATGTCTGGCGGCCTGGGTTACTTGACCGACATGTCCAGACGCTGGACAGCTGTGTCCACTGACCGACTGCAGCAAAGAGCCAGCCGTAGACAAGCCGTTCTCGACGAACTGCAGACTCTGCATAGACGACAGCGACTTCAGCCTACCGGTGGAATCAGCGCCAGGATCGACGGTCGGAGGAAACTGCTGGAGATCGCTGAAAACCAGAAATCTCAACTGGTGAGCACTGAGCACTGTTTGAATTGCACCCTACAGGATTATTTGCAGCGTAGTTGTGTCAAAGTCAAAGCCGTAATAAGTATCCACTCACCTCAGGCGTTGTATGGCACTGCGTCTAGCGAGCGTTCATAGACAGATTTTTGGTATTCTTTTATTTGGTTTTTATTCTGTACGTGCATGCCTTAAGATTATGTTTTCAACTTTAATTTTGCTTGCTTCGTATTTGCTGTTGTAATGTGGCGGTCAGTGAATGTCGACGACACACCGGACTTACACATACTACAGTGCTTGATGAGTGATGAAGTAGGCCTATTAAGGATTGCTATTATTGCCAGTTGTTCAGTATTAGTATTTCACTGGATAGTGTAGTGAAGCCTTTAAGCGTGGTGGGATTTCTGGATATCTGGATAGGTTGCAGCTGTACCGTACTGCTAATTTTCAGTAGAAGTATTGTCAGAATTGGCCAGTATTTAATGAGATGGATTAACTTTCAAGCTGTAGACTTTGGTGGCTGTGTTTTCCCACTAAAAATATATATCGGCTCAGTGCCGACATATTGTGCTGTCGTCTCTTTGACCTTTGACTTTTTGAGCTGTAAATCAGTGCACTGGTTACTTCTGCCCTAGGGAATGTTTAGAACAATTTTGGTTTGTCTGCACCTTTTCATTTTCGATTTAGGAATTGACCCATGTGGGACGGACGGACGGATGGACAGTGGTGTTGCCATAACGCGGTTTGTTAGGACAGTCGCATAATAATTACATTGCATTCTGTATGTACTCTCGGCGTGCTTGTTGCCTCAGGTTCGTGATAATCAGCAGAATGATGATGCGGTGAAAGAGATTGAAGATAAGATCCGCTCAGCTGAGGTCAGTATGACTTCTGCGTCACAAAATCAGTGTAATGTACTATAGTTACTCGCCACTGACTACGAGCCTACTGACGCTCGTTGTTTACGTTTCATCATGATGCTCACTGGGCATTACACTGGGCATAGGTATAGGGCATAGTAATTAGTAACAAACGTAACGCAAAACAGTTAAAAGAAATAAATGTATAACATTTGCAAACACGGTTTTATTTATAAAATTAACAAAACCTTTGCAAACGTGAATAAACAAGAAATTTGAGCCAATGCTCACGAGACGTGCGAAGGTTTATAGCAGTTCCTTTTCAGTAGTTTGGCTGAAAATTGGGGTGTCCACGCTAAGTTAATATACAAATACCAAATTATTTATCTGGATCGCATACCGGAAACGATAGTTCCGTGGCGCCGCCTTGTGAATGATATATACTTGTGTCGCAGCCCGAAATCGCCAAAAAATCCATAAACCCCCTATTTTGGCGTTCAGGGTCATTTAAGGTCATTGAATTTAGCGCCAATCGAGAGCCAGTGTACGACTTCCTATTAGTGATCAATAGTAACCTAGGCCCTATCTCGCACCGTTACTGAGATAGTTCCGTGGCGCCGCCTTGCGAATGATATATACT
>Ga0209367_1003950_pt1 | contig 20326 bp, 8 predicted proteins | sample WorMetLIZISLAND2_FD_187412 | JGI IMG/M metagenome (GOLD analysis project Ga0209367, IMG submission 187412) | Marine gutless worms symbiont microbial communities from Max Planck institute for Marine Microbiology, Germany - Olavius geniculatus... ...
GTATACGATTTCCTATTAGTGATTAATAGTATCCTAGGCCTTATCTCACACCGTTACTGAGATACAGCGAGTTATTGGCCAAAAATCGCAAATTTTGCCTAACCCTCTCTCATTTGGCGCCCTCGTTCGGGGTGACCCTTTTCGAATTTATGAAAAAGCTTTACGGTTCCTGAAACTAGAGTCTTCCGGGCAGCTGACGGTAAAAATTTGGTGATCCTAGCTTGGACCATTTTTGCCTGATCCACCCATGTGACGGACAGACGGACGGACAGAATTGCGATGGCTAACACATGCTGAAAGCAGTAGCTGCTTTCGCGCGTAATAATTACCATTTACTTTTTAAAATGTTTACCAGTATAGTTATCGCTGACACTGAAATGTGTTATTTGTGTTGCTTGATACAGAGCGTAAGATTGTACCATTTAATGTTAAAAAGTTTTTCTTTTTATTTTTAGTAATTGATGTATCATTCTTTCAATTGCCGTAATTGTTAACTGAATTCTTGTAACTGTGTTCACAGTTCGGAGTTCTGTTCAGTCGTTAAGGTCCTCACACTCAGCCGAAGCACCCTCGTTTTCGTTGTCGTCTGCAGTAGGTCAAGACACACAGAAAGTTGTCAACACATCCACATCTTTCTCCTCATCAGATGTGGAAATGCTGCCCAACAAATTTCTTAACAGAAACCCGCGGTATATTCTAATATTAATTTTACAGAATTAGCAGCCACATTTAAAATTAGCAGCCAAATTTAGTTCTTAATTGGTTACGTTATTGTTTTATTTTTTACGTTTGGTTCTGTTCTTGTATTTTTTGTGAACAATGCCATGTTTATGTATATGGATGCTGCATGTGGTTTCTGTCTAGCAGGTTTACTTTTTCTCAAAATAGGTTTTTTTGATCGAAACCAAAAATGTTGTGTCTATTTTCCACACACCACGTATTGGCCACTTTTCATGTTTTTACATGTTTAGCCGGTTGCCCTAGATTCATAATCTTTGTCAGTTTTTAATGTTAGCATCTTTCTAGGACAATAGAATTTTTTATTGTGTTTTTGATGTAGTTCATACAAGCCTCTTTTTGGTGTCCAGTCTGATTAATTTCATTTTTCATCATTGTCATACAGTGTTTAGCCCAGTCAGCATTGATAGGACAGTTAACTTTGACTTTTTAACAGTAATTATTGTGTCTGCTGCAGCAGGCCTAAATGCAGATTTTCTGAACTGTTCTTCTTACAGAAACTTGGAATATATGGCACTTGCAAGAAAACGTAAAGGATGGGTATTCCAGTATCCAAAGAGGAACTACTACCATCGGTGAACACAAGCATGATATGTTTTTATTTGAATACTGCTCATTGAATTATGGCTTTTCACTCCTTTGCCATTAGGATGATTCACCCCCTGGCTTGCCCCATGTGTTGGGCAGATCACCCTTGTTGACTCTTCTGGTGTGTAGAGAAGACTGTATGTTTTTTCTAAGTTGTTGAAATGATTCACAGGAAATACAAGAACCATGTCAGTTCCAGAGCAGTCAGTCATCCAAGATTTTGTAGTAACATTCACACAAGTACATGATCTTTGTCTGTATATTTGTTGTGCAGTTTACCTTACAGATCACATTGGAAGCCGGATCACAAAGATTGTTTTTTGCAATGGGGGCTAATCATCTAACATGCAGGGGCAAACAAGCCAGTGTGCCAGTCATCTAGGGGGTGAATCAGCCAGGAGGTGAAATGGCATAGGGGCGAAAAAGCCAGATACTGAATCGTCAGAAAGTCTTTTTGCACCTGTGATTCGATGTGTCTGTAATTACTATGTTTACTGGTTAGTGGCGTGGTGTAGCAGTAACACGTTGACATCAATGAGTTGAATCAACAAAGTCACTCTGTGACAGGCCCGGTTAGTACTTGGGTGGGTTCCTGTGTGCTGGCAGGTATACCATTTTGGTACAGAGCTGGCCAGCTAGGCGGACTCGGCCTTTTGTCATCTACAGCAGTGTTTTTCAACCTTTTTCCTGCTGCGGAACCCTACGAAAGGATGGCGATCACTCACGGAACCCCATGCAATGATTCGTGAGTCGAGTGGCATAGGCGAAGTGGAAGTTTTAGGGTGTCTGGGCTCAGGGGCTGATGTCACCAACAGAGTCAATAGACAGAAAACCTGTGGGGATAAAGGGGCAAAGCTCCCATAAGCTGATTATAAAGCAGCAAGCAAAAGATTGTTTAATTTCACCGTATTAGACAATATTTAGCAATTTTATTTCAACCGTAGACAACGTTATTGTATTTAAACATAAGCACCAACAGCCGTTTAGCCCCCTTCCACAAACTGAAAAAAATCATCATCGGATTTTTTACATTTTACGTACATGGATGTACGACGTACAAACCGAACAAATTTTGAAAAATCGAATATTGCTTTACATCCCTAGTTGTGGCTATTACTATTGCTATTACTCACCACATACAATACCTGAGCTTTGTCTTTTGTAGCACTGTGTAGAAATGTGTAACCTGGCTGCTGGGTTTTAGGTTGATATTTGAGAGTCGACTAAGACAGACGATGGCGTATGTTGAACACTGCAGTGGTAAGAGAGTCGTATCAGCTTCAACGCAGGAATATGCCATCAGACGTCACCTCTACAGGTTCACTGATTTTGCTTCTTTACAGTAAAGCTATTTATCATCTATCACTGATGTCACTAAATATGTCACCAGTCTTCAACGCTTGTCGTTTTGACAACAGACAGGATATCCAGCCATTAAATTTTAATGTGCACTTAAAAGAAGCTTGATTTGCTCACAGCAACACACAGAAAATAAACGAACAAAAGGAATTAATCTTTTTGCCATTTTCTTAGTATTTGCTCAGAATTTTGAAGTGGGAATATGTTTTGCTGATTGCAGTAGTGTATTACTCGTTGCAGTGTAGTTTTTGTATGTGCAAAATTGCATGCTGTCTGCAGGTGTTGAGTGCATAAAATTTTGCGCTAAAATTCCAAGTTGTTGCTTAATAAATGGCAAACAATTTTAAATTTTTGAACAAGAAGAGAATTTTGTAACATTTTTCCGACAACCCAAAATTTGGGGGAGGGATGGCAAGGTCACTTGATGGTTTAGCAACAGTAGTGCATTGTCTTTTATTGCCTTGTTAACCAGTTTGGTCATTTACTAGCTCAGCATTGTCACTGCGGAGTCAGCGATAATTACCTTGAGAACAGTAATGAATACACAAATCAATTTTACGTGACTCAAGAATAGGTAACACATGTGCAAAATTTTGCTCGAAAAATTCCAACCATTTGCTCAGCAAATGGCAGTGAACATTGGGGGATTACTTGTTTGCTGCACACTGGATGTAATGCCAGAATATCTGGGCGTCTGTCTGTGTAGTGCTGTCGACGTGTCTGCAGCTGAAAACATCGGTCGCGTTCTAGCACAACGGTGTCTTCAGTCTGGCATCACGTCCATGCTGCTACAGTCACTTGACAACTCGGACAAATCTGAGAGGGTAATAAGACACCATTTGTTGCACTTTTTGACGCATGTATTTACAGAGTCCGACATTTGACTTGCCCATATAATATTGGTCAACTGTTAACTGGCACGCACTGGAGCTATAGCCATTGTCTTTTCTGCTCAGGTACATTTTCTGTCTGTCTGTTTGTCCGTAATCGGATCCTCTGCAGTGTGCCGTTTACATTTAAAAGTGCCTCATTGGACGGATGGACGGAACGCGTGCTTGCAGTTTTTTTGTCGTGGGCGCACTGCTGCTGCTAGTGCGTTGCAACTGTGCCATTTACATTTAAAAGTGCCTCATTGGACGGATGGATGGAACGCGTGCTTGCAGTTTTTTTGTCGTGGGCGCACTGCTGCTGCTAGTGCGTTGCAACTTAGCCAAGCATCACACAGCTCACACGACGACGATGTTTATCGACGACCCAATATTTATTTATTGACTTTAGCGGTCAACTAGCGGAGCGTGGAGCGAAAAACAGGACGTGCGAAAGCAAGCGAGATTTTTGCTGTGTGCGAGCGACAATACATACAAGCGAGTCGAAGCATGCACAGTTCAGACCGGCACGTTTTTTTGACTGCTGAGCGCACTGGCGCTATTTATTGTCTGTCGTAGTACTCAAATCAGTCATCTACAAAGCATGCGCACACCGTCCATCACTCAAGCCCCACTGCTTCGATTTATCATGCAACATATGCAGTACAACAAAGTCCATAAAACAAAGTAGTGGAGTTTGGTTTTACTCTTTAATTAATTTCAGTCATGTCTGACAGGCATACTAACTTAACGTTTAGCCTAATGGCGACGAAGTTTATCAGCCTCTGTCGATATTTATGTTTCTAGTTATACTATCCGCGAAATGACCTATGCTGTGTCAGGTGGGATGTTAAACCCTACTCACTCACTATTTTGTTTATCTACTAGTACAGTGTGGATTGTTTCATGTATTTTTAGCATTGTTAGTTTGGACTGTCAGTGATTATGACGATAATAGGTCAAGTGATGTGCTATGTTGCTGGTGTGTAGTTCCGTGTGTTCTGTGATGCGATGACGTCGGCCGGCATTGAAATGACAGAGCCTGAGGAATATGAGCCAGTCTACGAGCCCGGCATAGACTACGGCAACGCGGAGGCCATCGCAGACCTGGAACGACGACAGTTCCTTGTGCACGACCTCGGAGACAAAAACGCAACGATCAAAGCACTGAACAAAGCGCATAAACATAAGCGTGGCCGGCGTCGACCAATGCGTGTGCCCGAACCGCTTGTCCAGCCGATCTGGCCCTGAGCGAATAATTAACTATTGTATTACTTCTTATCATTTGATTGACTAGGTGGGATTGACTGCATTCGGAACTGTAGGCTGTTGAATGTGGAAGACTGAAATGGTTCCAATTTCTCAGTTTGTTACATGGGAAGTTTTCATAAATGAAAATTTGTCGTCAGTCAGAAGAAAAGTGTTGTCTGCTATCTCGAGTTTCTACATTGATAATAGTAAAAATAATAACACCGACAATTTCTAATGTGCCGTAACACAGAAAACTATTACAAGGGCGCGAATGATTGTGCTTATTTTTGAGATGGGAGGGGGTGGGGCAAAATTACATTTGCTTTGAGACAAAGTTTGGGACACAGTTTGTTTGTTTACTTGTCTTTTTGCAAAGTGGTCACACACTGATGACATCTTGGCCCTAGTGTTTATAGCATAACACAATGCAATGAGCAAATATTACCGTGAAGTGAAAAACTGGTGATGAGATAGCTATGTTTTGCATTTCTACAGTATTGCTCTGTTCCCCAAAGTGAACTGTCTGGACACGTTGGCACAACGTTTTTCTTCCATTTCAAAATTTGAATGTTTTTTGTCGCCCAAACAACCAGTGTCATGGCAGTGAAGGGTAAAAATGGAGAAATAAGAGAATATGTGTAAAGTACATTAATTGCAAGATTTTTCTGAGTTAATTCTGCACGTTGGTACAGAGTGATGCAAAAGTGAGCTGCCAAGATTGGTCATACGATAGGATACGATATTAAATTTGAACTTAAAAGCTGTCAGACAGGCTGCCATTTTAATCTAGCACATAAACTGAAAGGAACTGAAATGTTTGAAATAAAAAAATGGAATGAGAAAAACTGAAATAGAAGTACAGACTACACAAAGCCATGCAATTAAGTACCCAATACACATAGCCTGTGATACGTAAGTAAGTAAGTAAAATGTAAATTAATTTTTTATAGCGCATATTGTTAAATTAAAATAGGCTAATGGAGTTGCTAACGATCTCTTTTATTGTACACCTACGGACTACAGTTGAACATGCGAGATTTGCAAGGTAATGCGGCAACAGATTTAAGGTGAACTGGCAGATGAGATTTTATTTCAGTTTGTTTACAGTTTATCTTGGAATGCTAAATTAGAAAGGCGAACTTTGCATCACAAAAAACTCATTAGGCTATGTATCGACTAGGGGACGTGTATAGTTGAAGCGATATGTGTATTTAGGCAACTTGGCAAGAATAGGTTTACTAATACGTGACATTTACGACATGGTAATCAGCCACTTATCCGGGTGGCGTAAGTGTGGTTCTGATTCTGATTAGCGTGATATTAAACACATTAACGTGAGCTGTACGTGCACTGACTCTGGCTTGTGTATTATCGTGAGTGCAGTAGGCCTATTAGCTGCATAATTTGCCCTCCTCGTAAGCTTAATATTATGTGTAATCTCAGACTATCCATGGGCCCGTAGCTAGTGTTAGATTCAGGTAGATATCGGGAGCGCTGTACTGGGCCTTCTGTCCCTATAGGCCTCTCTACCTGGTGGGTGCAGCTTGCACCAGTTGAAAATATGGTCGGGGGAGCTTTATTAATGAAGGGTTTATGCAAAACTGCTGTCACCAGAAGCGCTGTTTCAGCTCAGAATGCATCACAAACCCTTTGGCGGCCGGGTTCTGCCCGGACCCGTGGGGGAGCTTACAGCGCCCCCACAGACTCCCTAGCTGGAGTAAACGTGTCACGTGTGAGGCCCCTGAAGGGGAGGGGTCGAAGGGAACGCAAAATAATGGGGCGGCAAAAAGTGGAAAGTAGGGAGGTGAGACACGATTTCGAGTCTACTTCTACGTTCGGGATATAGATGCCCCTGGCGCTGTTAAGCTCCCGCAGCGGTTTTTTTCCCGGCATTTCAAGCAAGCGTAGCTACAAGTACTTACGATGGCGCAAATATGGTGAATTTTTTATGTGACAAGTTTTTTGACAACCGAAACAGGTCTTCCTAATCCCGGCAACAGTTACGCGTGAGGGGGTCGATCGAACCCATCTAACAGTAAGTCTAACCACTTTTAGCTAGGCTATATAGAGGCATGCTGTGAATTGTATTGTAGGCCTGGGCGTAGGTTCTCGATGCGTTCTCGATAGACATTTTAATTTCGACTAATAAAGCTGATAGCATTATGGTTAAAAGACGAAGACCATTTTGTCTTGTGTGTGTGACGCAGTGTTAGTACTAACAGAAAAGTGTAACATCCGTAACATAACGTTTGAATGCCCTGAGCAGTTGAGCAACACGTCAGTCGCTGCAACATCGTGACGTCGCCGACTACGTCACTTCCACCACCTGTTGATGGCGCTGTCACTAAGGCAACATTACGCACATCATCATCATCAGCAGCCGCAGCAGTAAGAGAGGCTAACTTTATCACTTTAACTTCGAACAAACTGCTGGCAACAGGACCTGCCTCTGAAACCGTGTTTACCTTCTATCCATCAGATCTACCTAAATCGTCATCAGCGGTGGCGTCTACATTCGCTGCACCGTCTTCTCAGCATCGGCTGCAGCAGCAGCAGAAACGTACTATGTCATCGGCGCAGCTTTTAGACGTACAAGACCAAGAACTGGTATGCACCAGCTTTCTGACCCAGTCGTTTTTGAGAGGAAAATGCAATTAAGCCTAAAGACAAACTCATACAGCGTCGTGAAGAAACTAAATGTAGTCCATGATAGACCTAAGTGATATAGCGTAAGATAAGAGAGTGCTAATCAAATTTTAACACGCCGGACAATGATTTAAATTATAGGGTGTTTACACGATCCAGCAAAGGTCCAGCAAATGTATTCAAAACACACGTGCTAATGCTGGACGTTTGCTAGATCGTGTAAACACCCTATTACCGGACTTATTTCACGGTCGCTGAAGCTGTGTCTACATCCAGTGGCGTAGCCAGAGGGGGGACAGGGGGCACAGCCCCCCATCCTCCAGACAAAACATAAGCATACTTTTAAACTGCACAAAATTGGCCCATTTGAACAGTTTAAAATAATTACAATCATTGCCACCGGATCTCATTTTTAAAGCTAAAATGCACCAAATTCGATTTCGGTTGGGGCTCCGCCCCAGACCCCGTTGGGGGAGCTCACAGCACTCCCCAGACTTCTAGCTAGATTTTAAGTGGTCTTACTTCTAATGGAGGGAAGGGGAGGAAAAGACAGGAAAGGGGAGGAAAGGATAAAAGGGGAAGGGAAAGGGAGGAGAGGGGAGGGACACATTAGGGAAGGAAAGGAGAGAGCACGGGAGACGACCCCCCAATTGAAATTTCTGGCTTTGCCACTGTCTCCATCAAACCTTCGACTGGAAATTATTATCATGCTATCGTGCAGGTGACTGAGGTGATCAATCTCAGATCATGTTCGGAGACGCACGAAATTTCTCAGTCGCTTTGCAGTTCGCACGCTTTATCGAATTCTATATCAACTCAGAAATCCGGCACATGCTCGATATCATTTTTGGACTAAAATTGTGTCTATTGCCATGGGATGTACAAAAACGGGCCGGGAACACATTTTCTCGCTTGCTGTCTTCGGCCTAAGATTTTTTTGGAGTGGCTTTAACAAAGTGGCAAGTGCGCCGTCACGTAAATAGTCTTAATGTCTTTCTTTGTGCAAAAATTTGCTATTAAGCTTTATAAAAAAATTACATGTCTTTCGTGCTGTAGGCGTCTACTGTTAAAGTTTCAGTTCTGTGGATATGTGCAAAGAAGTTAGAAACTTGGTAAGTTAGGCCCTTATAGTGGCAATTTTTCAAGCCAAAATGAAATCTTTGAATACGTATCAAGTGCGGAGTATATAACGAGTTTAAGATGTAGGCGGAAAAGTAAATATGTAATGATATTGGCACTATATATTCAGGAAACAGTTGGAGTCGAGTATCCTCTTAACTACGATGAGCAGCTCAAGAAGCACGGCTGGAGGATGGAAGTACCCGGAGATCCGTTCGATCTGAAGTGAGTCAACATTATGACACAGTATTTCGTTAATTACTCATATTATTCATATCTCAGTTTCCAGCATTTCCCGCGATATACAGTAGGCCTATGCGCGCATTTGTCTCAATAAGAGAAGTTACTTTACGTCAGGTTCGCTTAGCATACAAAAATCGACTATTGCATAGCCTACCATTGCTCTGATGGTTTATGTACTTAGGCCTATATATCTTCTCTGGCAGCCTGTTTAATTCAGTCGCCGTTGTGATAATTACCGGCATATACAATTTTATCCATTTCTTCGACAAAACATTTTTTTATTCATTCAGCTACCCAGGTCAAACATTATTCGCAACAAAATGCAGAGTGTGAAAAGAAAAACAACAATATTGTACTTTGTTGAAATTTACTGTTGTATTACGTAGGCGGCCGTGTATAGCGAGGCGTCGTCCGCTAAGCATTGTCTGTCATGTAACTCCGTCTACGCCGTTTAGCTGTCAAACACTGACTGTTCATCGTGTCCGGTCAACATATTCAGCTGGCACGGAGACGTTCTTTCAGCATACGATTCCTCACCGTCCACTCGCGTTCACGATTTATCCCGACTGGTCGTCCGAGCTCGGACGCCATCATCTTGAGTCGCAGAAACGCAGCTGCCACCGCACAGATGCTGCGTCAACTCCGGCTTCGTCTACTGACTATAGACCCAAACTCCACTTGTTTTGATATTGGTTTGCGACGCGTCAGCTTAACATTAGCAAGGCCTTAGTTTCAGACGGCGTGTCGTTGTGCCATGGCCGGGGTGTGCGTGCGTAGGCTACGTCCGGCGGCGTCCAGAGTTCGGCATCTTTACATGGATATATCTTAGCAACGGAGCACCGGATCCACTTCGGGTTTGGTTCTAGGGTAGGATACTCGGGGTAGGCGGATCCAACGGTCACGTGATCGATGACGTCACGTAATCCCGTAAGGTCAAACTCGTGACCCCAATATTTTTGGCCGTTTTTTCTCGATAACCGTGCAAGATATAGACGCACGGTCATTATTGATCACGAATAGGAGACCACAATATGCTGAGTTCATTGGCTTTCAAATCAAAGTCTTACCAAAACTTGACTTACCCAATTGTCACTTGCCTTGTATTGCTATAAGCGACCCTTGTTGTCAAACAGCGTGTGTTTGGGTGTCTGCGTCTCTGCGTCCGCTGTCTGTTTTCCAGTCTGTCCGCAAAACTGGGATTGCTTACAGTCGCAAGCCACGTTGCCTACCGGCTTGTGTTGTAGATTTGTAGGCCTACATCATGCTGTACAAAATGTCGAAAGTCTACAACAAATCCACAGTTTTTATAACACGTAAAAAATTGAAGGCTTGCAACACGTCCACAAGATCTTGACGTGTCTACTTGTTTTTTTGGCGAGTTAGGACAGACGGAGAGACGGACAAGCAGGACGCGTAATGAGGGCTTTAGGGAGGCAGCATAATAAGACTACGCCCTATTCTATCGTTGACGATCGCAGTCGTAGACCACACACGCGAAGTACAAAGGCATAGCCTCTAGAGTACGACTGAAAGACTTGACAACATGAACGAACGGCTGGAGTGGCTTCGCTAAACGGATTAGATTTTCCCGGACGTGCACGCGGAGTCGTCGCTTGCGGTGTGCGCGAATGACGTGGTTTATTCCTCAGAGTGCGGAGATGATCGATGACTGTCTCGGCGTAACAGCAGAAAGCTGTAGCGATGCCTAACAACATCAACGCGACAATATCTTGGTGGAAGGTCGCGACTTCAGAGACTGTGGTGCGTGGCACATTTATCTTCAAATTCGCGTTCAAGTCCAGGTCAATTAAAATTACAACAACCTGTCACATTGAGGTCAAGTTTCGCTGAGACTTTAGTCTAAAACTAAGGTCTCAGCGAAACTTGACTACGTGTAACCTATACGGGCAAGAAAATGCAAAACCAGGTAGGCCTAAGCTACTACGTACGTCCGTCTTTGCCAATGCGACGGCATAAGCTGCGATATAAATTATACCGCTTGTTACACTTATATAAGCTTATGCCCAGTTCACATACGACGCCGACGCGATTCAACTCAACAGTTGAGTTGAGTCGCATCGGCGTCGTAGGTGAGAATCGGCCATTACACGTGGAACGATGCTACGGAGCGTACAGTCACTGACAGATAGCCACGTGGTTTAGAGGACATTTATTGTCGTTACGTCCGCCGCACATTTCATTATTTTACGCACTGGCAAGCCGACTGTTGCCCTCGACGGAATCTTTATAGACTATGTAATTTTCTATACATTGACCGATCAGTTCAACGTTAGGTCAACGACTATCATTTTGTTAGGCGGCACGCATTAGGCATACAGTCTGGCGAGTTTCTTGCTCAACTGCAAAAGTCGTAAAACATCGAATTTTACGGAGATATTGCGTGTGTCGGCAGCAGCATTTTCAGTTACAAAAACCAATATCGAGATCATCAGACGTCACTTTCATAAAGCATAGTTTCAAACTTTGTAAACATGACGCTCCGTACTACTTACGAATACAATAAGTCTAAACGTGCAGGCCTATATATTTTTGTCGTACTAAATAGTTGGCAATTCTTAACAAACGCTCTATTTATTGGTTTATCATTATTCGATATTTAATTACAAAATACGAACATACTGTCTTAAATAATAATGTTGAAAACGTGTTCGTATATCGCGAGCAAACATTGAATACCTCTGAAACCAGAAATAAAACATTCTTATCCACCAGGATAGATGTTAAACGAAAGAGTGACAAGGCAAGATGAGTTCACTTAATATTGCTTATCAAACAATGTGCAATTTAATGTTCAACATCTTATGAAGGCAAACGGCTTGATAAACTGTTTGGTGATAAAAAAAGATGAGATGTAAATAAAACGTCAATGCAATTCCCGCCCTGCAGCGTTACAAATAAGGTAAGTGTATTATAGTGTCTACAGTCTGGATATGGGCCTAACCTAAGGCCGAAATTGCAGCATAGCCAAGGCTTAATCAGCCGAGCCAAGAACAGTAACCTAGGTCCAAAATTCGGTTTATTAACGCAATATTCTAGCGGACTACACTGCACGCGCTGTTTCTCAATTACTGACCATCTATTAGTCTGTGCTAACTGCTGGCAAAATGTTTACAAGGAAGTAAGCAAGCGAGTAAAACGCGAGAATGTGTTTTATGTGAAAGTAAAACTTGAAACTTGAAGGTACATGCGAAAATGGTTTTTAACATCAGGGCAATCAAAAGTCGTCGTCGTCGTTTGGAGCCTTCCTTCATAAGAAGAGTTGGAAGCGCGTAGTATTCCTCTCCAACAATCACGATCTTCCGCTGCTGCAGCCACTTCATTGATTAAAAGTAGGCCTACGTACTATAAATCACATGAAAACAATTGAAATTTTGGAAGCTGTGCACCACAGCGAGCAGAAAAACAGCTAAACTCGTCAGTCGTTTACTCCGCACTTCTCAAATCACTGTTATGTTTCGATGATAAAAACCTATAAAAATTATTAAAGAACAAACTACAATTAGTGAATTTTTAGAAACTTTCAGTCGCAACTGCACGATAGCACCAAGCTTCTAGCTCTACTGTCACCGTGGTAATTTACGTTAACGCGTGAGAGGAAATTAATATGCTGAACAGCTCATCCACCCATTTCCTAAACTGCTTGGAAACGGACAAGACTACGGCTCATATTCTGCTGATGAGCAGCTGGCCGTGCTATTTCCATGTCATTTGATCACTCCTCGGTCGAAAGCGGTCGACTGGTGTTGTCATAGCGACCGCTGCTGCAACCCGTTGCTGCGCACTTGACGAGACGGGTCTGTTTTTTTGTCTGCATTAATATTCACGAGCTCGAGATAAATAAAGCCCGATGCGCCGATTGTTGGCTTTGCAGTGACTGAGTGACCGTCGGTCGGTTATGACGGCACGGTTCATTTATGTACCGTACTACTAAGGCAAGCGGCGTTCATCTCCTCTATAGGCTACTGTGCAAGATGTGATGAGGCTACGACGACGAAAGCATTTTGGCTCTGCAAACTATTTGTGCATTATTTAACAGGTCACTCAGGGACTCCCACTGGACCATTCCTCGCAGCACACAGCATATAGCGTGACCTGACTCATATTTCACAGGTCCGCGCTGCAATAATAACGTAATAATAACCTTGGGGAAAGTTGTGTAGCGTCCATGCACTGTGACCGCAGTGTGCACATTTATATAGGCCTAAGTTGCGTGGCGTGACAACATGAAACGTCGACGACTGCTATTATAACCGCTGTGTAGCAGTTTTCTCCGGGATTTAGGCTACTCGTTGCCCGTAAACGTGTTGCATTACTTATACCCTGTTTACATGAGGAAGCATAGGCCTACATGAAGCACACATGAAGCACATTTAGAGCAACCTTAGAGCAACCTTAGAGCAAACTTGAAGCAAACTTAGAGCACACGTCGTGCACGTGCATATTGAATACGTGTACTTCGTGTGTGCTTCATGTAGGCCCTAAATGTTTCCTCGTGTAAAAGGCGTATTAGGAATAGGACAACTCAAAACGTCATCGACGGATGTCAGGTGAGTCTCAGTCTAATATGATTCATATTTCGCAATCGGTAAGTAGGCTACCTGCAGCTGTTCCCATACCGTTAGGTGTCCGATGAGATAGCGGGATCAGTTGCAGCAGTTTCATAGCGACTTAAATCGATCACCTGGACACGAAACGTGATGTGCAGCAGCTGCGTCTGTCACTCACTAATTCCAACGCAGAATTTGTAACCTGATATGTCGCGAAGTAGACCGTCCACGTAAGTTATATCTCATTTCTTTGCCGTCTGCTTGTCCATAGCATCGCGATACGTAGGCCACGCGCGCAACGCATTCTCGCAGAAAAAGAATACGATTTTAAAGTTCAACTACACATTGAGCAAAAAATGTTAGACCGTGGTTGCATCTTAAATAAAACATGCACAAAACATTATTTCGCATGTAAACGACAGTGAGAACTGAACCGCAACCTGAAAGTTACGAGTCGAAACTAGCCACTATAACACTTGCACACAGGCAGGTATAGGTGTGAACACTTGCCCAAGGCTGTTACTTAGTAAGTGCACTGGCAGGGCATTGAACCGTGGACCTTTCGGTCTCGTATCCAACGCCTTAACCGCTGAGCCACCAAGGTTTGTTGCGGATATGACGTCATTGTAATTTATGACATTATAGACCGTTAAATGTTTGCAGCATCAGTGCAAACCACATTTAATGATGCATAGCGGACAACACAAAGATAAAATTTCAGATATCAAAACTGGTGATAGTTATCGGGGGTTTGGTCGTTACTGTGAGCAGGGTGATCTTATTGCATGAAGCCAGAGTCGCCAACAGTTTGTTGGGGCAATCACAGATTTGTGGTTTGGACCTCAGTAATAGATTTATGGCAGGGCACGTGGGGGCTCACTTTCGGGCCCCTGTACATTGAGGTCCTTCGCGTAACAAATTCAGAATGTTGCTAATTTTCTCGTCAACACAATACACTGTAGATGCCATAAACTATTAACTTTTCGACAGAATTATACTGGTAACGTTAAATTTTGACGTGACGTCATTAATAGCTCAGGCGCTTTTATTTACGGCCAGCGCAGATTAAGGCTATCGTATATTCGAAGGTGCATTTTGAAATTCGTAAACGCATTTGTTATGGCTTTCAGAAAATCAGATGCTTCAGGGCACCACATTGCCAAATTCGGCTGCAGACTGGAGAATAATATTGTCGTGCAACAACAAGCCTAATTCTACGCTGTTTGCGTTAGCACTCCAAATCGTTTCTGTTTAACTTGCAGTGAAGTCATAAATTATAATGACCTCACATGCGCAACAAACTCATACGTGTTCGCAGAAAATATACTTTTTACTGGTATATAGATTGTAACAAAATTTTAAGTTTAATACATTGATTCTCAATACTTATTGACCAACCCTCATACAATTAAAGAGGCCTATCATATCGTGTTTGCAAGAACAGCAAAACAGCGATGACTAATACCAGCGACAACGACTGATGAATGATGAACTTAGCTTTTCCTGTCGTGTTATGTGCTGAATTTTTGTATAAACACCCAAAAGTAGATTTTTGCACAAGTCTTCTACGGCAGTGTGTCATTTTGTGTGAAAAGGACGCACAACGGAGACGAGACGGTGTGTTTGCCGTCGGTGTTTTTATTTCACATTGTATGTATTTTTTGCACCTAAACATGAATAAATAAAGGAGTTAACGGTTCGTATTTGAACTGGCCATTTAAGTGTTTTCTATGACCACACTAGGCCTAGGCTCCTAGCCTAAACGATATCATTGCCTGTGGTGTCACAAAAGTAGTTTTACAACTTCGAAACAAAATACCGCTACGCAAACAAGCAATAATAATTGCTTCTCGGCGTGAATGTGAAACAGCGCTGCAAGGGCGGTCCGATAGTAACGTTGGCAGCCACTCTGTTGTTTAAGTGTTCTGCTGCGGTTGCTGATGCTGCTGAAGAGCTATTTATCATCGCAGCTGCAGTAGACTCCATCATCTTACGCCGTTTTCATTAGTGATGGGTAAAAGATGTCTTTTTCTTTCGATATTTAGCCAATCGTTGCACGCCGTATTGTGACTTGACAAACTGACGATGAGCGCAGTATGCACAAACGCGGTTTGTAATTTTGTCACAAAAATATCAATTCTAGAAAATAGCATGCAGTGTGTTACGTTCAATGCATGTAAGTCTAACACAAACGACAAATCACAATATCGTTCTGTAGCTTTAAGTATGTTTATTCAACAAATAAATAACAAACTTAATAGGCACAAATTTAACAGTTTACAAATCGCGGATGTGCCGCTATTTTGACATCCGAACAAAAAATGTCTTTAGCGGTCGCTTTCGAACTGTTCAAAGTTAATGTCAGTTAGTCTCAAGCGAACTGGAAAACTCTTCTATGCCTAGTTTTTGGCCTGACTTTTATCTGTTATGGCCGTGCAATACCGCAAACTGTTGTAATTACTCTTTATCGCTTTCCGGTTGATATAATATCGATTGTCGAATGCTGATAACGACCCATCACTGCTAGCATTCAGGCGCCGCTGCGGCTTATAAACGTAGGCCTATAGCGCAGCGCGCTGCATGTATTGTCTACTGCAGCGTCGCTGCTTTTTTCGACGTCGCCGCAGAGTGAAGAATTACAATAGACGGTATCAGTTTTTTTCCCGTTGCGCCACCTTTCCTGGTGGCACGCCGTTCAGTTGACCTCTTGACCTCTGTCGTTTCTCGGCCATATCGAAGAATGCTCATCAGCTAACTCGGAGGTTTGTAGTTGAAGTCTTAGTTTGATCCTTTGCTCCTTTTGCTCCGTAGTTTGCCGTAGTCATTGTTAGGCCGCCCGTAAAAAAGGTCTTGTTTTTGCATTTTTACGCTCGAAAGCAGCTAGTGCTTTAGCGCGTCTTAGCCATCGCAATTCTGTCCGTCCGTATGTTCGTCTATCACACCGGTAGATCAGTCCAAAACGGTGCAAGCTAGAATGACCAATTCTTCACTTTCGGCTGCCTGGAAAACTCTAGTTTCAGGATCCGTAAAGTTTTTCTATAAATTTGAAGGAAGTGACCCCAAACGAGGGCGCTAAATGAAAAGAAGTGGGGAAAATTGCGATTTTTAGCCAATAAATGGCTGTATCTCAATAACGGTACGAGATAAGGTCTAGATTAAGCTTACTATTGATCACTAATAAAAAGTCGTATATTGGCTCTCGATTGCCACCAAATTCAATGACCTTGGATGACACTGAACGCCAAAATAGAGTTTTTTTTATGGATTTTGTGGTGATTTCGGGCTGCGAGACACATTTCAAGAGCGAATTGCGCCGAAATCAATTGAGATACACATGGATATAAGCTGCGTATGAAATTTTCAGCATTTAGCGTAGATTTCAACGGTCCAATTGGACTTAAGCAGGCCTATCGATTTTTTAGGTTCAAGGAAACGTGCTCACGAGAGCATCAAAGAGAGGTACCCCCGTAAAAGTCGTTATTTTACCGTACGGTTGTTCGCCAGTCTACCATGAAAACGCTTGCAGATAGGCATGGGCATGCTGCCTATCACAACAAGCACTATAGTGACGAGTTTTTCAATCGTGTCAACATCGATGACTTTGAAAGACCCTGAACTTCCAAAATAAGTGGTTTTCTTGGTTTTTCGGCGATCTTCGGCTGCAGCGCACGCTTTGAGAATGAACTGCGACGAAATGACTGGAGATAGACTAACAGTTTGCGAACAGGAGCTGCTAGTCTATAGGCTCTCGCGCGTCTCGTGAGCATTAGCTCAACTTTCTTGTGTACTTTGTATTATTTCTATTTTTTTCATTATCAACTTCTTTTCCGAAACCGGAGAACGGACTAGGATCAAAATTGAGAGAAAAGAACGAACCTTATGTGGAAAGAATTGAGACAAAATTTCAGCGAGATCCGTTGAGGGGTTTTGGGCGAGGGACATTTTTGCCACATTCATAATCGACGGCTTGTCGAGGAAGCAGTCGTGGAAAAGACTCCCTCAATTTAAGCCTTGCCCCAAATTTCTAGTGTTAGATAATGCAATACAACGTTAGTGAAATAGTAATTACTAAGTTAAGCCCAAAATGCGAGAAACGATTGCTTAAGTATAACTTCTGTCGGATATCAACATATTTGCGATAAGTGACGTTGAAAGGCCCGTGACGTCTAAGACACAAAACATAAAAGATATGACATAGACTATAGGCCTAAAGTAATATGCCTTGCAAATTTTGTCTATTACTCTCTACGTTATTTAAATCTACTTGCTTTTCTGATTCAAGCAGTGGCGAGAGCATGCCACTGAGGTCGGCAAAATATAGGCCTACCTACCTGTGTAATAAATTAATAATGCAATAGTAAGCCTATGCCCGTTGTTCTTCGTCATTAACAATAGGCCTACAGTAATGACAATGATACGGTTTTTTCACTGGTGTCCTCCGCTGTGACTTCAAGAACACGTTACGCGGTACGTGGTTCAAAAGTTGCGTATCACTGGACCAAATGGTCTAAAAGTTTTTTTTATTGACACATAGCTTGTATGCTAGTCTCGTTGTCAAAGCTAACACAATAGCAACTGCGGCGGTCCAGCTGCAGCTCGATCGATCGATGTTCGTTTATACTCGCGTGTATAGCATCCATCGATTTATTTCTTGCGCCTGGCTCCGCGTCTTCTGACGGGTTTATGTTGAGTTATCTGGAAATCGTCCCAAGGCATCACGACCTCGACAAACGACATTTTCTTCGTCGCTTTCGGCGGCCGTCCCCGAATGGCTGGCTAGCTGTCCGCTGCGACTTTGTGCTACTCAATTAGTGATGGAAACAAAACTCGAGATTCTCGGCTCGTTTCGATTCGGTTTAGACTTTCGTTAGATCGCTGTTTTCTTCAGCTTGCCGCTGTCGTCAGCGTTGCAGATTAATGTTCGCTTGAGTTTCTAGTGTTAGTACGAGTATTAAAAGATAAAAAATGTCAAAATACGTAAAGCAGAGTTCGTTGATTTTTTAGCAAAGAGGAGTGTCAAATAACGTTGTACTTACTTAGTTACTTAGTTACTTTTCTACTTACTGAAATAACATTGTATGCAGCGTGCATGTTGGGAGATTGCGTTGAGTTTGTGTGGTTTATGTCGTTTTCTTTCGGAAATGGGCTGCACTTTTCGGACACCGTGTTTTTATTTTTTAGCACGGCCGACGAGCTGAAATTGTTACATAATATTCTCTTCCGTTCGGAGTCATCAATTCAACGTTTGGGTTTGAAACCTATCACTAGTAACTACACGTGCACGCACGGTCGCTGCATGACGTCATAAAGCGGATATGGATGGTACTGTGACTAATGTAATATAGGCAAAGCAGTGTTTTAAAAATGTGAGACTTTAAGACGGTTATACTTGTTCGCGGAAGGGAATGATACGGTAGGATTCAACAGCTAAGAAATACGAGGCGAAACACAAATAATCACGTCGATTAAGAGCTGCCTTTTACAAATACAGTATAGACGATTATGGTCTAGTTTCATTTTTCTGGCCAACGTATGTTTAGTTGTCAATCGTCGCAAACGTTAAATAACAGTAAATTAAAGCTACTCGTGCCCTTGGAAACGTTTACTTCAAAGTTGGTTTTGCTACGCTTTCTTTTATTCTCTAGCTAATAAAATTATTTTCTACGTGACAGACGTACGGACAAATAGACGGACGGGCAAGACGCGTAATACGACCCATTGGACGGCGGTATAACAACCGCTGAAATAGCGCGTTTGCCACGACACTGTGGAAATAACGGCATGTAGCTGGTCAAAAACCGAGCAGTTTAGCCCAGAGCAAGGACGGACCCACCGACCATAACGTTCAGTATTCGCCATCAAGTAGATTACGCGTCGGAAATGCTTTCATTTTGCAACCATCTATTCTGCGAGTCTCCCCATGCTAGGCCTACCCGGTGCGGGGTGCTGTCCCTTCTATGGCCCGCCCGGAACCAGTATTAGATCTATCGTCGCTATGTCGGAAATACAATTCCGGCAGGAGATCGAAGTGACCGCCCGCCACGCCGTGTGATGGCGCTGCCTGCAGTTTGCGTGTGTGGCATTTGGCGTTCGGTCACATGCTTTACGACGCAGTGAGACGAGTCGACGCCGTTAGAGCTTTGCATCACTTAATTACACTATTAAACTATTTCGTTACGTAGAATTTCGCCTCGTCCAGCCTTCTGCCCTCAGCGAAGAGTTTTGATGAAGCGTACCAGAATTGAAACGAACTGGAACGACATATGCTATCGAAATAAATTATAGTTCAAACGGCGGATATTACTTATGGACCATAGCGATTTACGTCAACGACAAAGGAAATGGCATTCGTTCCTACGTGCATTTTGTTTTCGAGGCAGTTTATAGCATTGTTGTTATCTGTCTAGTCGGACTAAGTAACTGGCTAATGCCATATTACAACACGATCGAGAATGATGTCATCATTTTGAACTACGAAATCAGATGAATTCATGGATATGTAATATTTTGGTTATTGGCGTGGCGTAACGGTAACGCGTTTAATCCAATAACGAAGTTACTCTACGCCGGGCCGGGTTAGTACTGGGATGGGTGACTGCCCGCGGGCAGGTATACCATCTCGGTATGTAGGCTAACCAGCCGCTTAGGTCAACTCAGCCTTTTATCTCTCCGGGGTAGGTAAGTCGAGTACCAGCATATCTGGCTAAGGTTAAGGCGGGGCGCGTTCACCTGTGTCGGGTGGCAGGTAACACTGTGTGATCCCATACGGCAGGTGACGCTCCGTAGCTCTGAGATGGGCTTTCCATTAAGAGTTATATCACCATTTTTAACCTTTTAACCTTCACTTCTCGTGGAAACCTGACGTATTTTTGTTTGTTCTGAGCAAAAATTATTAAAAGTATGCTTAAATACAATAATATTCGTCCATTTTGTGTTGTTTCTCTGCAC
>Ga0209367_1003952_pt1 | contig 20324 bp, 11 predicted proteins | sample WorMetLIZISLAND2_FD_187412 | JGI IMG/M metagenome (GOLD analysis project Ga0209367, IMG submission 187412) | Marine gutless worms symbiont microbial communities from Max Planck institute for Marine Microbiology, Germany - Olavius geniculatus... ...
CCCTTACACTCCTCTTTTCCTACCCTTTATTACTTTTTCTCTCCCTACCTCCCTTGTTTTTTTCCCCTTTTTTAAAGCTGAGGACTAGCTTATTTCTTAAGGCGTAGGGTAGTGTAAGGAACCGAATGACCCCGTCACGTGATGTTTGCGTGCTCTTGCCCAGGGCAGGGTCACGTGACCAGTTCTCGTCGCCATTTTTTAGTTCAATACCTTGTCAATAATAGCTGTTGAGTTGTCGGATTTACGAACTGTTCAGCGAAGCCGCCACTTTAGTTCAGTTGAAGAAAGACGATTTCGTTGAAGTTTACTTGTCGTCATTGACTTTATGTGTTATGGACCTTGTTTGAGGACACTGTTGATCTGTCGTGAGGAAGAAGTTGTTTCTCTGCCGGATATAAAACTCACACTGTATTGTTGATTAAAAAATGCTCTCGCTGGATTGCTTTACTGTTCCTGGGTCGGTAAATTCACCAGTTTGTTTTTGTTTTGGGTCTTAGTTTTTCCTGATTGTTTTCATTTACTGCCCTTTTTTAGTTCTTTGCTAGCCTCGTCGGTCTGACCGCGGATATGCTTACCCGGTCAGGCCGGCTTGTGGATCGGGGTGTCGTGCCGGCCGCCGAATTGGCGAACGGCAGGGGTAGGCAAAACGACCCTGCAGAAGTTTTACAGGCATCGCCACAGCAGCTAGACTCCACCCCGGTTTTCACATTAGTTAGGAAGTGGCGGAGACTGTCCGCTATACTTAGTAGATAACGTCCGTACGGGTGGAAAAGTGACCAAAACGAACCCACTCTACACCAAATTTCAATCTCACCAATACAACATATAGCTCTAAGTACGCGGCGGACTGCGTTCGTCTTCACAGCCATATCCAAAGGCCCATCGTTGCTTGTAGGTTGGTACTACGCAAGGTGACCCAGCGTAGAAAACCCATTAATCAGCACCAAAATTGTCGTCGGATTCAACCGGTGGAGATCCTTTTTCTTAAACGAAACGTAGTTTGCAGAACACCTTTACAGGTAAAAACTCTTCTCTTGCCATGGGCCAGCGAATTTCCGCTGTAGCTGGGGTGAAACGCGGTCCAAGGAAAAGAGATGTTGATAGGTCCACGGCCCGAAACAATAGTGGCGGTACAGTGGGAGGAAGTGGGAAGTGTGCCGTGGAGACAAAAGAAAGTAAACGTGATGCTGTCGGTCAAAGTAAGGTTATATACCATTTTCGTAAAACCGTAAAGCGTCACAGCAGTTATAACCTCAAATTCTTAAGTTGCCATTTTGATTTGACCAGAGGTCGGGGGACACTGGATTTCTGTCTAGCCAGGTCTCTGTAATGCGAAAAAACAGACAAAAGCTTGATTAACGCTACGATTGCATTGCGGTAAGCGCCAGCGCAACGCCCAACGTGAGAGGTCAAAGTTGCCGAAATTTGGGAAAGTGGGGCTTAAAGTCACAAGGGTAAAATGTTACAACTGGTGTAAATATGTCTGGAATGGCCATCAAAACGGTCTAGAATGCGGCGAGCGTTGCAACATAACATTGACCGCGCCAAGAGCCTTAACTACCAAATAGGCTCCGCTAAATTTCCGGGACCCCTTATTCTGCTCACCAGCGTATTTTCTGGGATTGTAATAATACACCCAGTTACCTGGCTAATATCTGCTCGGTTTTACGCGAAGATCGTAGTAACGTTTAAAGCAGTGCGATGCAGGTTTTCGCATACCAGCATACGGCTCTTCATCACAGTGCAGCACAGTAGTGCGTAATACTGTTGTAAGGGCGAATATCAAAGTCAATGGGAAACCCCAGATTTTGGGCACCCGTAGCCCCAAACCCATGAATCAATCGACTTAAAATTTGACTTGGATGATTACGTTGGTGGTTTGACCCTACGTGCCAAAATAGTACAAATTGGCCCATCAGGGTCGGCGGGTCAAAGGGGTGAAATATAATGTTCAACTGGGTTATATTTTCTTTGCTTTGACTTGACTTGCCAAGCTCTGGAAAACACATTGTTGGGAGTATCGCGACATTCTTTGCACTGGATGACGTGTTTCGGTAAGGATTAATTTCCTAGGGAAATCTCAACATTTATTTTTTATAATTCCCCTTTTAAATCCCCCCAAAACCGAAAATTTTAGGCCCATTTTCGGACATCGAAAAATTACAACTGAAAATGCTTAACAATGGAGATGCTCATCTACAAACTACCTTTAATCGTCATCGTAGCCTCACCAAAGTGGCATAGTGAACAGGAAGTGTGGCCTCGGGAATTCCAAATATGCAGTTGTTTTTGGACCCCCTGCCTACAGGTCACGGGACACGCCGCATGCGCAGTGAGATTTTGGTCTTTAACATGGGCAAATGCATGTTTGAGGCTTTATATCTCCCTAACGGTGCCAGATAGACGCATAGTCACAATAGACCACCAATAAGAAACAACATATGCCGAGTCGAATGGTCACGTGACCGATGACGTCACGTGACCCCAAAAGGTCAAAGTCGTGACCCCATTATCTTTGAGTCGCCATATCTCTGTAACGGTGCAAGATAGTCCCATGGCTACAATGGACCACCTATAGGAAGTCACCCACCGCGAGTCATATGGTCACGTGATTGGTTTGGTCACATTATTGCTTTTAACTTACAAATTCACAATTTAATTTGCTAATAAAACAGCACATATTAAATACAAAAAACTTATTAGTTTACATTACTATGTAAGTGTGACCAAGTCACACATCCAAAACAGCAGAAATCATTTTGCTAGAACACAGAGTGATAGAATGACGAACTGGCTCCTTTTACAAACCATGTGACGTGACCCAAATTAAGCTTTTCCACTCCAGCATTATCTCGTAAGCTAATAAACGTAGTCAATGCAAATGTGATGCAAATGTTTTCCAGCTGATTGAGTGTACTGCTGTTCCGTAGCTAAAAGAGTCAAATTGAAAACAAAGTTGAATCTAGTATTCCAAAAGAGATTCAACTTTGTTTCCAAAAAAATAAGTAACAACAAAAAATCTATTTGATTAATGTGCACAACGGTAGTTGCCTAAAGTAAAACAAAATCTCTTCCCGTCTTTAACAGCTGTTAGTAACGAAATAGATTTTAACTGACTTAGTTGCTTGGCATATCTAAGCCAAAAGTGGGCTAAATAAAGCTTAACAGCCGTGACTAAGCAGTGAGCAAGTTTCCTTAGCCTAAACGCAACATACTCAGCATTTTGTTTCAATTGGGGAAACTGTAGCTGTTCCGTTCAGCGCAATTTAAACACATTTTACAAATCACCGTGCAGCAGCACAGCCGTTGTTTACATCACATTATCGCTAATACACCCTACACTGATAAACATTTAGTGTGCACAGCATTAGCGGCTACGAAGTCACTTCACAAATACGGCGTGTGCCATCCTCACTACTGGTGCTGCGTTTAAGGTCGTAGGCCTATCAATCAAAAGTCATCAATCGTCACTAACTGCAAATCGAATCGATAACACACACCATACTTACCTAAAATCGAAAGCAAAACCACCGTAGAGTACTAATTATTTCTCACTTTCAGTGAGCAGCTCATAGCTTTCGAATAAGAAAAGTGTTCCAATCAAGAAACCGTTTTAATTCAGGCAATTCTCCCCTATTGGCTTATACAATAATGCGGGGTGCTAAACGTTAAATGTGGTCACGTCACATGGTTTGTAAGGCACCTACTTCGTCATTCTATCACTCTGTGTCCTAGTAAAATGATTTCTGCTGTTTTGGATGTGTGACTTGGTCGCCGTTACACAGTAACGTAAACTGGTAAGTTTTTTTATATTTAATCACAGGCGTGCGGTAGCACAGCCCTGTGTTAATGGCGACCGGCTAAGTAAAAAGAGAATGGCAGAATTCGACCCCGCGCAGATCCGAAACCCCTGAACCGATTGACACAAAATTTAAAACAGGTGATTACGTCCGCAAGGCAACCTCCTGTGCAAAATGTCGTGCAAATCCGTTCATTGGGGGCTTTTCGGCAAATGGGTGAAATATAACGAAAATTTTTCTATGGTATATCTACCGTTTTTTTGTTGACCGACCTACAGGTCAGACCGCCCGGCGGATTTTCACGCGCAATGGCTCGGACAACGCGGCCTCACGCAAGGGTCAAACCTTTTTGAAAACCAAAAATTAAAGTTAATATTTAACTTCTGAAAAATCCCCCCAAAGTCAAAAATTGGGCAAAAAACGGACAAATTTTCGGCCAAAAACGCTCCTGTATAAAAATTTCACCTATAAACGACTCCTAATCGTCATCGTAGGCCCATATAAGTTGTATAGTAAATAGGCAATATGGCCTCGGGAATTCGAAATATGTGGTCATTTTGGACCCCCTATTCACAGGTCACGTGACATGGGGCATGCGCAGTCAACGTTTTGGCCTTTAAAAAAATGCCTATGTATAAAATTTCACCTATAAAAAGCCCTTAATCGTCATCGTAGACACATAGAGGTTGTATAGTGAATAGGCAATGTAAACCTGGGAATTCCAAATATGTGGTAATTTTGGACCCCCTGCCTACAGGTCACGTGACACGGAGCATGCGCAGTGAACTTTTGGCCTTTAACATGGGCAAATGCAACTTTGAGGCTCTATAACTCTGTAACGGTGCAAGATAGACGCATGATTCCAATGGACCACCAATAGAAAACCACATATGCCGAGTCGAATCTTTATGTGACCGATGACGTCACGTGACCCCAAAAGGTTAAACTCGTGACCCCTTTATCTTTGGGGTCCAATATCTCCGTAACGGTGCAAGATAGACGCATGGTTTCAATAGACCACCAATAGAAAACCACATAAGCCAAGTCCAACGGTCACGTGACCGATGACGTCACGTGACCCCAAAAAGTCAAACTCGTGACCCAAAAATCTTCAAAGCTCCGTATCTCCGTATGCATGCAATATAAACGCATGGTCATCATTGACCACCAATAGAAAAGTGCCCACGCCGAGTTCGATGGTCACGTGACCAATGACGTCACGTGATTCCAAAAGTCATGGTCGTGACCCCAATATATTTGGGGCCCAATATCTCCGTAACGGTGCAAGATATATGCATGGTTACAATGGACCGCCAATAGAAAACCACATATGCCGAGTCTAATGGTCACGTGACCGATGACGTCACGTGACCCCTAAAGATCAAAATCGTGACCCACAAAATATTTAAGGTTCAGTGTCTTCATGGCGGTGTAAAGCAGATAGTTTATTATTGACCATCAACATAAAAACTTTGTTATTGTAATAAAACAGCAAATATAAATGTACAAAACATCAGTTTATACACTTGTTAACGGCGACATGCAATGAGTGACACTTCGAAGACAGCCAAAATCATAAAAAAATGACATTATTTAACAGCACATTGACGGTTAGGCGATGTGATGGTAAGTCATATCACCTTTTTTATGATTTTTGCTGTTTTCGATGTGTCACTCATTGCATGTCGCCGTTAACAAGTGTATAAACTGATGTTTTGTACATTTATACTGTATATCGGCGACAGCCATTTGACAGCTACGTAGGCCTAGCTGCTAAAAATAGATCATTGTTCACATGCTTGCTGACGTGTGGTGAGTTATTTGTAATTTCGTTTTGTGAGGTCCTGAAAATTTGAAAGAAATGTAAAAAATCGCTTGTTTTAATAAGTAATTTTCTAGATATATGCATGCCGATTTTATTAGTCTGTAGTAAATTTGATGCGCTTTGCGTTCCGTTTTAAAACGTGATAAAACCATAGAGTGTGCGTTTTTTTCCTGACATTTGTTTTTGGATGGCTACTACTGGAGTAAAAAGTCACACGATGTGACTTTTTACCCCAATCGTGTTTACCCCAATCGGTTTGAATTTGATGCACAATTACAAAGCGTACACTTTGTTTTTTGTTTTAATTTTATGCTGTAAATTTTGGCGTTTGTTTTTGTTTTATAGATTACTTGAGAAGATGCGACATTACACACGTCACAGAGAATGCGGCACCTTTACGAAAAGGGCTATGACGTCAGCTGTAAAGCTTGTCATGCAAAATGGATGCTCAATTCGTAAAGCAGCAAAAGAAAATAGTGTGAATTACTAAACCTTAGCCAGATATGTAAAGATTAAAAATTTAGAAGGTACACTAGACAACGCTAGCTTCGGATAAATGAAGCTAGCGTTGTCTAGTGTACCTTGATCATAAACAAAGTAGTTGATAAGGAGTGATTCTCGTTTATGCTGCAAGAATTTTTCATGGTTTGACAATGACGGAACTTCGGATTCTAGCCTATAACCTGACAGTTGTTAATAAAATTGATACAATTTCTTTAACATGGTCTGAACATAAAACGGCCGGCATTGAATTCGCTCAAGGCTTTAAGGACCGATATGGAAGCCACATGCACAAGCTGGTATAATAAGCTGTTGTGCACACTAACCATTAAATGATTTTTCTAGTTGTGAAATTTATGACAAAAATTTTATTTAACAATATTTTTTGTAATGCTGGAGCATAGATAACATGATTATATTTATGGCTAGCTAAAATGCACGATAGTAAGCATGATACCATAAGACAAACATCTTGTTGTGTTGTTTATAGCCGTGACTGCCACTGATGTTTCGAAGTCCTTGGAGATGTCAAGTGCTCCAGCTATGGATCAGCCAGTCGTTTTACCGGCAGCCAGCAGCAGCCACGACCTGCTATCCATTGATCCAGTAGTACAAGATCCAAGCTTCTCATCTTTACCGAAACGTCCGGCACTGGAGCAGTAGTCAGGTCTTAAAAGTTTGGCCTAGTTTTACAGGTTTATTTTTAATTTATTAGTTTTGGTTTGACTGTAAGCAATTTTGAAATATGGTGTGACTGTTTAGTATTACAATGCATGTATAAATAAACCGCTAGAGTTGTAGTCTTATTTCTGTTCTACATTTTAATAAAATACACCAGGTTTAAAACAGATAATATTAGCAATTGCTAAACTCCGGTTTTGTTTTATTTGCTGTTATCAGAACCATCCAGTGTGCACAGTTCTACAGAAAGCCGACGTTTAACTTACTGCATCAGGATGACTGTCTAACTCGTCGTATTTAGTGTGCAAGAAAGAAGTCGAAACCTGCTAGATACTATGACTAAACTTGAATATGATGAAAATGTTGGATTTTGTCAATTTTGATAATAACTAAAAATGAACATTTGTTTCAGCGGCATCGACGCGTCGTGGTGAAAAAGTAGGGGCATGAAATTGCAACTTTCCGCCATACACTGCAAATTTTTGACAATTCTGACAGTTTCAACCCCAGATGTTACAAGATGGACATTTGTAGACAACCCAAAATTTATAGGGGGAGCAATTGCTCATGGCTGGTCACGATGCACAGATATGTTTTCTGTCAGATACCATGATAAATTACAATTTAATTAATATTTTAAAGTTCCTAAAATAACTGACAAACTTTTTGTGGACTTATTGTCTGACTACAACAAATCGATATTAATCGATAAATTTTTCATTAATAAATTTGTTTATAAAATTTGTTGCAATTAATCGATTATTTTTTATTAGTAGTCCCTGCAAGCCATAAAATTTATAAATAATGTGTGAGAGACAAAAATTGTTTTGTATTTGTTGTCCTATGGACATATTACAAAGCTGTAATGCATTATTGTATAGTTGTGACTTTTAAGCCTGAGCGTGTGACTTTAAAATCCGAGTTGGAGCTAAACGTCACAAGTGAAGTCACTAAAACTAAGTCTTGATAAAGTTTATGCAACTAACTTGGCAAATGACCATTTTTTATCAAGAAGACACATGTAGAAATAATTCTAATGCACTAGTTTCTTGAAAATGGGTTTAACAACCAAAAGAAGTAAACAGATTGATTTTTGTAAATTTTAACCCTACCTTTCCTTAGGGTCACGTTCCAAAATCCCCCCGTAGAAGAGAAAAATAAACGACCAGGGCCAAGTTAAAGACGCCCAAATTATGGATAAATTATGGGATTTTTATCTTTTACGGGCTAACGCCATTTAACGTTCTCTGGCCATCAGATAAAAAGTGCTTATTTACTACCAGCAGCACTATAATTAATTTTCGGTACCCAGCAACCCCACTTAGCGCTTTCTGTCTATCGAATCGCAACAAAAGTTTTACTAACCGTAGACGTCGTAAAATATTCTCTATTTGTTGTATCGGAGTATCGACAAACTCCATATCGTAACTTTGAGAGCACTTTCGAACGAGTTTCGACTTAAAAGTAAATATAAACATAAATTTTTAAGCCGTAGTTGCATTTTTTACAATCCAGGTTAACCACTATTTTTAACATGTAAAATTCTAATCCTCGATCCTAGATTTCTGCGAGTCACCTTAAAAATGCACATAAAAATAAGTCCCCGGCATTTTTCGAAAAAAACCCTTCTATGTCCAAGGAAGTGCGGACATATAGCTGTCAAATGACGTTGTTCGCATTCTCCTAGCATTAATAAATCTTTAGCAATTGGACGTAGAAAAAATGTTGTTGACGATACCAAAGTTATAGAATTTGGCCATTTTCAACGCTTTCAAAATTAAACCCACAATGCTTTGCGATTACAAAGGTCGCGTAAATGTTTTTATTTTTTAGTAAACTTTTATTTATATTTTTAAGAATAATAATTCCGCGTCCTTTAATTTATAAAAAATACAAACTAATATTTTTAAAAATCATGCCTCGCCAGGCTTCCGAGAGATCGAGCTGATCAAATAAAGACAAAAAGTAGCCTGCGCCCATACGTCAAAAATAAAGGAGAAACTTGTTTGGTGCAGACCACGCCCTCGAACCAGGGGTATGTAAAGCGTGTACGGAGAATTTTTGGCAGTTTGAACGATCGGACTGTAACGGAACGGTTGTCTAGCGTCTGCTTAACAGACGTATCTCCGTTCTATGGTGGGTATACCGTAGTACTGAAAATAGTAGGTACTACGGGAACCCAAAACAAAGTTAATCAGCACTGTGGAGACAGTTTCAACTGGTGTTGACCGTCCGAAAAAAAATTTTCGGCAAATTTTTTTTCTCTTATAATATTTTTTTCTATAGTACTAAAAATTTTTTTTTCCCTTTACAAAAATAATTTTTTTTAAGTAAATATTTTTTTAAAGAACGTAGTTAACTAATTAAAACTGGACTATGCTTGACATTTCTCTATTCGGCAAATCTTTTAAGCATGTAAGTCTGGCTTATGCCAATAGAACCAGATTGCCATAATATTTCATCAGGAATGTCGTGCTTTTAAAATACTTTGAAAAATTACTTTCTAAAAATATTTCACACACTAAGTCCACATTCAGTCAGTGCAGTAGGTACCAGTACTGAGCAATTTTTACTTTACTGTTTCTGTCAAATTCTGAAATTTTTAAAACTTTTTCTGTCACTCTGTGTAAACAGTGATATTATCGTTAACTTTGACACTGCACATATTGGAATTAGGCCTAACCAAAAAAAATTTATAGAAACAATGCAATTAACAAGTATCACGTGTAATTAAAAATAATAATGACACTGATTATCAAACACAGTTTATATGTAGGCTACTAACAAGCGGAGATATTTTCTCGACAATACATTACATAGCCTAGAGAACACTAAAAATCCACTAAATCGAAATGTCTTTAACCGTATGACCCACCTCTAATAAGATCGGCGAAATATTAACAGTCATTTGCGTTGCACATAAGCAACTAAAAATAATGCTTTGAAATGCGTTTTGAGAGCCCAAAATAAACGACTAAAATATTGCCATAAAAAAGTTTTTAAAGCCCAAGTTGTCTCTACACTGCGAAAAATAGGGGGTAGGTTTTCCTACCTTTAGGAGTGTATCATATAGTCAACCCTTAGGGTAAAATTATCACATTTTATATGAACGTTATGTTTTTCTATCCTTGTGGTTCCCACCTTAGGATAGGTTTTTCCAACGTTTAAGGGTATAAATTTAAGCTTTGCGGGTAGGAAAAAACTAGGATTTTATGCTCTGTTTATAGGACTATACCTTCTATTGTATTATTTTATGGTAGATTTGATCCAAAAAATACATATGTTTAACTATTCGCATACCAGAATAATGTGTATTTTTGCGTAAAACACTGATAAAAAATAAAGACTGCATGGCTGGCATACAGCAATACATAGTTGACTTTATGGTTAATGACAAAAATGTATAACTGCAAGCTTTATAACATGTGACAAAATTGTCCCCACATATGGCTTTAAAAACGGTGTGATTATTTATTGTCTAGGGTTTAAACTGACACAGTATAATATAACAAAGCAACCAAAAATTATAAAAAAATGGTAAAGTTTCAACAAGTTACAAAAAAAACTGATCAAATGCTAACACAAGTGAGCAATTGACTACAGGCACAGTTTCTCACTAATACATAACAGCACCAGACCAACAGCAAAAAGTTAAAAATATACACAATAATGATCACTGATTAAATACTATTACTGATGACAGAGTAGCTACAAAGTACAAAAAAAAATTCAAAGTTTTTTGGCTATAACTTTTTCTGAAGTTGCACAGAATTTCTTAAAAATTTCCTGAAATTTTCCGGTTTAAAAATTGTCTGAGTATTTCAGGTTTTCCAGACATGTGACAGCCATGGACGAGTAATTTAAATACCAGTGAGTAATTTGCCACAGTCCCAGCGTCGGACTAATTGCATTACTGCACCAGACAACTGATCGAGCAATCGAGCAGTTTTTGACTAACAGTCAGGACCAACAGAATATCACTAAACCAACAGATCAGGCATAGTCACAAATATAACAAACAATAAAAAACACTGATCAAACACTAATACAGGGTGGGCCAAAAATGACCCAGCTTGTTTTTGTCAAAACTTTGTTAAATTTTCATTAAATTTGCTAATTTTTTGGCACGCGAATAGTCAAGACAATAGAATTATGTAAAATACGCTCAGAGTCCATCTCACCTAACTTATGTCAACGCATTACCATGTAAAATATAAATGCTCTAAATTGTTGCATAATGCTGACTCGTTGTGCGTGAACAAGTTCAAACAATTTAATTTAGCACATAAACTAAAATGAGATTTATTCAACAAAATTATAAGTTTATGTAACAAGTTGCTTTCAAACTATTAGAATTTATGCATGCCATAAGTGTACACTGTACACAATGGTTTAGACGTGAAGCCATGGCTGATAGCGGCATTAACGATCAACTGATTAAACTTCACAGCACTCATTCATGGATTAGATGTGTTTTGAGCTTCTCAGTCAGCTATTTTGTTGTCTGCTATTTTCGGCGTGAACATCTAATACCACCAAATTATTAAATCATGTGGCACTCTCTAAGGAATTGATGACGAAAGGTGAGCAATCTGCTGCTGATAATCACTGCGTAATGTAGCAATTTGGAACATCTGCGTTTTGCACTGCGTTGACATAAATTATGCGAAGTGGAAAATGAGTGTACCTCACACAATTTTGTCATCTTGGCCATCCACCTGCCAAAAATAAGCAAATTTAGTGAAGATTTGATGAAGTTCTAACAACAACAAGTTGAGTCATTTCTTTGGCCCACCCTGTACTGATGAGTAATTGCACAACAGCAACAGACAACTGATCGAGCACAGATTCCGACTAACAGAATATCACAAAACCAACAGATCAGACATAGTCAGGAATATAATACACAATAGAAAACACTGATCAAACACATATACTGATAAGTAACTACAGTCACAGCTTCGCACTAAGTGCACAACAGCACCAGATCGAGCACAATACCGTTGAAATCTGCGTTCAATGCTAAAACTTTCGTATGCAGCTTTTCCATGTCTATCTCAATTGATTTAGGCACAATTCGCTTTTGAATTGTGTCTTGCAGCCCGAAATCGCCAAAAAAATCCATAAAACTTCTGTTTCAGCGTTCAAGGTCATCCAAGGTCGATGAATTCGGTGGCAATCGAGAACCAGTGTACAACTTCCTATTATCTATCTCGCACTGTTTCTGAGATATGGCAACTTGCTGTCTAAAAATCGCATTTTTTTCTACCCCCTCTCATTTAACGCTCCTGCTCGAGGTGACCCTTTTCCGAAAAGCTTTATGAATCCTGAAACTAGAGTTTTCCAGGCAGCTGTTGGTGTAGATTTGGTGATCTTAACTAGCACCATTTTGACTGATTCACCCGTGTGAGAGACAGACAGATGGATAGACAAAATTGCGATGGCGAAGATGCGCTGAAGCAGTAGCTGCTTTTGCATGTAAAAACCGAATCAAATCAAAATATCTGAAACAATTTAATTTGGTTTGCATGATATCACGCAAACTCTGGCACATGCAGCAAAAACATGCGCTACTCACCGTCAAAGTTAGTCTGACATTTTGACAATAAAATATTTCAAACTATGACACAACTTAATGCCTGTTAGTCGACATTAACTACAAAACAAGAAATTTGAACTAATGCTCACGAGACGCGCGAAAGCCTATAGCAGATCTTGTTCGCAAACTGTCAGTCTATTTTCAGCCATTTCATCGCAGTTTATTCTTAAAGTGTGCGCCGCAGCCAAAGATCGAAAAATGAATAAAAACCGCCTAATTTTGAAAGTTCGGGTTTTTTTCAACTCGTCGATGTTGATACGACTAAAAAGCTAGTCGCTAGTGCTTGTTGTTTTAAGCAGTATACCCATGCCTATCTGCAACGGTTTTCACGAAAGACAGGCCAACAACGGTAAAATAACGACTTTTACGGGTTACCGCTGTTTGATGCCCTCGTGCGCAGCTTTCTTTGAACCTAGAGAATCAAGACTTGGACCACCGAAATTTATGTTTAATGTTCAAAAATTTATATGCAGTTTTTTCATGTCTATCTCAGTTGATTTTAAAAGGCAATTTTCAGAGCCCAAAATGCACACAAAATGTTTTTAGCCTTTACATCGATCACTCTGCCTTAAGCTTTCTTGCTTATTTTTTGGAAGAAGTTGAAGAAGGTGTAAGTAGAAAAAAGGGTGAAAAACAAGAACCTCAAATGCGCCTCCAAGAAAATTTCTGGCTACACTTATGTAACTGATTCAATAAACGTTTGGCAGCAAAACCAATCTATCAATAAAATATTTCACCCTATGGCACAACTTAACAACTGCTGGTCGACATTAGTTAAATCACTGATCATAAAGGCACATACAGCAACAACAACTGATCCTGAAAAACAAATCTTTGGATTGTGTGTTTCTGTGTCTAACCATGCCAAAAACTGAACCAGATTAAACCGAAAAAATATTAGGGAAACTTGTGCTACAGTACTGCTTAGATGCATTATGTATGCACATGATATCAAAAATAACGCAGACTGCTTTATATGCTGACCGCTGTAATAGTCCAACTATTCGTTGGTCGATGTGTTTCGAAACTAAGCCTAGAAAAAGCTATTTTAACTGACAAGAAAAGTGTAAAAAAAAGGTAAAGCCATCTAATAACAGGCGGTTAACCACGGAAACGAAGTCTTCGGTTTTCAAAAATTGGTTTGGTTTAGTTTTTAGAAAACCAAAATTTTCAATAGATTCTGCACACTCTTAGGTTTCAAAATGCATAAGAAGCACATTTTGTTTTCCTGACCCCTTTCACTGGTGCTTTAGATCATTATTTTAGGCATTTCAGAAAAGAAGAAAAAAATAAAAGGGAGGTGGAAAGGAGGGACTCAGAGAATCTTTTAAATCAAATCTTAATAATAAAAAAGTTTTTGCAGACGCTGCTGCTCTTTTATTCGCTGCTGCTTGCGTTCGTTGAAAACCTTTGTTTTGATCAATGGTATTCGCGCAGACTCCTCCACGTTCAGCAGAATGGTTGGATGCATCTGCACGAAGGGCCTCACCTCCTTGTGCCCTGCAAAATAAGACAACATATCTGATCAGCATCACAGTGCTGCTGGCCACTAGATAATAATATTGAAAACGCCTATTATTCCATTAATAACAGCTCTCTGTTAAATTGGTTAAAGAAATAAGCATAAAATAGCAAAAAAACGGAGCTTCGGAAAAAGTGTGCAGCAATTAGTGGCTTCAGCACTATTAAAAGCATAAATAAAGCCAAGAGCCCACCGGGGCACTATTGCATCGTGAGACCATGCTAACGCCCACTGTTGGCGTAGCTGCACTTTTTAAATATTTATGACATCTATACTGTGCTCACTACAGTTAACTTGATATTTGTAAACATAAGTTGGTACCACTCGAATGATGAATCTAGATCACAATTGTTGGTGTCTTAGAAATATCTATCATCAAAATATAAAATAAGCAAGCATAATTCTGATAAAATCGGTAAAGTCCTAACATAAGCAATTGTCAAAATAGCATTTAAAACGTTTTTGGTGCAAACAAATGTTTGAATTAACTTGGATAAATTCCAATAGACAAAGCTTTTTGCTGGAGACGGCAAATAACATCAACGCAACTGTGTGTTTAGTTGTTTCAAAGTTTTCAAAAAATACAAAAAAATAAGCCTGTGCATAGAATAAACTATAAGCTATAAGAAAACGCATAGCAACTAAAGTCATTGGTTATTACTGAAAACTTTTACTTTAGTTGAAGAATATCAGCACCTGTCTTTGTCCCTGAGTAATATTTTCAAACTTAAGGAAAACAATTTTTACTAAAGACCTCAATGTCAGTCATTATTTGCATATATTGCACTTACCAGCAAAGGGCCCTGGGTGCCGATATCATTTGCCATAATATATGGCAAAAATAATTAAGCACAGATGATGTGTCGGTGTCTTTTCACCGAAAGTATGATCACCCTGCACAAATAGCACAAACATAATAAATTAGTCATAATTTCACAATTTGCTATTATTTAAAATGCATAAAATTACAATTCCAGATATACAATCAGCCAAAAAATGGAATATTTTTGTGTATGGCATAACCTCATTGAACTACGCTTTTTTCAGTAACTTCTAGCACCTTACAATGAAAGAAAATCAGAATCGAATTGTCTATCTAAAAGATGAACTGTACTATCCCTATGATCTGTTTTACTCAAAACAAGTGTAGTGTGGTGTTAATGGCTAAGTGAGAGACAAGATCAGTCACTGAAATAAGCCTGTTGTCATCTAAAATTTAAAAAAAATGTAAAAACTATTAAGTATCCGTAACCGATAAACAACGAATTATAGCAATTAGGCAAATAGCTGACCACCAGTAAAAATAAAACAACATCCATTTGACGCAGAGATGACCTAACTGTTCACCGTTGTTAATTCATTTGCATCTTCCTGAAAAACATAACAAAATATACGTCATATCTCAAATGCAACAAAATCTGACATTTTATATCATCATCAAAATCTACAAGTTAACCAACCCTTAGGACGCAATGGCATATTTTGGGGTAACCTGCCATGACCCATTCTCATTAAAATGTGTAGAATTTTGTTTTCTAAAATATTGCAATTTCCGCATCAGTTAACAAAATACTTCAGCATCTGGTTTATTAGATGGCCTATTGTTTTAAATATGCCAATGTTATGATGCAACATTCACAAAAATTTACAGCTAACCATCAATTATGTTTGCTGCTAGAAGAAAAAACAATATGACTTAAATTTTGAAACAGGTCTCTTCTGTGCATTATCAGATGCAAATATAAATTTTGGCATAAAATGCCTTTCTGAGAATCCAATTACATAACAATGCGTTTGTGGGTGTACGGACATTTCATCACGCGATAGTTAATCACGCGACAATTAATCACCGACATATAATCACTTAACAATCATCACGCGACATAATCAGTTACACACGTGTTTAACTGTCGGGTGATTATATGACGCGTTATTAACTGTCCAAGTGATTATATGTCGGTGATTAACTCTCGCGTGATTAAATGTCGGATGATTAAGTGTCACCAAACCGCGTTTGTAAACCGGGCTGTGCCCGGGCCTTGCTGAGGGAGCTTGCAGCTCTCCCAAGTTTTCCTAGTGTCACGTGCTACTCCCGTGACGAGCGAGATCGTACATTGTTTTAGGGGTAAACTACCAGGCCTAACAGTTAATAGCATAAATAAATTTAAAATCGCACACAGGCAGCAAAAGTTAACAGATTTTCTTAAAATCAGAACGGACAGACAAGCAACGAAAATAAACAAACACACAATAATCAAAAAAACAGTGCTAGAAACTAGAAACAGTTCTCACGAACACAACGACCTATGTCAGCGACAGATCGTGCTAAGCACCTAAACAGCTGGTGATAACGAGTAACGCTACAAGCTTAGCAGAGTAAACGACTGTCAAATTCTATGTTATACATTCACGAACTGTAACAAGCAACTAAGACGCACGCACCAATGACAAAACGTCATAGATACGCCAAAGTTTAAGACTCGGCTACGTTAACTCAAACACGGAAGAAGGCACACTGTAAGGTGTACAACAATGCAAAATAACTTACGAAAACAGTTTCCCGCAATGACGGCAACCGGGAAAAGTCCTCGGCGACGGCAGCTCTCCGAATTCACAACGACCAGAGCAGCAGCGACGACGCGGCAGCGTCGTTTCTCCCGGCGTCTTCCCGACGGCGGAGTAGCACCCTATAGTTCACAGAGTCAACGTCCCAGTATCAGCGACGCGACTGAGACGGCGGCGTCGTACAACAGCGACAGCAGGACGGCAGCAGTCCCGAATCGAGTCCTCGCGATCCCCGGATCGTTTCAGACGGCTCCTGGACCGATGGCGCCAGCACACAGCTCCAGACCAGCTCAATCAGCTCCCAGACTGATTCAGACGATCTCCTCTCGTCTCAGACCAGTTACCTAACAACCGATCACAAAATAATAAATCAAACTGTCGACACACAGTTTAGCATACCGCTGCACAACGAAATCTGTATCGAGAGATATCCCAAACCGTGATATACGGGGTTATATCACATACAGATAGATTCACACTGTACCGAAATATACACAATAGTTCCAAGCAGCTATATAATTGTTTTACTAACGATACCAAATAATCGACAAAACTAGCAATTATTTAATTATCAGACAAGGTAGGAAAAATTTAACTCACTGCTTTCAGCGGCAAACGTAGATTCACAACGAATCTTGCCAGACAACTTCTGGCAACTCACGGCTTCACTCAGAATCACTGACGACTAAGCCTTTATTCCAGTGCCGGAATCCGTTCTTCGGCCAACTGGATATACAGCCAAAACACGTGGCTTTCTCACGCTATATCAAATAGCGGTCTTAACTCTACCGAGTCAAACGTACGACTGAAGCAGCCAACACAAAGGCTAAACTATTTCAAGAATTGGTCCAGTAAACTTCGCGCGTATTACACGCCCGAGACAAGTTTATCGCGTCTCACGTACGCTAACCGCGGTCACAGGCATAAACGGGAGCACAAAACAACGTGTGTGCATACGGCCAACTACAGGGCGATATAAAAAATTACGAAACACCACAAAACACGCAAAGAAACAAATCGCGTCATAGAAACTAATGCGAACATCGCACCTATCTTAACTAGAAGAACCACAAATTAATAAAGGCTGAAAAACAACCGTGACAGCTAGCTAGGTTTTTTATGAGAGCAGCGCAAGAAAGAAATAGCGGAAAAAATGAAAAATTCGCGGCAGGGGTTAAAGTGAGGCTGACCAGCGCCGTTAGTCTGATTAAAAAAACAATTGAGGGGTTCCGTGGACATACCAGGTATGTCGACATACCTGGTATTTGCTGGAAACTGCATATTCGGCTTTAGCACAGTCCGTACTATCTACCTGTGCAAAATTCTGAATAAAAATGTTAAAATTAAGACCCCCTTATTTTTTAATAACCTGGTATGTTGCTGGATTTTTCGCACTTTTGTGCTGATTTTCCATTATAAACCAGACAATTTAACTTACATTGTTAGTTGCTGTTTTATGGAGTGTTCAGCGGCAACAAACTTTTGACAGCTACTTCACACTGAGATGCGGGATAAATGAAACAGCAAGTTAGATCAGCAACAATCCTGCTGCCAGACAAGACAGCATGCGGTATACTATCCAGACCGGATACAGTGGGTTTTGATTTGTGTAGTGTTTGAAATATTTCTATCTCAGTGGTGGTTGATCTTCTCTCATAAGCAGTAAGTTTGCGATGAAAAAGATAGTATTTAGCATTAGCAGATACGTGCATAATGTTCATTCAATGACTGCTGTTATTAGTCCATGAGTGCGAGAGCGGCTACGTCCTGTTAATTGCCCAACCTTGTCCCACATTGCACGATAGTTAATTACATGCTTTACTCTAAAGATCAACACAGTTAAATCAAATAATCGCAGTACCGATTCTACGAGCTAACGCATCCGCCTTTTCAATATATCATAACCAAATTAGTCTGATTTTTGCGCAACAGTAATTTAACAGCAGGCGACTTAAGGTCATGATCTGCTGAGGTAATAGTAACAGACTTCTGTAGATAAAACTGGTTCCTAAACGCCAAAGCCATGTATTGCAATGACAATTGCAAAAAATTTAGCTGTCGCTAGGATAGCCGACCCTAGGTCTAATGATTGTCAGTGGCCTTGAATGTCATCCAAGGTCAATGATTTCCATCTAATCTGACAGGACGTATGCCATTTCCTATTAGTGATTAATAGCAATATTTTTTTACCCTAGTCTATTTAACCTCCAATTTGATCATGTTTCCCTTAGAGTAGATCGGAAACATTTTGCTTGCCCGAGTTTTACAAACATGGCTAATAAATCATGCAAAAAAATTTTTTACGCCTTACCCGGTAGCCAGGTGACATGCGTTACAGACAGACTGACGGAGAGATAGACAGGGTTGTTAGCAATACTGGCTAGAAGTATTGCAAAGAAAAAGTATTGCAATACAGATTGCAATACGTTTTTTAAGTTAGTATTGCGATACTACTGCAATACTTTTTGCAATACTGCACTATCCGCTCCTCCAAATAAATTTTGATTTTTCCTGCTGTGTAACATTTTTTCTATATTTTGGTTTGACTGCCAAATAACGTAGTTAACCCAGAATTTAAACAATAAACAAGTTTTGTTGCCATGTTACATGTATTTATCATTTCGTTTTTTTGCGCGATCGAACAAAAAAGAAGCCAATTTTTTGCGTAATTAAACAAAATCTTTTTTTGATTCAAGTGTATTTTTTATCAAAAAGTATTGCTTCCAAATACTGCAATATTTTAGCACTAAAAGTATTGCAATACCACATGCAATACTATACATGCAACCAGTATTGCAGTAATACCTGTTGCAATACTAAGAAGTATTGCAATATTTATTGCAATAATTGCAATACTGCAATATCCACAACCCTGCAAATAGACAGACCACAACCATGCTAATAGCTCGAGCGTTACTTAAGTAGGGTCGGCTAAAAACGATCAAACTTTGCAAAGTTTGCACGCACATCGATGTCTTTGTTAACTGTATAAAAAGCGTTTCAGCAAAGCTCATGTAACTGGAGTTTTGTGAAGATGGTCTCTTTCGCTATGTCTTCACAGCATTATATATATATATATATATATATATATATATTATTCAATAACGTCATAGTAAGCAGAGTATGTAAAATACAGGGTGCGGCAAAAAAAGTAGCCCCCTAAAGTTTTTCGCCGTTTTTTCAGCAACCGCGTGGAATTTTAATTCGAAATTTTACACATTTATTTTCTGAAGCCTGCTAAACAAAATTTGATTCTGCTAAAAAATGACAAAGTTATAGATTTTTTAACATGACCGTTTACCGATTTTTCAGCATTCAAAAAATGTTCTGGTTTCAACGCCAATTTAATAACATCGTTGAAACAACACAGTTAACTAATGATCAAATGCCAGAATTCCATTGTCAAAGCAAATGTTTGAAGTGTTCACCATTAGCTCAAAGCAACAACAACAGCTTCCAGTCGTTTTATTTGAGAAATCTTTTACAACCTTGTCGATCGGCCCCTGTGGCAGGTTGCCCCAGATAACCTGAAGCGCTTGCTTGAGTTCAGCGATTGTCTTTGGCTTTGTTTTAAGCTTGCGGTAAGCTTCCAACATTGCACCCCACACATGATAAACCATTGGGTTCATATCCGGCGAATTTGGAGACCACTGGTCTTTGGTGATGAAATCTGGACAATTGGTCCGCAGCCAGTTCTGTGCGCTGCGCGGCGTTGCGCGATACGTGCGTGCTGGCGCGCCGTCCTGCTGGAAGATGAATCCAGTGGGCAGTCGGCGATTGCTTTAAAGGAAGGATAATTTAATGATAATTTATAAACAATATAAATTGTTG
>Ga0209367_1003953_pt1 | contig 20322 bp, 12 predicted proteins | sample WorMetLIZISLAND2_FD_187412 | JGI IMG/M metagenome (GOLD analysis project Ga0209367, IMG submission 187412) | Marine gutless worms symbiont microbial communities from Max Planck institute for Marine Microbiology, Germany - Olavius geniculatus... ...
TATATATATATATATATATATATCTAAGAATCAGCTGACCAAATTTAGTGCAGTTTAAACATGTGCTTGTCTTCTCTAGGAGATTGGGGGCTTCGGACCCTTGCTCCTTTGTCTACGCCACCGGTGCTAGGAGGTGAGTAAGAACAGATCGTGTCGCACTCGCGCGTATCTTCCTTCCAGTCCTCAGTGTCAGTGCTTGCTGCTCACGCACTGCGGCCACTGAGACCATGCTGTCCGGTGCATAGAGTCGTCGACGCAGACCCTAGGGTCGGTCAGTCGTCGTGACTCTGGGTGGTCGGTCGTTCGGTCGGTCGGTTCAGCTCGTGTGCGGTCGAACGCATCGGCGATGTACGAGTCGACCACAGCGAGGTTTCGAATTCAATTTTACGCCGTTTGCGCCGCTCGGCGGCGTCCAATCATTGAATTTAGACGTCGCCATGAACAACTCGCTCACATGGACTCGGCACCACCAGCAGCACCGGCAGAATCAGCCTGCGCAATGCGCAGTGAATCTTAACAACGCTCAGAGTCAGTGTTGGCAAGACCGCGTGCTAACACTCATCCCTGCACTGATGCAGTCCAGTCCACTTAGTCCAAGTCCAGTGAGTTTGACGCACTGGCAGAGCCAGGATCTGGATGTGGGGGCACTTGAGGGGTAAAGCAGGGTCAGAAAGGGTTTGTGGAGGGGCTGTGCTTCCCTCTCTAGAAAACTTTTTGCTTTTTGTGTGCTAAAAAGCTTTTTGTGCATTTTTTGCACTATTTTAAGTAACTGATTAGGTCCTAGTGAACACGCGCCCCAGTGCCCCGCCCCTTTCCTTATATCTACGCCAGTAGTTTATCGAGACAGAATGTTCGTATATTTCGTAAGCTATTCACAATTTCAGCATGCGGCGAGAAACAAGTTCAACAACAAGTTACGTAATGCGCAAATGTTTTTACATTTAACCACTTCTTATCTTCTGCGCAATCGTGCTAAAAGTCTTGCTTAAGACAAACATTTGACAGACGTGCAAGTTTAGGGGCATATTGTACATGCCACTGGTTATTCTTGTAAGTGATTATTTTTTAATTGAATGAATGATTTGATGAATTAATATAAAAAAATAGTTCTTACAACTTGTTTTTCAGGTAAGCAGGGCCTAAGTGAAGATATCGTACAGATGGCGATGACAAAAATGGCCATACTAATAACTTGATCTGCGAAAAGCTGGTGATGTCATTATAAAATTGCCGTAAGAATTCGTTCCGTGGTAGAGTGTCATCATCACTCTATTAACTCCGGTCATATATAGACTCGCTGTACACATTCGAGCGGGTCTTGATCGTAAACCGGGTCAGTCGATCGCCAAAAGGAGTTATAATTGGCGAGGCTGCGGGGGTGAATGCGAGTTTGCGATTATTGGCTTCTCCTCGTGCGGGGCTGCTTTAGCGTCCCATTAAATCGTGCGTCGTCGTCCCGGCGTCGGCAATTGTAAGCTTGCATCGCCGTCAGTCGTTACTCAGTGCCGGTGTCGCATTAAAATGTCTCCTCAATGAAAAATCCGCCCGGGGAGACATAATCACGGATTTGATATGTCTTCCGATAAAAAAGTCTCCTCATTATAGGATCGTTCCCAGAAAAGTTTCCCCCAGTCGACAATTTACCGGCAAAAAGTCCGCCCCGCCTGGCAGCTCGGGCAAGACGGTTTTTACCCGTAAATTGTCGGTCGTAGGAGACTTTTCTGGAGGGGGGGATCCTATAATGGAACACCGGCCAGGATCCCATCCACACCGACGCCGTTCGCTTCCAGTCTCCACAGCCGCCCGGCTTCGCTAACCGAAAAATCAATCACTGTCGCGATGCGCCAACGATGAATCTGCCTTAATGAAGCCGGCACCGCGGCGACCGATTACCCGGACTCTGGTCCTGGGACCCGCGGACCCAGCCCATGGTTGGCGTCCCGCCCCGGACCTCATCGACCCGATGGCGAGCCGGTCTGCCGTGCGATCGGCACGCTCGGCGCTGCCCGGCCACTGGCTTAGCAAATCTATTGGACGGTCGGTCCGTCGCCGTGACTGACCAGATAAATCTGAGGCAAGTCCGACTCTGTGTGTGGTCCTAGGTCTGACCTACCGCGCGCCGCAAGCACCGGCCAAGAGTAATCACTGCTCGACCCTCTCTGCCAGGCAATACGGCACCAAGCCAGCAGCGGCAGCAGCAGTTTCAAGATCGCGCGACAGCATAGCAAGCGTCGCGCGCCGCGCAATCACCGACAATCCGCAGAGTATTTTTGCCGCTTCGTCCACTTCTCAGCTTCCCAGAAAACAGATTTCTCAACGAGTTCGATAATTTCTGACTTGTCGCTCAAGCAGTAATTGGACTTCAGTTTCAGCGAAGTGGTATAGGCAGGCCTACACGCTGGTCGATCTAACGACATCGATAGCGTGAAACTTTGGGGTCTAAGCCGGAATAATGATTTCAACTTAACGGAACTGCGGCTGGATGCGGACGTGAATTTCTAGCGTCCGCGCTGCTGCGTTGTGGCCCGGTGCCGTATATCGGGGGCGTGCGGTGGTGCCGGAGGGCTTCATCGATTCCCGGAGGTTATGAAGAATTAGCCTCGAGAGCTTTGCCGCTCCGGCCACTCGCCTCGCACACAGTTCGCAGGATTTGCACCGCGACCGACTGACGCCTCCGCATGCATCGCAACTAAACCAGTGAATGGACCGAACGATTGCTTTTAGGTCCAGTGCCTTTCACTTAGTCTCCGGGGCACTAGTACGCACGTGCATGAGCCGCATACGTCGCTATGCGACAGCTGCACTTTCTCAAAAATACCTCGAAACATTACAGTCTGGCAATGCCTGCAGTGCACGCGCCTCAGCATGCAGACGACAGACAGACAGATCACGCTATGAAAAATATGTACCAATAAGCGGAATCGTTTGCGCTGCAAGATGAGGTTCCGCCAAATGATGACAACAAGTTTTATCTAGGCCTACAAAGCGCCGAAAAAACAAGACAGCAGAAGTAGGCCTGGTAGGCGTTTCAGACGACATCGAGAGAACTATGTCTTCAGTACGTAGTCGCTTTAAACGACTGCAGTCGTCTGCGGAGCAAAATTATCTAGACCGACGATTTAGAGTGGGGTTTAGTGGCAACTATGACATGTATAGGGGCCTAGAACACAGCAACAATTGCTGAGAAGTCTAAAAGACTGTGAAAGTTCTGCTGGCCAGCAGAACTTTCACAGTCTTTTAGACTTCTTTGGCCGGGTATGGGGTAAAGCTCAAAAAACATATAATTTTAAAAATAGGCTATTTATAATTATAACGTTAAAACTTGCAACACTGCATGTCAGGATAAGCCTACTCTTGCCCATAACTACGATTGTGTGTAAAACCAACAAGTAATTTGAGCAAAGCTCATGAGACGCGCGACAGCCTTAGCAGTTTCTGTCTGCAGGTTGTCCAACTTGTCTTGGCATGAAAAGAGCCAGAGGGCACTTTATCATTACCAAAAAATTTTCCTGGGGACAGCCGGGGACAAGGGCAAGGGCATGGCGCCGCCCATGTTTCGTAAGCCTATATAGCTCGCACCGTTTTGATACAGTGTGACAGACGGACGGACACCTAGACGATGGCTAAGACGCGCGAAGCATTCTGCTGTCGCGCGTAAAAACTAAAATACGTTTTATCAAAAGCTGCATGTGTCTTATAGCCGAAAACAGTCTACTGAACGTAGAAATAAAACCTATGGAAAAAGATAGATACTGCATTACAATACTTGTTGACACGTGTGACACTTTTGCGGCTGTAACGTGTAGGCCTATACTGCTAACAACATTGTTCAACCATCATAATTTTTTGCTCTGCAAGCAGAAAGTTACTCCTTAATGTATTCATTTATTTAAAATTGACAAAATACAACGTACTTTGTGCAAACTTCATACCATAATGCGTTGTGCAATAAACGGTTATAAATAATAACAGCCATTTCAAAATTAACACTATCGTCGCAAAATGACCAACGTTACTTAGACAACAGTAGGCTACTGTACAGTTCAGTGAGTCCACCGCATTTATTTCAATACTACAGGGTGGGCCAAAAACCATTTTTGGTACGCTTTATAACTTCACCAAATATTAATCGATTAAAAAAAATTTTTTACTGTCGGAATCAGGTGAAAAGTTGCAATAACATTGTCACTATCGATCCCACCACGTCTCAAGTATGTCGCTACACTACCTTGTAAAATGTAAATGTCTTAAAAGCAACAGTTGAAAGCAAGACGACTTCTATACCAGCACATTTTAAGAAATTAACAACAGAAAATAACCTGTTCGATCACTGATGTCTCAATTATTGTCTAAAGTAACTGTCACATCCTGCTGTTTTTACATCAAATGTTCAATATGTTAGCTCTGTTGCTAAACAAGCCGGCGACGCCACTGTACAACGACGCGGTCAGCGCAATGCTGCAACGTTTGCCGTTTGCCCCACTCTCGTAGTTACAAAATTCTTTGCAAACAGATAGAACTTTCCAGAAATACTGATCAAATGCGAATGAGTCAGTGACAATGTCGCCATGCACAGGCAGAGAAAAATGTACAAGTAAGCAAAATGTTTTAGAAAGCAGGTCTTGGCCTTAAAGACAGAACGCCGTGTCGTGGTGTTTTCATAAGACACATTAGAGTGTATAAGTGTGTAGCGACACACTTCACGTGTGGTGAGATCTATAGTGATTAGTGTTATTACAAGTTGTCTCCTGATTCTGACAATGAAATAATTTTAAGAAACGATTAATGACGTACAAAAATGGTGCCAGTTTTTTGGCCCACCCTGTAGGCCTACAGACAGTATTGATTCAATGGCGTGAAACGCGTGATTGATGTATTCTTGAAATGACTTTTTCGGTCTTTCCAAACTGGACCAAATCCTTTCGAGCCAGTTTTATCGATCATTTTTATTTTATGTTTGGGCAGACTTTACTCGCTTCTGATTTAGCGAAAAATTTGTCGAATTACTATGTACCTTTACCATATTCTCTCGGTGTGTATCATGTCGCAATATCAGTGGCGGATTCACTCTATAAACTGGTTGCATCTTAAAGCAAGTGAAAATTTTGCATGAAAATGCATTAAGCCTATTTTTGCCTACAATTTTTAAAAATTATTAGGGGAGGGGGCACAGCTCTTTCCCCAGACCCCACTCTCTACCTATCTTTTTTCCTATTCCAAATTTCTGGTTCCGCCACTGCGCAATGTGAGCCAACTGTATTTCTGACGCTATGTAAGATAGCAATTCGGCACTAAATCATTTTGCATTTTTATTGCAAATCAAACAGCCGCATTAACATTAAGCTTAACATTAAGCCTATTCTCTTGTAGTTCATCGTCAGTGGCGGCGTCAGAGGAATGGCCACTGCAGCGGTCATGATCACAGCACTTCATTAAATCGAGTTTTTAAGTGCTCTCTGGAGTCTCTTGAACGTTCTTTCTATCGCGCTGCGCATGAACATTGGACTGTGTGCTGAACAGTGAACAATAAATGCTTGTCAGCTTTCGGCCAACTTTGTACTGGCGATACGTATATATATATTCCTGGGATTTTTGGTGCACTCTGCGTTTGTCATCACCGACTCATCTCCGTGCTCATTTGCATGCAGTCGATCATCGGCTTTGAGACGAATTTCATCAGTGAGACTCTGTCTGTCAAACTATAGGCCTACAAAATGGAAATGCTCGGTTGAACACATCGCTTTACAGTCACGTGAACCACCCTGCGAAGTGGAAATTTACAGCCAGCATTTTCCATAGATCTTTGAGGTAGTTGGTCAGATTCTCAGTCACAGTAATGCGAACAGAGAAGCAAGTGAATTCACTCGCTGTAGCTTAGCGTAAAATGCCGTCGTCTGTGATGCGGTCAGCTGTAAATCTAAGACCAATCGTGCACTAGTGGTCCGGTCGTCGTCCATATGCGGACCTCCGGTCATCGATTGGTTTTAACCCTCGAAACCACCCAGACACTAGCAAAAAACAGTGCAGGGCGAATTTTACAACGGTTAAACTGACCCTTAAGTTGGCGCATAGTATCTATAGTAGGCCTATTTGCGCTCAGATTTTACAGCCAGTTTTTAGAGCAACTTTGTTGCCTTACTGTCTATACGTGTATTATTAAGTAAGTAAGTACGTGCATATTTAAATGCACAATGTCAGCCAGTGGCCGAATCTGAGGCACTATCAATCAATCAATCAATCAATCATTAACTTTATTCTATTCTAGCAGGCCTACAGTTTTTGTCATGGTGTTATATGATAAATAATTAGGAACTAATGACGATGGCCTACTATATGCCTCTTATGCAGCCAGTTTCATTTCAGATGATTGTGTTCAGTGATTAGTGAGGCCATTGACTGACAAGTGTTCAAAGGGTGAATGAGTAGGCCTACAGCGAAGCACAACAGTGCGGCGTGACGCATGCCGGTTCGGCGCTAGTCCGTGACATCACAGCTAAACAGGTTCTATCGCAGATTATCACCTCCGTAACCGCTGCTTCTATTTCTGGATCCAGTAGCTTCTATCCCCCCAAATCTGGAATTGAAATTGGGCGCAAAGTCCCCCTCCCGTTCTGGGCTCAGGTTCCCCCCATTTCTGACTCGAGTTTTCCCCTCTATTTTGGGCTTCTTCCGCCTCTAGGCAGCAAGTTTTGTTACGGGTGTTGTTTGCCTAGTGAAAAATAGGAAGAAAATAAAAAATAGGAAGGGAAGTTTAGTTGAAGGTGTAGATTGAAAAGCAAGGGGAAGGAAAAACAGAATGGCGAATTTTGTTAAGGGTATAGTTTGCCCAGTGAAAATAGGGGGTAAGTTTTGATCTGCAACCTTATCAAAACTCCACCTATTTTTCACTGTGCGCAGGCTACGCCTACCAGGTATAGGGATAGAAGCCACTCATTGCGTCAACGTGTAAACAGCCATCGAAGCGATCTAATTTAGGCTAATTCCTTCATAACGAAATGGTCTGGCTATGAGTAAGCCACTAGATCGATGCGCCTTTGATTCGCCCGCGACGTTCTGGCGCAACACAAACGTGTTTTGATTGACGGATTGACAGTAGGCCTATACTGGCCGATCTTGAAAATTCTGTCATGACGGACAAAATTGCAGTAGCGATTACTGAAGATCAGATAGTATCTCAAGCATCACTAGATAGGCCTATATTACTCAAGGTAGTGTAGCGACGCCGAAGCGTTATAGGTTAAATGTTTAATAAGACTGAGATCTGGAGACTAACAAAGGCCAACGTTATCTTGCATTTAGGAGACATCGATGGGAACGCGATGTCAGTTTGGCCGCACACAGGCCTACAGTGAAAATTTTGATCAGGGGGTCCAAAATTAAGAAATAACACCCAAAAATTGTATGAATGGTACACCAGCGGACAAAAAAGCTTGGCTCATACGCTACGTTACAGTGCCAGTAATAGAAAATGTACACACTGACAATCAACGACGATTAACCGTAATAGTTGCTTTATGCAAATCATCTATGTAGTTCATACATATGGCAATTAATTATTTTATTTATCATAACAAATCTGTCACTGTTGTGCTACAAGCCATTTTGAGTCTCAGCTTTGTGTAACGCTTTACGATAGATAACCTGTGAACTCTGTAGTGCAATGCAGTTTGCATCAAATTCAATGTAATATCATCCAACTTTTTCTTTTAATAAACCAAAAGCACAATGTAATTGATAATGACTATAGTAGCAGAGCGCAACAAAAAAGCGCCACTGCAGTGCGAATGCAAGCATCACTATTACAGCATATGAATAAGTAATCACTAAAATTAGCAGGGCTGAAATAAAGCCTGTCGTCTTTTCATCCAAGTATAATATTGTATGTAACATACCATGGATATGTCACACCAGATCAGTGACAGCAAGATTTGATAATAGGGGAAGTCTGAACCCTTTTCTCTTTCCCTCGAATCTTCTATTTTCTCCCTTCACAGCCCCTAAAATCCATCCCCTATATCAAGCTCAAAGCCAAAAAATTGTGGCAGGTTCACTCAGTAGGTCCAAAGAGAGGAAGACTGCCAAACACACTGAAAAGTCAAAAACAATACATTACACTACATAAATGATAGAATATGCACAAAACTCGCTTCATTAAAAATGGTTAAAACAGAAAGACCTATATCAACGATACCATCTAACTCATCAATGTGCTCTCTGGTACACCAGCTGCAAAAACCTAAAACTTGGCCCACACGTCGAGCGAATGAAGCCAAAATTACAGACTTTTAATAAACATGGCACTGACTGCACAACTACACTGTTGTGCAAAATAATCTCATCATTTCAACTACCGCAATGGAGTTTTTTGGCCGCAGTGAATAAACTAAATTGGTCGAGTCGTAATGTACTGCAATGAAAACTACATAACGTGGTATTACATTGGAATCCAGACCCATCTACACTGGTCTGACTGGTCTCACTTTACCCCCTGTGCCAAAACTACAACTCCATACATTTTTACAGGTTTTTACACAGCAGACTTTTGCTGGTACAAAGTTTTGTACACTGCCACTGAGATACTTTTTGTGAGATTCAACAAAAAAACGTATCAAATCTCAACACAGTTTACAGTCAGAATTCAGTTTTATGCCAAGACTGAAACTGTGCATTTATCTGTCTGCAAATAACACAACATACACAATGGTACACAGTCACAACTAAAAATTGCCTAGTGTGTCACATGCTTAGCAACAGACGAACTATGCCAGTACTCAACTGGAAGACAACACGTTTGCTGCTGACATCAACAGTAAAACTCAAAACAAGCGTACAAAACTTTGCAGTAAAAAATGAAGAGACACCACATTCTTCTCGAATGCTCAGTCCAACAATTAAAACACAGTGGATGACTTCATTTTTTGACTTGGACTTTTGCTCAGCTAAAGCTATAGCTGAATGCTAAAGTCCGTACTTAGAACAAAGTTCAACTAACCTTTGGTCCAAGTCTATATACGTGACAAAAACAATTAGAAAAAGTTGAAGAAAATTCAGACTCAGTGAACGCTTAGCCCTAAGGGCTAAATCTATCAACAGATTTTAGCTGGGTTAGTTTGGCTAAACTTTGATCTAAGTAGCTACTTAGGGCAGGTTTCTGGATCATAACTGGCCGGTCAAGTTAGCGTTAACTGGCAGATTTGCATAATTCGTGTTTCCCATTGCACTAACCAACGGTCAAAATAGCCAAAAATTTAACTGGCCGAAATCGGCCAGTTAGTTAACCGTCGATCGATATTTAACACAACTTTTGTACCATTCCGCAAGCAGTTAATTAAAGAATGTGATACTAAAGAACGATTTTACCATATACCAAGGTCTTCAAAACGCTCGAGGAGACGTTTGCAGCTACAAATTTTACCACAAAATCCATTCATGAATGGACAAAATGGCCATCCGCAATCGGTTGGCTGGCTGACGTGCGCTTGCACTCATTAATATTCATGATGCCCGCCTGCACCAGGCGGAAGTGATTAGCGCCATGCGCATCGTTGCTAAGCAAATATAGTATACAATTCAGTTAGCTAACAACCAGTCAAGGTTTTGTTCAGAAACGCGCACAAACTTAACCAGCAAGTTACGATTAACAGATGGTTAACTGATCAGTTAACTAAACAAGATAATGTTCATACGAACACGAAGTCTGTCCAATGCATTTCGATTGTTTACAGTATATGTGTGTATAAATATAATCAGTTAGCTGTTAAGATTAATAGAAAAAATCAAAATGTTTGATCTCAATGCATATAGCCCATTTTGTCCCAAATTTCGTTGCCAGGGCAATGGGGTCGGTCGGGGAAGAATACGATTGGCAGCATTCGATAGCCCATCCCCGAAAACCCCCCTATAGATGCAAAAATCGCGAAAAAATCTTGTACACAAGCCAAGTTATAGCCCATTTTGTCCCAAATTTCGTTGCCATGGCAACCAGGGGAAGGGGAAGGGAATAGGGAAGGAAAATGGGGTAGGGAAAAGGGAAAGGGAAGGACAAGGGGAAGGAAAAGTGGAAGGAGAAGGGGAAGAGGAAAGGGAAGGGGAAGGAAAGGGAAGGAAAAGGAAAATGGGGAAGAGGAAAGGGAAGGAGAAGGAAAAGGTGAAGGAGAAGGGAAAGAGAAGGTGGAAGGAAGATAGCTTAAGAAATGTTGGACGCACGGACGGACGGACACAAAGGTGATTTTATACTCTGTCCAATGCCATGCAACGAAATTTGGGACAAAATGGGCTATAACTCGGCTTGCGCAAGAGATTTTTGCGAGATTTTTGCGCCTATAGGGGGGTTTTCGGGATGGGCCATCGAATGCTGCCAATTGCATTTCTCCTCGACCGACCCCCGTTGCCCTGACAACGAAATTTGGGACAAAATGGGCTATATGCATTGAGATCAAACATTTTGATTTTTTCTATTAATCTAAACAGCTAACTGATTATATTTATACAGAGATATACTGTAAACTATCGAAATGCATTGGACAGACTCCATGTTCGTATGAACATTATCTTGTTTTATACTCTGTCCAATGCTATGCATAGCATTGCATTGGACAGACAAAGATCCAGAAACTGGCCCTTAGACCATACTTTTGTACTTGAACTAAAACTTCGATCCAAGTCTGGACTTAGACTGAAGTTTCAAAAATCACTTCACTTTATGTCTAAAGTGTGGACTAAGACCATAATTGGACGAAAGTTTAAACTCAGCATCAGTCCAAGTCAATAACTGAAGTCACCCAGTGGTCAGTTGACAAAATATGTAATGCCTATTTAAAAATGTCTAAATTTCTTTCAACACGGTCTAAGAACACACACACATCACAAGGCACCCTCAACACACATAATCACAACATTCACATCACTCAAACACTGTCTCTACATTCACATTTTACTGACATATTTAAGCAAAAACAGATGTGCACCACTTTCACAGCATAACAGAAAGACGACCACAGAATTATCTGTACCCGTACCGCAGGCGTAAACAAACGACATCTGATGATCAAAGTTTTTCAGCACGCATAAAAATGTCTGCAGAACGAACCGGAATGGCAGACCAGCAATTAAAGTGAAAAAGTCATTAAAACCTAACCGCTCTTCACAACTGAAAACAAAGCATCTTCATCAACATAGTCTAATCCACAGCACTCTGTCCATCGTTGTCACATAAACTTGTGTCTAAGCCTCCAAGGCTTGAGCTTAAAGAAAAAACTCGAACCTTCAGTTGCTGTCTGCCCTCAGAGAAAACCTGTATCCCTAAAATATCTAACGGACCTTCAAAAATATCACTGCAGTTTTTAGTACACTTACAAAGTTTTACTGAAAAATACTGTTTGCATCTAGATGGAAATGCTGCAGTGAAAAAACCTTGCTTAAGTTTCTGTGACTACTGTTCAATGAGTCGGTTTGTTTTTTTTAAGTTGTTGGGTAACACTACATGACAAATCATGATATAAAAATAAATAATAAAAAAAATTTCCACCAACCCCCATCCCTAGTTTCTTGCCAGCTGCAATCGGAAGCACAGGTATTTTCTTTAGGCGTTGTTGACGTTAGCCCAAACAGAACATACATAAGGTGGAAGTAGAAAAACCATGTCAAGCAGCGGAGATGGAACTAGGAGATGGTTGATCTAGAGTGCTATGACTGAACGGCAGTTTCACTAGCCATGTAGACGTCTAGCTCGGCGTCAAGTCGAGATCGTGTTGCGCTCATGTAGTCATCAATGTCTTGGTCAAGCTGTTCACGGGTTGGCACTGGCCGTCGTGTGTACCACGAACGACCTCGCCGCAACCTTCGACCTCCACGACGGAAGTAGCTCTGTCTACTGCAAAGAACCCATATATTGAACATCACTAATAACAACAGTAATAGCGAACGACAATGTTTATGGTGCTGCCATCACGGCACTGGCACTGCAATAGTTCACTCAGTTCATTTGATGAATGGAGCACAAGCGCCAAGCGACTGCCGACCTCTGGACCAAGCTGATTAGCTTGAACCATAGATCCATCTGGCAGCTGTGGTGCTACATCCACCATTGCCATTTATTACTAGTACTACTCAGCCCAAAAGCCGATACTCACTTTGCCACCCCGCAGCGGTTAAAAGGCTCAGTTGACCAGATAGCTAGTAATACATATATATATATGGCTTAAAGGTCCATGGCCACGATCAAACTCACTCGCGCAATTTATATAATTAGACATTTCACCTTGCACATATAATATGCTGATGTAAGCTTTATAAATAAACGAAATTAACGCCTGATTGTGACAAAAAACATGGCCTTACATTACGTTATGCCAAAAAAAAGTTATGGACAAGAAAGATTCTGAATTAAACATCACCTTAAATGTGTCACTGAACAGGCTCACAAAATGTCAGAAGACCAGCAGATAATATAAGCTTGAGTGCTAAAGAAAAGTAGAAATTTTGATCATCAAACATGGCAAAATGCTTAATCTGTTCGATTAATAGCAATTTTCCACAAATAAATGACAAATAAATGGTCTGCATCAGCCAATGCAATTTATCATATGATAACATTGCCTTAACTAATTACGTAGTGCCACAGTGTTTGTGGCATATTTCACAAAGTAGTGCAGCAACACGATTTACATAGGATTTTACACAGCAGACCTTTGCTGGTACAAAGTTTTGTACACTGCCACTGAGTTACTTTTTGTGAGATTTAACAAAAAAACATATCAAATCTCAACACAGTTTACAGTCAGAATTCAGTCTGATGCCAAGACTGAAACTGGGAATTTATGTATCCACAAGTAACACAACATACACAATAGAATGTGTACTAATATGATTACTTTATTGCAAATTTTCTGCAGACTGCAATACAAAATTTTTTTTTTCAAAATTGGTTATTATTTTGCACAGTTATGACAAAAACTCGCTGGTCTAGTCTAGTTTTCGTTGAGTGACGTTGCATGTATAAGCAGCCAACAAGCAGAGAGCAGTTTACTCACCGCCCAATGTACGAAGGATCCCGACCAGTGTATGGAGAATCCCAGTATAAAACACGCCCATAGTACCCTGATGTACATATCAACGTCAACGACAATTAACATTATTATCTACATTGCCTTAGCCAACAAACGCACAAAGTACATGGCCATAGCTTAGCTCAGTTGAGACAAAGACCTTGGACCCAAATCCAACATCAGACATCTAACACTTTCTGCCAGGTGCTCAAAAATTCATGCTTCCTTGCTAACCACAGTAATTTGCAAACTGAGCTAATCCTAGTAATATCAGCATGACACTGAGGTCTATCAATGACTACGTGACCACTAAAGAAAATCTTGTATAAATACTGTAACTGAAGAAATTATAGAACAAAGCCTAGCCAAAAAATTGCTGGTCTTAAGGCTGGACTAATGCTTAACGTCAATGGCAGAGAGCATGTTCAGTTCAGTAAGTTTATTTGTATAGTGCAATTATAACAAATGTCACATTGCGGCTTGGTAAAAACGCCGAAACCAGTATGTATTGAGTTCGTGCCTAGAACTACCGTATGTCATGTCCTCGTCACCAGGGTTTGCAAACCCGGGATGCCAAATCCCGGGATACTGGCCATTTTCACCAATCCTAAATGCCTGACTGACGGCATCCCAATCCTGAAATTTCATAATTACAAAAATTAGTTAAAATAGTAGTTTTTCGAGGCTAAGTGATACAAATAACAATTCTAGCCATCTAATAAATAACACATTTCATGCGTGTTTAGAGTCCTACTCCTTGTTGTGCACTGTAATGTGTACTTTGAGTCACAGTCACTCCTGTGCAGTTCGAATATAAACTAGGCGTACCTTCCAAAGGGACCCACTACATCCTATGCAACAAATCAGTCTGTAAGAGATACTAAAATAATGACTAATCTTAAGTCTAATCCCAAAATATGATCTCTGGATCCTGGAATTACAAATTTCTCAATCCCGAATCTGAATCCTGGGACTGCAATTACTCCTCGTCACGAACTGATAAGTGTGCTGGGAGACTGTTTCAGGCAAGTGGCCCAGTGTGGAAAAAAGCGAGTAAAATACAAAGAAATAGAACATGGGAATGCATTTTATCAGCAAAAATCACAAACACAGCATAAACAAATATCTGAAACTAAGCACAAATAAATATCTGGTATAACCTGAATAAGACCAAGGTCTCCAGTCACTGTAGTCATTGTAGCCAGAATAGTAGTCAGAGTTGTTGTAGTCAGGGTTGTCATAGTCGACCCATTCCCACTCGTCAGTGCTGTCGTAGGATGGCTGGTAGTTGAATGTGTAGTTCCAGCGAGACCAAGCCCTGCTGTAACTGTCTCCGTACTCGTCACGTAAACGCTGACGGTGACGATGCAGTGCATCATAGCCTAGACGCTCACGTGCACTAACCTACAGCACAAATACATCATCATCATCATCATCACCATCATCATCATCACTGTATAGCCATTAGCCAGCTTGGATCATAGCAAAGCTCCAAGTCCACAGTTGACTGACCTGCACCAAAGATCAGCTGATGATGTCCTAGCAGACCAGATCCTTCAGACAGTGTCCATCCAGCCATCACCCAACTACAGGCTGCGGCAAAAAAGTATCCCCTAAAGTTGTCTGCCATTTTCCGAGCAACCGCTCGGAATTATAATGCCAAATTTTACACACTTATTACCTGTTTACACCTTCATAAATGGACTAAGTGACATTTAATGTTCTTTTGTATGTGCAAAGTTAACAAATTTTTGTAAGACAACGTCGTGATTTTGCACGTTCAACACTTTAGTGCTGTAACAAGTTACGCGAATCGAAAAAAAACTGGGTGCATCTTGTTGGTAGTGACGTCAAAGTGTCGTAAACTTAAAGAAAAAAGTCTGAAAAGCCTGTTATTTTAATTTGCTATCGTATTCATTGACAATTTCTCACTAAAACTGAAATCCATCGCTAAGATCAAGCAAGCACTGCAAGTGATCTGGGACAACTTGCCAACACCAAGGTTGTTAAAAACATTACTAAGAGAATAAATGCATGTGTGAAAATGTGAAAACCTAGCTATCTCATGCATAAAGCAATACCAGAAAATGCTCACATAATTCAACCATTAAAATGCATTTTGCTCTTAGGTGTAAACAGAAATTAAAACAGTTAAAATATTCTTCTTAGTTCCTGGATTGGAATCACGCTTTAAACTTCCATTAAGAAACTTCCTGTCTTTCGGGAAATGCCACACAATTCCAAAACTGCACCGAAATCCATTCACAACTTTTTAAGACTTAGTAATCTTATGGGAAGAAAAACAAACACAGAAAGATAAAAACCATCACCTCTGGCACCTGATCACGAGAAAAAGCTCTAAAATTAAAATGCTGTATAGAAGTTTGCCGCAGCTTTCTAGTAATTCTCTGTTGTAAGCTCTCTCCAGCTCAAAATTCCTGATTTGTTGCAATAATCCACTATCAATGTGTGTCACATTTCTGACTGCACACTGTGGCAGTCATATTGATTGCAATGTAACAACATGAAAAGTGGTCATTGCCATGTCTGGGTACTGCAAACAAATTAACCTGCAAAAGGTTCATTTAAATTTCATAAAAATTACATATAACAGTAATGACTTCAAAAAAAACAAAAAAGCAATGAAAAATACAAAGAAATCAGTTGAAACACAGTCACTAGCTCACAGGAAACAAAATTTTATTCAACAGTTTGAACTCTGACAAAAAAAGTGTCATGTCATTGATAAAACTTAATCACAATCTGTGGCGCACTGGTTCATGTGTTATGCACGGACCAACCCGATGACTGATGGCATAATCCATGTGTGCAAAATGCTGACTCTTTCGCGAGGAAGCATAACGAGCTTTCTTCTTCTGCACATAATGCGACCTCTCCTCACGTCTCTCACGCAAATAGTCCTGAGACAGTGACGAAAATCTACACAACATTTGATGCAAAGACAAATACATGGGCATCTGAAAAACAAGATGGATCACTTTCAAGTGTTTCAGAACTAAGTTTACCAAGCTAAAAATAAAACAAAAACACAATAAAGTTTGCAGCTTTTCTACCAAGGCCTTAATGGTGTAAACTGTTTCAACACTGGCCTAGACACTGTACAGCTAAAGCATCAGGTAAGGTGTGAAACAGCATGTCGTCTGAGACAAGCCACAGTAGTACAGGTATAGCAAATACATGCAATATTGTCATACACAGTGTCATCCAACAGCGTTGACTGTTGAATCATATTGTTTACTACAACTGAGAATTCAGAGCCAGAGTGTCCCAAGTTTTGGTTACTATCAGATTTTTTTCATTCTATTACACAAATCAGCAACTGGTTCATAAAAGCAGATCATCCTCAGCTGTTATCTAGCATTTGGAAGATTTCATTACTAGACAACAACTCAATGTTGATGTGAAAAATTAAAATCAAGCTTTTGCCAATTCTCATATAAAATTGTGCTCAGCATCATTCATACTAGATAAAATCATCCTAACAATTTTGATTTGAGAACTGTTACTACTTCACTGAAAAGTAAATATTGCATATGTAGTGAAAGCAATTATTATTACTATATTAATACTACTACCAATGCAATCAATTAACTCGAAATCAAATTGTGCAAACAGCTTTAAAAATGTCTTGTGATATAAACCTGTCATTTAAGCTGATTTTGGTGGTGCTCTGAAGAACAATCTTTTCAGGAATTGCAGTCATCATTTTGACTCAACTGCAAGCTGTAACAGCCTAGTTAGAGCATAAAACAATGCAATAAAAAATAATAAATAACAACATAAACAAATATGTATAACGATAATAATACATTCAATTCAGCAACCTGACGACAGTCGTCAAAACCTGATACACTCAAATCGCCATATTTGCTTCAACCACTTACACTGATATCTTTAGATCGTGAGGCAGGACACAACTGATTGTCTGGCATAAACAAGGCACATGAAACTTAATTCATGGAACTTTTGTACCCAAGAACTTTCAGCCCCAGGAACTTTCATCTGCTGGAACTTTCGTTCCAAAAAGTAAAATTAGCACAAAACTTTCGTTCCCTGACACTGATAATTATTGAACCCTTTAAGTAGAGCTTATACTTCAGCAAAAAGCTCAAATTTTGTGTCTCTCACTACTCACTAGACGTATATAGCTAGAGTTTCAACAAAATATCATAATAACAAGGAAGCCTAGCTGTTGCCAAGAAAAATGTAATACAGCCTATACAGTTCCTGTTGCTTCAAGGTCATCCAAGGACATTCATCTCATCCAAAAGAGTGAAATATGGCTAGTTTTCCGTTAAAATGCACATTTTTCCCACCCCCGTCCATTCAGCCCCAAATTTGAAACTGCTTTCTTTGCACTGCATTCCCAAAATTTTGTATGCAGACAGCCTTGACACAGGGCTAATTAATTATCCGTGCAAAAAGTATTCCCCTATGACCCTATGCTTATCCACAATACATGTTCGTTACGGAGAGACAGCGACAAACTTTTCATATAGTAAGACAACGGACAGATAACAATGGTATCATAAACGCCCACAGCATAGCTGTAAGCGCGTCAAAAATTGTGCGCAGTATAGGCCTAATAATCAATGCTAGGGAACGAAACTTCCAGGAGATGGAAGCTCCTGGGGACAAAGGGAGTTCCAAGAAACGACAGTTCCACCTATGGAACCTTCGTTCCTGGGAATGAAAGTTCTCAGGTAAGAAAGTTCCAGTTACCTGAAACTTCATGTCAACCTTCAGTTCTAAATATTGTGTAATGTTGTGCAGGTTGGCGCCCCATATGCCGAAAGCATTGTGTTGTGTACAATCTAATTATACATGGCATTGTGGCTGTGCAAAAAGGGCTCAGAGCAGATGTCAGTCTTCTTTCCTGTTTGTGACAGTTAACTGTTCTAATCCGAATTTCGACACTTTGCTTGTAGAAGAAATAAGAACAATTAGTTCTGGTCAGAAATGATGACACAAGCTCAGCAATGACACATGGGTGTATATTAGGATGCCGAGTTGACATGCAGTGAAGTAAATCTTGTCTATGCAGCAGATGCCCGACAACTGAGTTGCATGTCACGATCTGAAACTATCAATATAATGCTACATTCTCAGATCAGCCATCCAGGCATATCAATTTTTGACAACAATTGTCAGGTCGCTGATCTGAACGTATTGTCATGCTATGTATTATGAGTTAATCTAACTAGAAGGGCAGTCAGAAACTGCAAACCCCCGCCAACAACACATCAATTTTTTGTTGTTTTCCAGGTGGCAGCATCAGCAAAACCTAGTCACTTCTAAGACAAACCACGTCTAACCTTCCCTGAAAATTTCAGCCAAATCCGCCTCTAACGTTTGTGTAGTTCTGCTGACAGACAATACAACAGAGTGAGAAATGCAAGCCTCGTCAGCTGACAAAATACACAGTCAACTTACCACCTATATACAGGCGAAGCTTAGGGTTAGGCTTAGGTTTAGAGTTAGGGTTAGGTTAGGGTTAGGGTTAGAGTTAGGGTTAACTGACCGCATGCAAGCTTTGGCCCGTATAGGCAGTAAGTTGACTGTGTATTTTGTTTAGGCCGCTAAACTGCATGTTTACCAAGATAGCCTAAAATGCTTTTAGCGTGACAGACTGATATTACAGAGAACGCTGGGACTGCAAACTGGGAGTCTGAAAGTGTACTTCATCCTCCTTGACTGTCGCAGGTAATGTGCGAAATCAGCAGTTAGCAACACAACGCTGTCGTTATGAAGCGGTGTAGTGCAAAACTGCAGCAACCCCTAGATATGCAATAACTTCAAATTATTGCTATACACATTACACAACATTCAAGACCGTGTTTTAATGCAGCAACAAATTAAATGATCAGACTTCAGCAACTATAGCAACAACATAAAATATCCAATGAACCGACCGATTTAACGTAGAATATGTAAAACGTTTTTTCGAGCTCACAACGAAGGGCTGCGCGATGCCGTAAACTCGTATCGTATCGTATCGATTCGAGTCGATATAGTATTTATGGTATACTGTATTAAATGTACTATATCTGTATAACTATGTAACTATATAAATACGCAACTATACCTGGCAACCTAAGCCGAAGCCGCACAAGCTGAGCCATGCAGCTTCTCCGTGTCCGGTCCCACAGGATGAAACTCGTTACCATCGTCCGTTCGTGACTTGTCAGCAACATCTTCATTCTGTCGCCAACAGTTACTGAAGACTAAACTATTTTGCAAAGCCTGGCGTGAAGCAACACATTCGTGATAGCTATCTATTATTAGAATATCGAGCGAACATAAAATATTGTCGTACTGAACTAATTTATAGGGTGTTTACACGATTGAGCAAACATCGAGCAGCTAGCGCGACGTTCTATGGTAATTAGCATGCCAGTTAGGAAAGCGGGCGGGTTGTAATTAAAAGGCCTATATAACAAAGTGATCAGCTGTGGGCTAATTAGAGCCTAAGGCTAGGCCTACATTTGAGCCGGGAGCGGGGAGGCCTGCTTGAGCCAGCTCGATGTTTGCTCGATCGTGTAAACACCCTATAACTAAACTGAGCAGCCAATATTTTGAGTCGAGCTAAAACTTTTGCTTTTAAATTTCTTATCTTCATCTATTTATGGACTGCCCTTTATTTTATAACTGCCAAAAATTGAAATCATGCACGTACACGTCGTACAATCAGCCAGAGATGTGGTCTCGGTCGAGATGTCTCGGTCTCGAGACGGTCTCGAGACGTACTAACGTCTCGTTTCGGTCTCGTCTCGGACAAAATCTTCAACGTCTCGCTATCGTCTCCGTCTCAGACCGATGCGTCTCCGGTCTCGTCTCGGTCTTGGAGCAATATGTCTCGATCTCGGCTCAGTAGTTCTCGTCTCGGGTCTCGGGCCATTGCGTCTCGTCGAGACGTTTCGTGCAGGCACGCGTCGTGCATACTGTAGCTGCAATTAGAACGATACTAACTAGCATGACACTTGTGGCTTAAACATATTCGTTTACAGTGTTTTTACTCTTTCATTTACTTAGGCCTATTTATTATAAAGCAGAATTATGTCATGTCAGTCTTTTTCGTTATAAAATTACCTAGTCGCAATGCAGATAAAGTGTATGATGTCAGAATGAATACTATCAGCCAAATGTAGACGACGTATAATGCTATAATCAGCTGTAGTTTATTTATTTCAGTTGCTTGCAAAATGTGATAAACATAATGGCTAATGCCTACAGCACTGCAGTTGCAATTCTTTAT
>Ga0209367_1003956_pt1 | contig 20314 bp, 10 predicted proteins | sample WorMetLIZISLAND2_FD_187412 | JGI IMG/M metagenome (GOLD analysis project Ga0209367, IMG submission 187412) | Marine gutless worms symbiont microbial communities from Max Planck institute for Marine Microbiology, Germany - Olavius geniculatus... ...
GTATCAATGGGGACGGGGATGGGGATGGGGTTAACATTTTAAAAGCTATGAGGACCGGGTCGGGATGAAGACGATAGCCATGGGGACGGTCGGGGATGGGGACAAAATTTGTCCCCGTGCAGCTGTCTATTATATCACTCCAGACGGTGCGGTATCGCTTTATGACGCACGACTGCAGCCGAAAGCTGTGAAATCAGTACTAGTGCGAGCTGCTTGTGGTTTAAGGTGTGAGAACGGCAGTGGTTTCTATCCTTATACCTGCGCCCATGCAGTGAAAAATAGGGGAAAGTAAATTGTAGATCAAAACTTTCCCCTTATTTTTCACTGGGCAATCTACACCCTTAACAAAGCTTTTCTCCTAAAGGAAGTAAGAAGCCCCAAATCGGGGGAACTTGAGTCCATAAGTGGGGGAAAAGTTGCGCCTAATTTCGGTTCTAGATTTTGGCGAGGATAGAAGCCACTGTTTTGTGTCGGCCTGGCATTCCGAAAGGCCGCCACCGTTAGGGTTAGGAATAGGGTTACGGTAGGGTTAGGTTTAGTGTACCTAGAGTTGGTTAGCGGTTAGTAAGTGCAGTTTCGTCGTCGTCTAAAACAGGTTTTTGGCAGCCCCTCGGAATGGCGGGCGGCCATTCGTAATCAAGACGGTGTGGACTTTGTGCGTCAGCCCATATCTGTCGACGTCAGACGTTGACGACCAGGAATGAATGATGAGGCGCTGTACGTTCAAGCGTATAATATTCGTATCCCATACAGTACATGAATACAGCGTGCAGCCTCACGTGCGCCCGGCGTGCGTCTCAAATGCTGCACGTCTATATGATCTATACAGAACATCGTGTATATGTGGAACATCATCAGTTCATCGTTACCATCGTCCACGTCGTCGTCGTCGCGCGGGTTCAAAAGTCGGACGCAGTCCCGTCATGCACATGACCATCACGCCGTCGACGTTAAAGGGTGTCTACACGTGTGACAAAACCTCGCGTACGACAGAAAACATGGCGGCGCTACATGCGATCATATGACGGTTGGTATCACCCTGCCTTCCATGCATGCGACACTGCGATACCAATCGTCTGCACACTCTACGTGCAGTATGGCTGCCAATCAACAGTCGGGTTTGGCAGCACCGTGTGCGATGGCGCTGCCAAACTCGAGTTGACTGGCAGCTGCGCTGTAGAGGCAGCTCCGGTCTGTTTTCTGTCCACGCGAGGTTTTGTCACACATGTATATACCCTCGTTATATTCCTACTAGTTTTGTTTGGTGAGCTGTCCACGCACGCGCAGGTTCAAGTCCAAACTATCGTACGAGCGTGTTCACGGCGTAGGCCTAATAATTAATATTCTGTGGTTGGGGTGGAAATATAGATGTAGGAAACTCTAATTTAGGTTTTGCCCCCTTATAACTGGTTGTTGCATGCGGGTCGCTTTTTGACGCAGTGTTACAAGCTGGAATCTGGCTGAGGGCTAAGGAGATCATCGGCGCCTTATGTTCTCGGAAAAGACTTTAATTTTTTTCGCTTATCGTTTTACTCGGTGTTTTGGTAATTTGATGCACTGGAGGAACGCTTTGCGCTAAACAGTGGAGGCGGGGATGCTGTTCCGCGCGTTCTATGACACTTGGACCACTGATTATATTAATATCCTATGTATACCGTACTTTGAGTGACCTAGTGAACTAGATGTCCGTCTGTCATCTTTTAAACGTCTGGCTACTGTCCGCCTGGCGTCTGCAGACGTCTCATGAATTCTGTCTACCAGACATTAATATACGCCATGCGTATCAAACAGACAGATCCTCGTATATCAGTATATCAGTCAGCCAGTTAGTTCTGTGCGCTTATTGGCGTTTTTTACCAAGTCGTCGTTGATCGTTAATCAGTTAGTCAATCATAGACAGTTGTTATACTGACATCTTTGTCCTTTGCTTCATGCACACAGTAGGCACGTGGGTGACATGCGTATGATCGATTTCGCTGCGTGGACGGATCATTCAGTTTCAGAGTTCAGTTTTGAAGTCGCATGGTTTTTGACCACTCGCGACGTGTGACCAGCATGCTGTTAACACTGCTACTGCACGTGTCCGGTCCGGTACAATCTACATATAGACTAAAGGTTAAAAAAAGTTAAAGGTTGTGTGTAGTTCTTTATGGGAAACTCAGCGCACAGCTACGGATCGTCCGTCACCCGCCATATTCACTACTCACTATATGAATAATTCATTGTTGTAAACGGTCAAACTTTCACTTCTGCATTTCACAAAGTAGTGTAGCAGCAGTATTGAAGTGAGGTGGGCAAAACTCCAGTAATATATTTTACGCGTCAAGTTCTTTCGCGATGTTGCGTGCCAAACATTGTTAAAATTGGCCAGTGTTTTAAGAAGCTATTTAAAATAATAAAAGGGCCTTGAATTTTTCGAGACGCGGTGTGCATGGTGATACTGTGCTTGGCCGGCGAAGGTTATCATTATTAATAACAACGCTCCCTGTCCGCTTGATCTTTGCAATAATATCGGCCTGCGGCCTCCATTTTTGACCCTTCGGGCCTCAACTCGATCCAGGTTTCTTACCACCATTATAAGCGCTCCAGTATGTGTTGCAGCGCTGATGATGCGTCGCCATGGTGACGACGTCTATATGACGTCACAGTCAATCGCTGCGTACACTCTGCTGCGGCTTAAGAGGTGTGGCTGCAACATTTTAGAAAAAGTAAAATTATCTCAAACGGACGACCCCTGAGCGACATCAGACCTAGTCCATGTCCCGGCGATGTAGGACACGGATCCGCGTGCAAAATTTCGCGGTCGTACGTTGTGCCGTTTAGAAGTTATTGGCGGTCGCAACTCTCAAATATAGTATAGATTATTACTAATTGGTAATTAAACGTCACCCTGTAGCCATGCATCACCGAGTGGTCATCGTACGTGTCATAAACAGCAAGCCGAACGATAGTTAGACAGGTTGCAGCAGGGATAGTTGGACGATTCGTACAGTCCCTTTTATGGGTGTGTTAAGACGATTCGTGCACTGGGCGCGGAGAGGACAGGAGAGTGAATGCCACGAGTGATGTTTTACCAGGGTTAATTCTTGCAGCCAACAGATGATTAAAAGACTTACAAATTAAACTAACTATAGGCCTGTGCAGACAGCGTTATGCGGATCTACAGTATATTTTCTGCTTAAGTATTTCGCTGAGGCCAGCATTGGATCGGATTCAGAACAGTGCATGAATCGTCCCACTGCAGCATCATAGATGGTGCACTGATCGTCAGAGTACCGCATCATGCATGTTCGTCGGTGTGAGTGAGGATTTTCTGCCGTTGAAAGGTCGGCGCCACGGACAGACGACAGACGACAGACGGACGGACGGACATGATCTGTTTTGCTGATTGCCGTACTGACATATACGTACGTAGAGGCTAGTTGTGATGCAAAGACGATCGGTCTGATGAATATAGCACCTGCAACACGGCGCTAACGCGTTGATGACACCAGCAGAACTCGTCGACGCTACGTTATGTTATGCCAACTGTTGCGGTGATATATTATCCGCGACGTTACGGCACTGAAATAAACTGTATCACTGGTCAGATCCGTTGCCAGTCGCCCCTGTCTATCATCATCACCTATTTTCGCTGGGCTTACAGTCGTATTTTTTCTGCAGGGTTAGATACAGAACCGTAACGTCACACGTTGCGGCACATGCTAGCGGTCGCATAACGTCATGCAATCAGTCTACGGCTGAGCGAATTCAAGCAGCAGACTCTTGACATGCATCGCAACGGCAACACATCCATCCATTTGCGTCAGTCTCATCTCTTGGACGATATCAGCAGACGCGACCCAACTCAACGCAACCTGTTGCCAGTCAGCCAGTCCGACTGAGAGTGTAGTTTAGAATTCTACGCAGGCGCTAGTCGTGGCTCGTTGCGCCATGCATCAAATCAGACTCGCCGCCAGTCGCCAGATGTCGTCCCATCGCATCCCCGGCGCCGAAAAAAAACTAACTAAAAGCTATCGGAGATCTCAAAACTCTGCCGAGAATGGCGGCGCTGACATCTAGCGAATATTTGGAAGTTACTAATAGCACAGCCGGTGTCTCCAAATGTTGAATATAATACCCCGTTTACACGATGAAGCAAACATCAGACAAACGTATTCAATATACACGTGCACGACGTGTGCTTTAAGTTTGCTTCATGTTTGCTCTATCGTGTAAACGGGGTATAATAGTGATTAATAACCGAGAATCCTCGGAAGAAACGGCAAGTCCACCAATTCGACTCAACGAACGGAGGCTCAAAACAGTTTGCTTTGCTGCTGCTCCAATTCGGCGCTGCTGACTGTGTCAATTTGACAAAGTTTGCGCGGGTTACAAATGTGTCACACGTCTTAGTGTCTATGCAATGTCACCGGCCAGTTGAGTCGAGTCCATCATTCATTCAGAGTTTTATAGCACAGTTGAACGTTTTGTCAATCTACTATAACTGCCATTATTCGGAAGACCTTTTTGGCGGATGGGAGACAAGGATGCTACGCTATGAGAGGTGAAACGGATTTCGATTAGTTTACGTCCGCCAGTGTCGTGCGGTGGCCGGTCATGGAGGGACCGACGCAGGACGTCATCTCTCTAGAGTGATGTAAACATGTGGACGTGGGGTTCTAACTTTTAGCCGAATGTTGGACTATCGGAAAGACGTCCGTCTGTTTGTTCGTCTGTCTATTTTGTTGCTCGGTAATATGTTGATCTACGACGGCGCGTCGCCATGCTGCTGGCAGCTGATATCTGTGATAATTGACCGAGGCGTGTGGACTGCGCTTGAATCCGCCGCCTGCGTCCAAGCTCAACTTCAGTAGGCCTACAATTTGTTGTGACGGACGGTGGAGCGAAGTTTTGCGATCTCACACGCCTCGGCGTGGCTATAACGTGTGCGTGTTTACGTCACGGGCGGGCTGCTGAGTCAGGTAGAAGACTTCTTGATGCTTTTCGTTGCGACAGCTGTGCTTTAACCTTTACCGAACAGCTATAGCTCAGAGAGAGAGAGAGAGAGAGAGAGCTGAAAGGCTATGATGTGGTTTATGATCGAGCCGCCTTTGCGCCAGCCCAGACGAGGTGACGCGATTGTCTAGAACTTCTGTTGAAACAATCTGCCGTCGCTGTGACTTAATGACCCCACACTGCACCCGAGCCTGCTCAGCGGCGTCGTTTAAAAAGTAGGCGGTGCAGGAAGTTGCAATTTTCCGGCAGACACTGCAAATTTCTGACAGAGGAGATTAGACAAATGCTGAAAATAAGTTTTTCCTTAGATTTCCCCTAAATGGATTTTTGTCCCAAGTTTTGCATTTTGGGGCGAGTATTTTCTGACGTCTTCCGCATCTAGCAGGAGTATAGCTATACAGCACTCTGCTTTGAGCGTTTGGTTTTGAGTCGGTGGTGGCGCCCTGCAACTGCCACGGGTGACGATCGTGATGATTTCTGACAATGTTCTTCTTCTGTCGACGGCGATTGCTTCCGTAAACGAATCGTCGGCGACATTTTGTGATCGAAGTTGGACGATAACAGTAAGCGACATCTCGTCACTGACTCCTGCTCTGTTGATTCGACGGCCACAGCGTGCATGTTGCGGTGGACGACGCGATTTTTCATCAGAAGACAAACAAGAAGCCCAGCTGTCGCTAGGGTGGCCGACCGTACCTTCTGTATCCGAAGGCCAGCGTCTGACATCCGGTCGCTGAAAGAAAGCGATTTCCCAGAGTGACTATACAGTCTCATACACGCTATGGCGACGCTGCTATATCGAACGCTATTATTAACGCTATGATACAGTATTCGACGAACGTGGGTGATTGCATGCAGCAACTGTGCATTCAAAATTGCGACCAAACCGTTGCAGACAGAGACATGGTACTATTGACAGCCTATAGGAACTCGTTATCGCTATATTCGACGGTACCGTCGCCGACCCCGTACTACGTACGGTTTAGCCACAATACATGCATCACAAACGACAGACAGACGACACATCGTACCCAATTCTCAACCTAACGGTCGGCCAAATATCGATGTTGTTGCACGTGCCCGTCTGAAGATTTGGTGATTCTAGCTTGCACCGCTTTTGACTGATCCACCCGTGAGACAGACGGACAGACGGGTAGACAGACAGAATTGCGATGGCTAAGACTCGCTGAAAGCAGTAACTGCTTTCGCGCGTAAAAACTGTCTTAAGATGATCTCACGATCTACGGCAGTGAATCGGCGTCCGGCGGGCTTTTGGACTGGATTTGAGTCGGGTTATTTGACGACGCGACGCTACTATGCGTATCGAAGGCTGTCGGCATGTCATATCGTACGAGTTCATCGTTGGTCCTGCTGCTGCTGTTGCTGCTGACTGTCAAATGCATACCACACCGGCTGTTGTGGCGCTTGATTCCCGCGGGTCAGCGCACCATGTCATGCGCACATGGCTCGTTTGTCGTCCGTCCGTCTGTCGGGTGAATAAAAATGCAGCGCGCGGTCGCGTGGGCGCCGGCTGGGGCAAGATGGCCCGGACACGGGGGCAAGATGACCCAGCCCGGCGCGGCGCGGCGGAAGAACGCAAATGCGCAAACTTGTATGCAGAAGCGCGATCGAGACGAGGCGACGAGTCTGAGCCGAGTTGCCAAGCGAGCGTTGAATTAACGACGAGACCGGGATTATCGGTCTCGGCGCATTCGTCGACAGGTCTAGACGGCGGCCCAGACGTACTCCTGGAAGCCAACGCCACGCAGGACCAGCCGCAGATACATTGGCCGAAACACGGCTCGGCTCGTTGATGGTTCTATATACCACCGGACGGTCCCACTCGCGTCTGCAGGCCGCTGTTGTTATGGGACCTGCGGTTTTGCATCGGTGGCAGCGCTGCCACACGTCTGTTGGTTGCGTCATCAAACTATATAGTGGCCGGTATTTTTAGCTCGTCGCTGCCGTAAGTCACTTGACCGCATGCCATTTGTTGTCATTAGCCACGCGACTGTCCGTCCGTCCCTGCAGCCACATTAAATGGAAATATCGACGACTGAAGTTAAAATGTTTTCGTCCGTCCATTTACTGCTTAACCACTGACTATTATTAGGCGACATCGTTGGAAGTATTGGCGATGCTAGGTATTGCGACAACTGTTACTGTAGTGTGGTCTGACCGTCTGTAAGCTTTATGTCCGTCTGTCACATTTTTGCACTCTGCTAAGCTGTTGGACGGAACAATATGCCGTTTGGCATGGTGACTAATACATTAATAGACTATAATGTGGCCCCCATAAGTAACATCGCTTTAGGTATGGGTTTCGGAGTTTGGTTGCTCGCAGAAATGGGATATTTGGAAGTCGAAACTTTCGGTCAGCTGTAAACCTATTGCTTCAGCAGTGGCGGTTCTATCCCCGAACATCTCGGGGGCACGGCCCCAAGGCGTGCGCGGCAGCGCGGGCCTATAGCAAGGATCCCCCAGCGGGGTTCAGGGGCAGAGCCCCTGGTCAGTCAGGGGATCAGGAGGGCTGAAGCACTTTTGGTTTTTGAACGTTCAATGGAAGCCGCAAATTTTCCCTCTTTTCTAAAATTTGGAAACGCAAAGAATCATATATTTGTGTTATCTTTGCAAAAGATCATGGGTGGCCGCGAAAGTGAGTGGGGGCTGGAGCAAAACTGGGGGAAGGGGCTGTGCCCCCCGGCCCAGGCCTAAAACCGCCACTGTACTTCAGTGGAAATTATTCTAAACTCTCCGTGTCTGATTTGCGTTTTCGCGTCAGTTTTGTAGGCGGCCGTGCATAGCTAAGTTTATTTTATTCCGCGGCCGGCGAAAAAAGACGGATTGCAACGGCAGCTGAATAAGGTAAAATAGTTGATAACGACGAAGCGAGTTATTCAAGTCTTTTTGACAAGTAAGTAAACGAAGAGATCGGTCTAAGCTTGCGCCCGGACAATACAGCGGCTCGCAAAAGAGTTTGTTCGCGTCATACTGATTTACTGGAGTCAGGCTCGAGTAACTGTTCCACTGAGGAACGAAACAGAACCTATTGTGCAAAAATGTGCAAATAAGCATTTTGCGCATTCTTTCCGTTACTGTAGGCTAACTAATAGCTGGCTGTCCAGCGCAGCCGCGTGCAGTAAAACACTTTAATTTGCGCAGCTGTTTCGAGGCGCAAAGCACGTCGTTTTTCGCAATTACGACTAACAAATGTTAAATGTGAGGTTCCGGTCCAAGAGCAAAACTAAACCTAAAACGACAGATGCAAAATCTGTGATAATTTGTCCGCAGAGCAACGCGATGTATATATTCCTGCGTTCATTGTAGTATAGAAAAGGCAAAATTTGAGCAGTTGACATTATTGCTGGCAGACTGGCAGCTGGGGAAAACGGACGACTTTTTCTCATCGACAACACACAGAACGCCAAATTCTGGATAAGCGCGGTGTGTATAGGCTACAGCGCGTGTTTGCAGAATTCGATGTCTTCTGCTTGCCTTGCAGATTGCCGCGGTTGTCTGGTAGCATCAATTCTGCTCGCAGCAACTGCGTGCATTGAAGAGACAGCGAGCGGCGACTGGTACAACGGTAGATCACACAGAAGAACGCCACTGATGTGCAGTTCATCCTGAACAGTTTTCTGCAGGCGTGTTTTTTGCTGCATGGCGAAGAATGTTAACGATCGAACATAACATTCATAGAGTCGATCTGTCCCCGACGGTTATGAAGGACATACAGTTTCTAATTATCTTTTTCCATTTCTCTGCTTTCCTCTTTCCTTTTTCCTGTTTTCTCCCTTTTCCAATTCGTTCATTTCTCTCTCTTACTTTAGAAGTAGGCCCTCTGAAATCCAGCTGTAAGCTCCCCCAAGCGGGGTCTGGTTCGGAGTCCCAGCCGAAATCGAATTTGGTGCATCTTAGCTTTAAAATCTGGTGGCAGCGTTTTTAATGATTTTCCTGAGAATCGACTAAGTAAAACGTTGCATGGATGAAAAGTCTGTAAATTACTGCTATTTCTCCTCGAATATTGGGAGCCGGCAGAAATTCGAGGGCAAATATTGGGGAACGACGCGTCGTTCCCTGTCCCATTTGGAACGACGTTCATGGTAACGCCACCGTCACGGCGTAGTGGAAGTGAATAGTAGCGGCGTTAGGGACAGGTTCCTGGTGTCCGGACATTACCTCCCCTCTTTTCTCGCCGGCATAATCCCTAGGACAGAACCCACTCGCACCCCCTTATTTAATACGAAAGCATTTTACTGCATTATGAATTGCTACGCAGCCTGTCCTGGGCTTTGTCCTGAAAATGTGGGTAGGGCTACCACCGTTCTATACCCCGGCGGAGGTGTGGGTTATGGTGGGAGGGGTTATGTTTAGGGGGTTATGTAATAACTTCAGGGTTTTTCCAATTGATGGAGTGTTCGTGAGACGACGCCTTACCAATAACAGGCGCGCCGTCGCTCGATCACCCACACACCGTGATGTTTTGACATCGGGAAATGCCGGTGTCACATTAAATGTCTCCCCCATGAAAAATCCACCCGGGGAGAAATAATCACAGATTTGATATGTCTTCCCTTTATTAAAATATCGCCGGCCCCATATAAGTCTCCCCGCTATAGGATCGCCCCCTCCCCCCAGAAAAATCTCCCCCGGCCGACAGTTTACCGGCAGAAATCCGCCCCGACCGGCGGCCGGGGGAGACTTTTTTCTGGTGGGCGATCCTATAATGGGACACCGGCTGCTGCATCGTTCTATCGCAGCGATTGATTACTCACGCTATAAACCTACAGATCTGCTGGCTGCACGCTTCCGATCTCGTCTCATCATGGGTAGAAACTATGAGACGCATTCAAAAGTGCATTTTTATATCGCGCATTTTTTGCACGCGTATACATCGTAGGCCTGTATGTGTTTGGTGCATGAGTCAGTCACAAATGATGGCACCACGAATTTTCGACGAAACTTCGCCGAATATTGATCGCGAAATTGTTTCGTTCACCGTTATCTACCGCGAGCTTTTTTTTCGGGAGTGTGCATCGGTGAAAGTATGTTGAAAGTCGGCCAATACTAGGTCAATATTAGGAGTTGTTTTAACGCGTCCGGCTTACGGCGTGCGGTGGAATGGTATGTAGGCTCGACGGCGACCCATGGAAGAATTAACGTGGATGGATGATTGGTGCCCGCGGAAGCGACGACAGCATTGTTTTCAGCATTGTCGTTAAGTTTTTTTTTGTTTTCTTTACGAACGCGATAAGTCATAAACCACTGCACTTATTAGCTTGATGCAATTTCGCCTGAACATGTGCCTTAGCGCCCTCTAAAATTCTATTAAATATCAAGGTCGTAGGTCAAAGATCGCAAAGATCACTTGGTGTTTTGCGTGCCTGATACTGCGGCTATTCGCGGGCAGTACTTAGCGTTGGGCAAAGCTTCGCATTCTTGCGTTTGTAAGAGACTTTCGATTGCTTTCGATTGATGTATTCATCACTGCAGGCAAATTTTGTGCTTTTTTGATAATGTCCGCTCGATATCACGCGACCTCATAGAAGCGGCTATCTAAATGCACTATAATATAGGCCATTGCGGCTTTGCCTGTCACGCGTCGTTTACAAGACGTATAAATATGTGGCATCGTTATTGCTTCATGTATATGTTGGGACAAAAAAGTGACGCCCTTTTTAACTGCAACAAAAGAATGCCATGTAGACTGCAAAATGCCAGATATTTTCAGCGTTTGAACATTTTTTTTGCATTTGCTATTTATTATTCACAGTTTAGATATGCTTGCTTGTTTATTTGAGAACATTTTCATAATGCTTTCGGAACCCCAGTGTTTCTCCACACGCAGACTGCGAACCAGAGTTCATCGTTAAGGTGCTATAAGAGCGAACGAAATGTTATCGAAATGGAAGCCACGCGATCCGTTTTTTTATTTCACTCCATTCTGTCCATATGTACGCACTTTTAGTTCATTCAGCTCAAATCTGCTGTCTGCATGAGGAGGAAACTAAAAGGTGCCACTGTCTTGTCGCAGCCTGTACATATACACTCTGAGGCATAAAAACACACCTAAATTTTTTTATCATAACTTGAAGAAACGTAATCCAATTTTAATAAGTTTTGGTGCGAATATTCCTGATACAACTGGCCATCAAATGACTGTTTGGTTTTCCACCTTACCCATTGTCTGTTTCTGCACTACCTTGGGAAAGAAAACGAACAAAATATTGCATTTTAATCACTTTGGTATTATTGCTTAATCAAAACAACACAGAAAACACATTTTCTTTATATTTTCATCGTTTTAGCTAATAGTTATCTAATTGTCCATTTTTAACTGCCTACAAAAATGTTTGAAATGTTGACCCACGAACATGGGCTCAGCTTGGAGACACTTTCTCCGTTTGTTGATAGCAGCGTTGATAACGTTCTGCTCCAGACCAATCCAGACGTCACCAGTCACTTCTTGAATTTATCAATACATGTATTCCTGAATGTTAGGCCTATTTAGTAGACGTGCTGCTGCACAACAGTCAAACCTTGTAATTGATCGGCTGTTGGTGGCCACATATCCGGAAAGATGAAATTTTATAAAGTTTTTTTGTTGATTTTAATGCATATTTTTGTCTGTTCTGTTTTTCGCAGGTAGTGCAGAAGCAGATGTTGGGTGAGGTGGGAAACTAAACGGCCATTCGTTGGCCGGTTGTGTCGTAAATATGTGTACCAAAAATTATTCAAATTGAATAACCCTTCTTCAAGTTACGGTAAAAAAAATTTGGTGTGTTTTTATGCCTCACAGTGTAGTGGCCGTGCAGATATCAAAGAACTATCCTAGGACCTACACATATCGCACAGGTGTGCCGGCTGGCCGGCTGTATGGCCGATGGGTGGAATAAATTGATGATTCTGATGCGCGGTGTAAACGTGGCCTGAGTGACTGATGGGGGGCCGGCATCTCGCCATGAAATGACGTCATCTTTCATTCATCCCCGCATCCCTAGCATGCAGATGCCTGTACCACAGGTCACTGGGCTGAGTCGTGGATTAGCCGTAGACACGCTATACGTCATCAGTGTACACGATGCACGGCTAGCTGTAGGCTTACCGTCACGATGCATAGGCCCACTTCAGCCCATTGGAATGGCGCCGGGCGGACTGAAGTTGGGCTCTGCCCCAAATTTCTAGTTATTGTTAAGTGGAATCGTTCTTGGCAATTCCGCCTATTTCTACACATTTCTGCGTAGCGTGGTCTGTCTGTCTGCTTGTCACTTTTGTGCACCCTGCTTAAATCGTTCGACTGCATTTTTAGATGTATGCATTTTGGCAGCTAGTTTTTTGAGGTCTGGTGACACATTGTGCCAGATGACCTTCAAGGGAAGGGAGATTTAAGGGCCCCGGTGAATCCCCAACCGAAACCTGGAGTTGCAAATTGCAGTCACACCGTTAGTCCTATGCTGCCACCTGGAGAATACAAACGAAGGAGATAGAAGCCAGGGATGTGGTCTCGGTGTCGACGTAAGTAAGTAAGTAAGTAAGTACTAATTTAGATAGCGCCAAAATCTCAGAAGAGAATCAGGGCGCATTGGAGAGGAGCGATAGGGGGCAAGATAAGTAGACTGAAAATAATAAGTTTTAAGATGACGTCTGAAAGAGGTGAGTGTTTGAGCTTGACAGATATGAAGAGGAATGGAATTATGTACTTGTGGTGCGGAAACTCGAAATGCACGGGAACCAAAAGACAAGTTATGGTGCGGAACGTCACGTAGATGGCTAGAAGATGAGCGTGTGAACCTTATAGATTTGTGGTGATGTAGAACATCAGCAAGATAAGGCGGGTTACCGGTATGTATAGCTTTATAGGTAGAAGAAACAACTTTGAACCTGATTCGCCATTCGATAGGAAGCCAATGAAGCTGTTCCAGAAGGTTGGTGGATGTAAGAGCAGAAAAACGAGTGGACTGCTGCGTTTCGATCTCGAGATCGTCTCGAGAGGTACTATATGAACTCCTCGTCTCGGGTCTCGTGTCAGTCTCGTTTTTGCGCGTCTTGATCTTGACATCCGTGCTAGGAGGATCGAGTGACTGACGGTCACGGAGAAAGTCTGACGCGTTGATGTTGCCGCCCGATGTCGCCTGGCTGAGTGCGTGCGCCTCTGATCTGCTGATTCGTCCACGCACCAAATCGAATCAGCATTTGATGTCATCTTCAGTCGTGTCAGCATCAGTGATGTCTCGTTATTTCGATGAAAAACAGCGAAGAATCCGTCGCAGGTCGTCTGATGCAAAGCGACTTTCATGTCCGATACTGCTGGCATCGACAACGCGTTTTGCGTTTTGCGTTTCACAGCTTGAAAGTGCATGATGTTATGTAACTCTGGTTTTGCAGGATCGCCCGTTGACGTCGATAAATGATAATAAAGTTTAGTTTTTGATTTCAGATACGTCCGACATTATAGGCCGCTGTAACATACAGAACTATATTCGCCGTAAATCGTAGCAGATGAAGAATGACGGCGCATATGGCCGTTTCCCACGTGTTCATTCAGGTGTCAAAATTTATGTGAGAGGTCCAAATATTTTACTGAACGAGGCCCGGTCAGGTTTAAATCCGGCCCCGAAGCCCCATGGCGATATGTCGACACTGATTCTGACCTTGACTTTGACCTTGACTTGTGATCTGTTGAACTCAGAGCTGGTCTGCAACTTGTAGGCCTAACACTGTGAATGTCATGCAAAAAGAGAAAAAATAGGATTTGTATAGTCCCTACGTTAGCTACTGTAGCGGCTTTTTCCAGTGATTTCCGTAACTGCTTAACCTACAAACTGAGTGACATATGGAGCTATACAAGTGCGTTTTGATTTGATTTGGTTTTTAGACGGATGATCAGGGAAGCAGTACCAGGGCCTAGCAGCCGGTATGGGTATGATGATTAATAAAAGATGTTTGCGTTCAGTTGGTGAAACTGCATGTCTTTGCGCGGTCAGTCGCCGGTATCTGGCAGTTATTTATCTGCGTGTGTGCGACTTGGCCTGGCTGGCCTAGCGGTGTGTCGTTATACACGTTGTGTCGTTTATAATGAGCGCAATACCTAGGCTTACACGCGGTGCAAAAATGCGCGGGACATCAGACCGAGACATTATTTTGTGTTGCTCGCTGCGGGCGTCCGTTCGGCCGCCGGCGTGTTTGTGTGCCAGACGCGTCTGCCAGACCAATGCTGACCCCGTCAGTTGCTACTGCAGCTACTGCTGCTGCCGCTACTGTTGTTAGGCGGTGTCGGGACTTAACCCCCTCTCCGGACATAACCCCCGTAAGACAGAACCCCACTTCCCTTCCTCCCTTACACCACCGGCAGGACTACACATTCTTTGTTCTGCACTCAATGACCTTTGTGATATGATAACTTATCGATACTTTAGCCGCGTTAGTGTTAAACGCTTACTCGCATTACGAAGACATGGACATGACGGAGTTCTGTTGGTGGATAGAACCTTGTCGGTCACTTACATAGGGGGTTCGGTTCTAGGCGGGGGGTTATATTCGGGAGGTTCGGTCGGACTCCTATCTTCGTAGTTAGGACCTATTTAGCGAGCTACATGGCGTCGGTGTCCCATTACATGATCGCTCCCCCCCAGAAAAGTCTCCCTCCGGCCGATAATTTACCGGCAAAAATCAGCTCCACCCGGCGGCCACCCTCCCGAGCGGGACGGATTATTACCGGTAAATTGTCGGCCGGGGGAGACTTTTCTGGGGAAGGGGCGATCCTATAATGGAGAGAGTTTTTACGGGGCCGGCGCTATTTTAATAAGGGGAAGACGTATCAAATCCGTGATTATCTTTCTCCGGACGGATTTTTTATGGATACACATTCTTTAATGTGACACCGGCGCAGACACGCCTTGGGTCTCCAGCGGCCGGTGGTATGCCGTGACATCTCTGGCAACTACTAACGGATGCCACGTTCTGCCAGTCTCCGCCCATCAACACAAAATGTCGTCCGTCCATCCGTGACACGCCGGTAACCTCTCTGCATACGTTGGCACAGATGCGATTGCCAGCCAACATAGCCTATGTTAATGACGTCACATCTACACGTATATAGCTGCTTGATGTCCAGTGATATATGGCCGAATCTTATATAGCACGACACAGTACCGTGCCATTTTTCAAGTTTGAGTTTGAGAGAACTTGTGTAGGGTTTGTCGGACTTAGACCTCGAAGAAACCCATCCTTTGTCGCCTCATTCGATCAAGTCCTTTCTTAAAAACATTCGCTGACGTTGCACTGACGATATCCGGATCCAAACTGCTCCACCTGTTTACCAGTCGCTCGCTGTTTATTTTTTCTGGTACTGAAGCCAGCATTGATACATTGAATGCCGTACCCAACAGCCGTCATAAAATTTTTCTGATCGGTCGTGAATTTGATGATATTCGTAGTTTTATAGGGTGTTTACACGATCGAGCAAACATCGAGCTGGCTCAAGCAGGCCCGCCTATTGGGATCCCCGCCCATTGGCTCAAATGTAGGCCTAGGCTTAGGCTCTTAGCCCACAGCTGATCACGTGTTATATAGGCCTTCTAATTACAACCCGCCCGCCCTCCTAATTAGCATGCTAATTACCATAGAACGTCCAGCTAGCTGCTCGATGTTTGCTCGATCGTGTAAACACCCTATTAGTTTTCTACGCTGGAGCAGTCGGAAGGTCGAGTTAACCAGCCTCCCAGCGTCGTAAAATATTGAGAACGTTTTCCAGTCCATTCGGATCAGTCGCTAGGCCTACGTCCAGATATTTTCAGACGGTTACTTATAGTTGCCGTGCTGATATTGAATTATGCCACCACGGCGCGGCGTTTGTACGGTTCTTTCTTTTTGGTTTTATCGTTCCAGCCCGCGGGGCGCAGTCGCCGCTAAATTGGATATTTTAGTCTTAGTCGACATAAAACAGCGACAAACGTAACTTATTTATTGAGACGTCCATGCATACAGCGGGCGCATGTTTTAACTTAAAGCCTAAAAAAATTTCTGCGCTTACGGCTGCCGTCCATGCCTGAAAAACTTGCGTCCTGTGGAATTTTTATTAGGCCTTCAGAAATATTTTTGCAGTTTTTGGTTTGTTTTCAAAGTTCCATTGAAAAAACATTGTTTGCACGCGCGTATTGCGCTGCTGTATCTCTCTCTATATTTAAACCGTTTAAAACAGTTTTTGTATTTGAACCGTTTGAACTGTATTTAAACAGTTTTTATCTCTCTGGAGGTACTATGAAGTGTCAGTTTACTTGCTTTTATGAATATAGTTGTGCAGTGTTAGGCCTACATGACATGTCACGGTATAAAAAATAAAAATTTTGAAAAAAAATTCCGCCCCCGTCGCTACTTTCTTCGCCGGCTGCAACCGGAAGCAGCAGAAATATTTTTACCCCGATGTCTGCATGTCTGCATTTTGTGATGTGCACATTTCAGGGCAAGTGTCAGCGCCGCGACCCGCCGTGCAAATATCTCCACCCTCCGCAGCACCTGAAAGAGCAGTTGCTTCAGAACGGTAGAAACAACCTGATCATGAAGCACCTTCAGATGCAGATGCTCGCCCACGCCGTGCCAGGCGTCTACCCAATCGTGAGCGCTCTTTTAGTCTTTCTCTCATTCATATGTATAAATTTACATTCATTCACTGTATGCTATACAGGGGCGTGGTGGCATGGGAAGGAGCGGGGGGCTTTCACTGGTACTCATTGCGTCTATCCACGGAGGGATGGCCAGGCTGAGTTGACCTGGACTCCTTAAGTCAAAGGGACTAAAAGGAAAGAAAGACAGTATAGGCCTATTGCGTAGTCTGAGATAGGAAACCAGACGAGTTGGTTCGCTGTTGGTTTTTGCGCGGCGCGAACGCGAAGTAACGTAACGGAGTGACGACCAACGAGCCAAGAGTTTCAACGCAGGCAGGGAGGAGGGGGGGCTCTCCGGCACAATGATGCATGGGGGAGGAAACGGCACTGATTGGTTGATGATGTGTGCCTAATCAATGAACTCACGCAGAATATGAATTCATGCACATCCGGGCATCGGCCTAGCGCCGCCATTTTGCATTCCAGGCGCGGAGCATGCGCAGACGTCGCTGATGACGTTTTTTTCACTGCGTGGTATCCCGGGGCGCGTTTTCGTAGATCATACACGAGTACGGGTCATGGACAACTGAAAACCGTTTTAGACACCAAATTCGTAGTTATTGAACACTAACCTTAACCTAACGCTATGGGCTCCTGACACTAACACCAAATCTCCGTAAGACGTCAGTGATTGCGTAATTCGTAAGTTGGCGTTTTAAAAATTTCGAAATGAGCACTTCACCTTTGTGCAACATAATAACCTGTCGACCTTCATCACGAAAAGTAACTTACAAACTTAATAACGGCCAAAAAATTGCAAACGATCCGACGGGATTTGAAGTTTGAACCTGAGTCCAAAAGGTTAGCTCACGTCGTGCCCAGCGTTCATGAGCAATGAGGCACACACCCTTCTCGCTCGCAATGGTCTAAATAAATGCCCTATTCAAGCACTATGTGCACGTAGTCACGTTATTTACTACCCAAGGGAAAAAACAATAACCTATTATTCCGGGTACAGTCAGGCGTATCAATGTATGATCTAGGAATTCGCAGACGCGGCACGCTGCAGGGTAGTTTATCTGTCTGTAGACCGACGTCCTAGTAGCAACATTCCGGCTTGCTTCCGATCTGTTATTGCCGACCCACCGTAGCCGGAATGATTATAATTGAGACAAGCGTAGGCGAGAGTTGTGAGACAACGCGACTACTGGGCTGTCACGGAACATGAACAGATGGACCGGCTACTGTTTAGGGCTGATTTTGATCTTCCTTTCGCGAATTTTCCAAAAAATAGCTCGACTGTTGACGTTTTGATTCGTCGCGATGAATCGAACAATAATTTTCGCATTTTTTTGCGCGTGGATTGAAATGCAGTGATTTCTCTACAGTACATGAATTAAATTGATAACTCGTTATCACTTTTTGCCTCGTTTTGGGCTAAATTCTGATTAGACGTGGACGGAGCTATGATACATTTTTTGTCACTGATTTGCTGAGAAGAGAAAGCGTGGTCGACCACGCATTACTTAGAGGGACACAGTTCGGAGAGCCGGATTCGGATATACAATAAGCTATGGAAACTTCTTGGGACGACATCTGTCTTACGGCAACAGACAGAAAAGAGTGGAAAAAATGGACGACTGTCCGATGTGCTGGTCGCAGGAACGACTAAGGTCTATATGACACTTTGGCGGTTTATTGGCATTCCGTTGCGTTTCTCGTTGGTGCAAATCTGAGACGGAATTGACGAATTTTTCTGCTCGAGAATGACTTGCGCACATTTTCCAGCGACTCCAGGTTGCGGAGAAATTCATTTTACGTCGTTGGATTATCGTCGATCAAGTCGTTAATCTGTTTACAAGATTGATACGCTGCTTGCTTGCACTGACTATATGGCGAGTGTCCGGCGCATCTCTGACAGATCAGCCTACAAAGTGGCTTGGTAATAGTGTAACGGTAAGGTGTTGGACTTACCATCGAGAGGTCCTTGGTTCAAATCCCGCTGGGGTCGCTGTGAGTGACTGACTATCTGCGGAGTAATTTAGGAATATAACCAACATCGAGGTCAACTCAGCCTTCCATCCCTCTGGGCTAAATAAATCGAGCATCACCCGGTCTGGCTGCAGGGATTACAGTGGCGCGCGTTCACCTGCATCATTGCAGATGGTAGGTAACACTGTCTGATCCCATATGGCAGGTGACGCTTCGCGATGGGTTTCCGATAAAGAGCTATACACCACCTATTATGCGCTTGTTATACATATAGTTGTACGCGTTCATGCAGTTCGTGAATTGTGCCCCTTTCATCGCTCATCAGTCAGTTTTCGTCTGTCTAAAAAGCAGAAGAAATATCTGAAAACTGCATCCTTTTACATGTGGTTATTGCAGCCAGCTTGCACACCAGACACAAAATTTAGTACAATAAAAATCTTTCATTTCGCTACAGATTGGTAGCGACACAAAATAAATGCGAAGAAATAAAATCTGTTCCTCGCTTATGGCTAAGTACTGCGCGCTGGTATCATGCAGAGTAAAAAAGACCTTAATTTTGAGCTTGATATTCAATAGGCAATTCGAGACACATGTTTCTGCAAAATTTTATCAAGCTAAATGCAGCGGTTCGTGAGTTATCGTGGCAACAGAGAAACGGAGAAAAACGTCGCTTCCGCGGGCAGTAACAAGTGGTAACAACAGGGATGTATGAAGGGATGATCGGACATCGGTTTCAGTTATCTGGCTGAAGATAATGTTAATCTGATCCGTCGTCAGCTGCATAGGCTGGCCCGTAGGTTCTCCTCTGTATCGTGTAACGTATCGGTGCGTTTTGCTCGCGGGCGCACCGGCTGTTTTCATGCATCGATTCCTCTGGAACAAGGGGGACACGCCTTCACCCCAATATTTGGACTGGGGGAGGACGCTACCACGAATGTCGCTTTTCCAATATTTGAGGAAAAACAGCAGTAATTTACAGATGCTTTCGTCCCTGCAACATTTTTTGTCAATCAGTTCTCAGGAAATCATCAAAATTCTGGCCACCAGATGTTGTATACTTTGAGGGCAAAATGCACCAAAATTGATTTCGGCTAGGGCTCCGCTCCAGATTCCGCTGGGTATAGGTAAGCTTTCAGCGCTCTCCAAATTCTCTAGTTGGATTTCAGTGGGGAGGGGCTACTTGCTACTGCTAAGGGGATGGCGGGAAAGGAAAGGAGGGGAAAGGAAAAAAACGGAGGGGAAGAAAAATGGAAAAGGAAAGAGGGGGAGGAGAAAATTTGCCACTGTATGCCCCCAATCGGGGAGAAAGATCGACGGGATGTATATAGGCGACTAAAGCATGCAGTCCGGTCTTGTCAGACAGTATCCGTGTCTGAGATGTTTGATAGCGCATCGTCGATTCACGTTGCAAGCGCGAGATCAGAAACTTTTGTGTTTGCACGACTATTAGCCTGCAGGCCGCCGCTGTGCGGATCGAAAATCTGCGAATTAAGCTATCCGCGCGTGTAAAATAAAACACAAGCGAAACGGTTTTGTTTTGGTTTTGTTTCAGTTTTATTTCTGTTTTGCTTGGCGTGCAGGTCGCATACAGAGTTGGACACGGGTCGGGTCGGGTCGGGTCCGAATTTTAAACGAAGTTGGCATGTCGGATTGGGTGGAGTCAGATTTTATAAAGTGCATTCATTATATATATATATATATATATATATATATATATATAT